>OGPC01000975.1_pt1 | contig 22034 bp, 19 predicted proteins | sample 1552911 | NCBI WGS metagenome assembly OGPC01 (sample SAMEA2580248, study PRJEB22360) | human gut metagenome | biome: human gut; feature: human-associated habitat; material: faeces | place: Denmark | collected 2008/2010 | reverse complement strand
ATCGTCCTTTTGGTGCGCTCGAGGGAACTCGAATCCCTGGCCCTCTGATTAAAAGAGCCCACCGGGCAGAACACTCTGATTTTAGAAGTTTCGAGTTTACGTCATTTTTACGCAAAGCATCGTGATTTTTCACATTGTAATTTCTGCATCCTTTGTCGTATTTTGCAAGTCAGAGTGCCCATTGCATCCCTTGAAACCGTGCAAAAACAGTGCAGAGACCGTGCACTTACTCTGGGACAAATGAAAAATGATGATTTTTGATCCATGACTTGGTGGCGATTTGAGTGACCACAAGGGTAAATTTGATACGCGGAAAGAAGAATGCCCACTCGTCTGAGGAGTTCTCAGGGGAGTGGGCAGTTCTGTATAATGGCATTTTGTATATGTCACTTTTAGCATAAAGGTTGCCATTTGGGGAAAGAAGTTTCTGCTTTTTTATATGGCAAGTTTCCGCACTTTCCGCATTACTTTCCACACTTTCCGTACAACTCCGTGGTGCTGTCTGCGGTCTCTGGCGGCTGCTTTTCTCCACAAAGCATGACCTTGGCAGAGAAAACGCCATTCTGATGGGTAAACGTGCTTGCCCCGCCGGTCTTTTCTGCAATATGGCGGACAGACTGGATGCCGATCCCGTTTTCCCTTCGCTTGGAAGAGCGGAACACCCCGCTTTTTTCGTGAACTGCGCCGTCAAATGCGTTTTCCACTTCGACCAGAAGAAGCCGCTCGGCATGGACATACGCGGTGATCTCGATCTTCCGCCGGGCGGGTGCAGTGCGCAGGCTGGCTTCCAAGGCGTTTTCCAGAAGATTAGACAGCACCAGACACAGATCGATCTCGTCCACAGGAAGCACCTGTGGTAAGTCGAGTTTGGCACAAAAGGGAACCCCCTCACGCTTTGCAAGGGCACAATAATAGCCGACAACACTGTCCACTGCACGGTTTTCGCAGAAATTCATATCCAGATCCGGGATCCGGGAGACCGTTTTTGCAAGGTAAGCCTTCAGGTCATCCAGATCTCCTGCCTCGGCCAGTGCGGAGATCTGATTCAGCTGGTGGCGCATATCGTGCCGCGCCTGCCGGGCTTCTTCAATGGCGGCTTTCAGGCTTTCATAGCGCTGCTGCTGCATGGAAAGAAACTGGTTTTCCTGCTGCAATCTTGCATTCTTGTTAAGGCTGTTTGCCATCAGCAGGAAAATTGTATTGAACAAGAACAGCAGGAACAAAAGTGCGATGCTCATAACGATGTAGACCTGCAAGACCCGCCCTATACGGAGCGTTATCTGGTAGCGCGGAGTTATAAAAAGATTCAGCAGGATGAACACCATCGGAAGCACCCAGAACACATACCACGTCTGCGCAAAATTGTCATCCTCCACCATTGCGCGCACTGCGTGGGTGGCGGGATAATAGGCTGCAGCAGCGGTCAGCCAGCAGATCACGTTATAAAAAATGCAGGCGCTAAAACAGAACCACGGCTTGTCCGGCGGCAGCTGCAGCCGGATCGTGATCGCCGTGCCGACGGCGCGGGACAAGCTATTCAGGCACGCAAATACCGCGCAGACCGCCAGCGCGATGGTCCCGGATTTCCAGAGAGATAGCCGCAGCGTTTTGAGATACAGGAAAATTGTCACAATCGTTATGAGCAGCAAGGGGAACGCGGTCGAGAGACCGAAATGATAGCAAAACAGCCCGCCGCCAAGGCAAAGCCCGAACAGCAGCGGCACCTCCCATACCGCAAGCTTTGCGGGAGACTGCTTCAGATAGGAGCGCACCGGAAAATACGCGAGCAGCAGGCCCGGAAAGACCACGGTGAGCTCCAAAATCGGGCGCAGAACATCCTTCAACCCACACGCCCCCTTTGCAGCAGAAATTCCATAAACGCCTGTCGGGCGGCTTTCAAAAGCTCCTGACTGACATAGACCTGGCTGCCGTCCGTCATACAGAAGGCGGCATCCTGAAAATCGGCAGCATTCTCCATATTGATGATCGTACCGCGGCCACAAACAAAAAAGCGCGGGTCCTTTTTGAGCGGCTCTGTGAACGCCTTGAAACTCTGGCGCATGGCAAGCGTTTTGCCGGCAGTGGTGCGGATATTGATGATGTGGGCGAAATGCTCGGCGGATATGATATCACGATAGCGCAAATGGATGTCGCTGCCATCCACCTTCACCGTCAAAACCGGCTCCGGGCGGGGGAGTTTTGCGAGCATTTCATCCAGCAGACCGGACAGCTCGGCTTCAGAAAAGGGCTTGACCAGATAATGAAATGCCCGCACCTGAAACCCCTCGAGTGCATGGTCTGTCGAGGTGGTGGTAAAAACCAGAAGGCAGTCTGCATCGGTTTTCCGAAGTTCCCTTGCCGCATCCATGCCGCTTAAACCATTCATGTAAATATCCAGAAATGCGGCGGTAAAGCGCTGCGCTTTTTCTGCCGCCAGAAAGGCTTCTCCGCTGTCAAATTCTAAAAGCTCTGCTTCTGTACCGCGCTGGCGCAGCTGCCGTGCCAAGCGCTCCTTCAGCAGCGTGCGCTCCGTACCAAGGTCATCGACGATCGCAAATCTCATGCTGTACCAAGAAGCTATTGTTATAGCTTCCAACCTCCTTTATAAACTCTTTCATCCTGATTATAGCACAGTTGCCCGGTTCTGTCGCAGCAGAAAACGGGATTTCGTGACGGAAACCGGGCTTTCGTGCCAAACAGCTTGAAACAGCCGTATCCGCCCGTATACTAGAGACAGAGAACCTCAACAACGGCAGAAGGAAGGAGGGTCGCTGTGTATCGAATCGCCGTGCTGACAAACAGCAGGGCGCAGGAAGCTTTTTGGGCAGAGCAGATCTTGCAGTTCTGCGCCGAGCATTGTTTATTTCCCCAAATGGACTGTTACCACGATCAGGAAAGCTTTTTTGAAGCCGCGCGCTGCGAGCCGCTGACAAATGCCGTGATCGCCCTGCCGGGGGTGGATGGATTGAATGCAGTAGAGCATCTGCGCGCGCTTTGTCCCCAAACACGCGTTATCTGGTGCAGCGATCTGAATTTTTCGCTCCATGCCTTCCGGCTGCGTGCAGACTACTTTCTGCTGGAGCCAGTGACCGAAGCCGCTTTGCGGCAGGGTTTTTGCATCTGGCTGGATCAAAAAAATCCGGCAGAGCAGCGCCGACCTGACCGCAACGAACACAACAAGGAGAACGACTTATGAAAAAGAGAAAGATCATCCACTCTGCGTTGAGCTTGTCGCTGACCGCAGCATTGTGCCTTTCCATGGCCGCCTGCGGCGGTACGCAGACGCCCGCAGACAGTGTCGCCGCTTCTCAGCCCTCTGCACCGTCCGCCGTGGTGCAGCCCTCTGCTGCGGAGACGACCTCTGCGGCACTGCCTGTGAAGGCCTTGAACCCCAAGCAGGTGGAGGAAAACCCCTACATGGCCAAGAGCGATGCAAACATTCATCACGACGGCTATAACACAGATTCAACGGATGAGATCCTGCCGCTTGCGATCTATCCCGAGATCAACGTTTCCTATGAGACAACGAATGCAAATGCTTCTCCTGCTATCTATTTTGACAGCTACGGCCATGCCGTTGTGCCGCTGCTGGGCGGCATCGCCATCCGCGACCTGAACGCCGAAGAAACAAAAACGCTCGGCTATTTCTCGCCAAAGAAGCATGACGGCGGCGGTTACGTTATCCAGAGCTCCTATACCTTCATGGACGCGTCCAACCGCATCGTCTGCCCCACGAGCAACAACCATGTGCTGATGCTCCGTGCAACAGATGAAAACGGCAATGTGCTGCCCGAATTTGAGAAGGTGCTGGACATTGATATCAAGGCTGCTGCCGAAGCCGCGCTTGGAAAAGAGCTGACGCAGAATCTTTTGTCCGTGGTCTTTGATTATGACGGAAACCTCTGGTTTGCAACGGGCGGCTTCCGCATTTATCCGCAGCGCCAGCAGCAGGGCGTCATCGGCTATATTGCCCGTTCTGCCATTGATGCGATCCTGAATGGCGAGCAGACAGACCTTTCAAAGGCTGTCTTTGTCTACGAGCTGACCCCCGGCGAGGGTGCCGAGAACGGCATCGCCGCCTCCAAGGACGGTGCGGTGGTCCTGACCAACCAGAACTGCTATCTTCTGCGCGCAGAAGAAGGCGTAGACGTTGTATGGTGCACGCCCTATGAGAGCGCGGGTGCAAAGGTGAGCGGCGAAAACGACAAGACCACCGGCGGCGGTCTTGCATGGGGCGGCGGCTGCTCTCCCACCCTGACGCCGAACCTTGTGCTGTTCACCGACAATCAGGACCCCGTGAACCTTCTTGCGCTCGATATGAAGACCGGCGAGGTCGTGGCAAGCGCCCCGGTGCTGGATGACCTGCCCGAGGGCTATCAGGTAGCCGTTGAGAACTCTGCCATCGTCTATGACGACGGCAATGGCACCGTCAGCACCATCGTCTGCAACTGGTTCGGTGCGGGCAATGCAGGTCTGGCTGATCCCAACAACGATTCCTCCATCCAGAGTTACGCTAATATTTACGACCAGAACTGGCTCATGAAGGGCAACGTTATGATCGCCCCCGGCATCGAGCGCATGGACACCGTAAAGACCGCAAACGGCTACGAGATGAAGAGCATCTGGAGCCGGAACGACCTGAGCGACACTTCCATCCTGAAGCTTTCCACCGCAACGGGCTATATCTACGGCTATGTGCAGGATGTGACCACCGGGATGTGGCAGTACATCATTCTGGATTTTGAAACTGGCGAGACTGTTTTCACGATGGATGTTTCCAACAAGTACGGCTATAACAACATGGCCATTGGAATGTATGCCGGCAACAGCGGCAATGCGCTCTACTGCCCGACAGGCTATCTAGAACTGCTTCGTTTGCAGGACCGTTTCGTTTATCTGCCCGAAATGCCCTACCGCAAGGCCGATCTTGATCAGGCAGCAAGAAATGTCCTCTCGCAGGAACAGTTTGCGCAGGACGGCGGCGAAGGCACCGTTGCAAGCTGGCGCAACACTGTGACCGTCCGCAACGTACATCCCAACACCACGGTAGCTTTCCGCATGAATAACCTGTCCGGCAGCACCTCCGGTCTGACCCTCTACGCCTATGGCGTGGACGGCAAGCTGGCAAAGGTCGATCCTGCACTGTGGTCGATCACAGACGAGGACGGCGAGGCTGTAACGGAACTTACCGCCGGTACGCTCTATGAGCTGCACGTGACCGTCGCCGATGGCGGCGCTCTTGACCTGAGCGAGACGGAAAAGGAAATCAGGCTCTCCGTTGTACTCGGAAAATAAACATAAAACGCCCGCCCACCGTGTCCAAATCTCCACGGTGAGCGGGCATTTTGCGTTTTGGTTCGATTCGGGTGAATCTATTCGGCTTGTGGTTATCGCTTAACCCACGGTTTGGCTCCATAACAGACTGATGCCGAACCAGTCCGTTGCTTCATCGCCACCGATAGCTGGTCAATGCCGCCATCCTCTAAAAGTATTATATACCGTTAGTGTGGCATTGCAAAAGAAAAAATATTTGCACACGATATTGAGTGTATGACAATTTCGCGCATACGCTCAATCGAAAGTCGATACTTTTGGGGAACGCAATATATCGAAAGCAATATTTTCTTCGTCAATGTCGATACTTTTTACAAAAATATAGCGAGTTTCCGCACTCCACGGGATATGTTTGCTCGCTAAACATAGTACGCAGGACATATCCAAACAATATAATCTTGATTATGATAATTCAAATTATATTGTTATTATAAACAGTATCTTCCCGAATCAAAATCAAGTTCGGATTCTCCGCTGCCATTTCCACCAGTCGATCTGTAAAACCACTTTTGGAAAATAGCCCGTACACGACCTCATATCCCTTAAATGCTGCTGCAAGCTCTTTTGACTGCCCCTTTTCCTGCAAAGCAGAGTAGACCGCCACATCCACAGGTTTCGCATGGTACTTGCACTCACCGAGGAACAGCCGTTTGTGCTGGTTGTCCACAGCCGCAACATCAATTTCCGTATCGCCCTCATTATCATTGCGCCAGTAAGAGCCAATGCGTGAGGGTGCAAAGTCGATCTGCCCCTTTCGGCACAGCTCCGCAAAGATATTCCGGCAGATGCTCTCATAAGCGAAAGCCACAAATTTTTGCTTGAAGTCTTTGCCCATCTCATCCAGCACGATCTGCTGATTATCCAGTTCTAGCTCTCCCTTGAACGGGTACACATAGCGGAACCAGAAGCGGATGAAGTTGTCCGAGACATAATACAGGCTTTTCCGGGAACGCTCTGGATTCTTTTCGGTGATGGGAACGTTCTTGATAACAAAACCAAGGTCGATCAGTGTTTTAAGGTACGGCGTAATAGCCGAAGTGTCCTGTTCCATCGTCATGCCGATCTTGCTCAGCTTGTGGTTGCCGTCCGAAATCGCTTTTAGCACGGAGAAATAGTTGATGGGCGTCTGCACTTCCTCGTTGAGCAGGAAATCAGGTTCTTCATACAAAAAGCCATTTTTCGACAGTACCACACGCCGAATCTGCTCCACCAGCGGCTCGTCCGTCTGGAAAAACTCCATATATTTCGGTACGCCGCCCGTGATGGCATACTGCTCCACAGCCTGCTCAAACGACAGGTTCTGCGCCGCATACACATCCGTAAATTGCAGCGGCATCAGCCGAATCTGTGCCGTTCTACGGCCATAGAGCGGGCTGTCGTATGCCAGAGCGTGTTTTTTCATCATGCTGATGAGGGAACCGCAGAGAATCAGCATCACGTTATGGTCTTTCAGCACTTCATCCCATGCGTTTTGCAAGATGGACGGGAAATCCGGGTTCGTCTTGACCAGATACGGAAATTCATCAATGACAAGCACCTTTTTCTCGTCCGGGTGGTCGTCTGCTACCACTTGGAATAAATCCAGCCAGTCGGTGAATGTGACTTTGCTGAGCATGGGATTCTTCGTGGTACGGGAAAGCACCCCGGCAAACCGCTTCATGCTCTGGACTTCACTTTCTGTGGTTGCCAAAAAGTAGAACGCGCGTTTATCTTTGATAAATTCTTTGATCAGCGTTGTTTTTCCAACGCGCCGCCTGCCGTAAATCACCACAAAACCGCTGCCACGTTCTAATTCTGCATTCAGCGTCGCCAGTTCGGATGTTCTGCCGATGAAGTCCATACCGTTCACCTCTTGCTTAATATAATTTGAATTATGATAATATCGATTATATTATAGCTGCTCTGCACAAAACCGTCAATAGGACGAAACATCGAATTTTCAACAACTTGGACACTACTTATTTATTCTGCATCAGTTTTTTCCAACTTTGTAAGCTCTTTCGTAATTCGGTTGGTCATCTCATATTGTTCTTCAGTTGTATAAATATAAGAGATTCGAATGACCATTGTGCCAACAATTGCATAGGAGCCAGTATACAAAATCGTATTATCAAAACCGTGCAGGTACTCACAACGAGCTTCAGCGTCCTCCAGTGTGCCATATACCTCGATTGCACCACCTCCGTCTGTTCCTTTGGATACAGGAGAGTCTCCATCCACATTGATGCCCGTAGATGTAAAATAAATGCAAGCAGTATAGCCGCCATCTTCCTTGTTCAGTAACCCGTTTGGATCATTGTCCGGTGTTACAGCCTGAATTTCCAGAATGTCATCAACATTTTGCAGCCGTTCCGCAACCCACGCTTCAGATGGAGCAGTAATTTGTTCCAGGATACGAATATTCTCCGTCAGGTAATCGGAAAGATCCGCAATCGTCCGAATATCCATCTGCGTCTTTTTTGCCGAATTTCCATTAGAAAAGGAACGAATAACCGAGGACAAAGTAGTGTCCACCGAACTCAATTTGTCAGCTGCGATCGGAAAGCCATCGAGATTGTCAATGGAAGTGGTCTTAAGCAAAAAATTGTATGTATCGGCATTCGCATTATATCCAACGATGGCTTCGTTATAGGCAATGGAGGCTTTCTGCAAAGGAAATATTTCCCGCATAAGGATCACTCCTGCTCCAAGCAAAATCATAGTCAGAATGCTCACTACAATCCACGTGATTGGCAAGGTATTCTTTGGGGTAGTTTTCGTGTCCTGCATTATCTTACGAGCTCCGTTAATCTTTGAATGATTTTTTCGGTTGAATGCTGTTTGATCAGACCTTCTTTGGCATATGACGCAATATATAAAATCTTATTTTTCAAAAGTATTGCAGCAACACCTTCATTCAGACTGGTTGGTGACGCCGCGATTGCAACGACAGCATACTGCGTTTCCGCATCAATCTCAATAACACGTCCGTTTTCCGCAAGAAGGCGGCATAACTTCAAGAAAGGAAGGTCATTAACAGCAACTGTTGAGAATCGCACTTTCGTCTTTTCTACATTCGGAAATTTGGCAAGCACACTGAGTAAAAATGTATCTTCCTGCATACGAACCTTCTCTCTTTCAATGAATATATACAATTTCCTGCAATGATGTTTTCATCTCAGTGCGAACATCATCTTCTGTAGGAAGGGCAATTTTTGCACGAGTTTGGACTTCTTCCTCAAAAAGAGGTTCCATTAAATTTACGGCAAAAGCTTCACGGTCTTCACTGGAGTACATTTCTTTCAAAGTGTCACCTGACAAGGAATTTTGAAGCTTTTCTGTAATTGCTTTTCCTTCCGCTTCACTGATGAGATAATCGTTGCTCAGTGCCTGAAACTGCTCTGAAATAATATCATACATCTGCTGTGCATCGCCTGCATAAATTTTGCTGAGAAGTGCATTGCTCACATAACCGGAAGCTGCCCCACCAGCCATGCCACCGACAAAGGTCCCGACCGCTGTTCCTACACCAGGCAAAAGTGTTGAACCAACTGCACCACCAGCAATGCCGCCAGCTGTTGTTCCCGCTACAGATGCGACAGTAACAACCAAATTTTTCAAAAGCTGTTCTTTAGAAATTCGTCCATGGAACAAATCCATGATGTCACCCACAGACAAGGCAACGACGATAACACCCGATGTGATAATCTGGTTCTGAAGAATATTGGCCACATGGGCAGTAATTTGGCTTGCTGTAAGAGCAGACGTGTTTTCACCAAATGCATTCAGAATAGCGGTGGAAACACCGTTACCCAGCGATTTCGCAATAGCCTCTGTCGTAGGCTGAAGTGCAGTTTTAAGCCCAGTTTTTGCAAGCTGACTTGAGAGCACATAAGTTGCAAAGACGAAGCCGCCTGTCTTAAGGCCATTCAGTGCAGCATTTTTCGTGGCATCTTGAAAGCTTTCGCCATTCATTTTGCAAGAAATAAAATCAAGTGCAAAACTGATGCCAAATGAACTCGCTGCAGTGATCACACCGTTTGTGGCATCATATTTCAAGGAGTCAATATTTCCCGCTTTGACAATGTTTTGGGCTTGTTTATAAGTATACTTTCCTTGCCTTACAAAATTCACAGCTTCGGAAGGATCCGAAACACCCGGAACTTTCCCCTCGCTGATTTTCTTTTGCATCAAGCGGAGCGCTTCTTCGTATTGGTCGTAAGGAACTTCCAGCCACATTGCTGTTCCGTCAGAAGTAAGATATCGATATTCTCCTGTAACACTGTCAAATGCAGCGTTCACAGAACCACTGGCAGTGGAATAATATTTATCTTGAATATAGGTCGTCGTTCCATCTCGGTTAAGAATTTTACGGTCTGCACCATTTTTAGCGTTGTTATCTCCTATGATGGCTGCCTTTTCTCCATGCAGAACATCCGAGAGATTATTTGCACGTTCTGCCGCAAATCCATGCCCCTGTGCAGCAGTAAACTTTCGTTCCGCATATGTCTTTTCAATCGTCTGCAAGGCTCCTTGCAAATAACCACCCAGTTCACCGATAGCAGACCTTTCATTTTTACTCGCATATCCATGCAAAGCAGCATTGCTGTGAAACGTTGCGATATAGATCTTTCCATTGTACTTCACCACATGGCTTTTTAAAATCCTGTTCAACAGAACCTGTGTGCTAGCCTAATACTGTACGCTTGGCATAATTCGTTTCCAGCATGAATTATCCGATCTGCACAGCGTCATTTTTCTCAAGATTTTTGATAAGTTTAGTATAGCAGTCACAAAATGATTTGACAATTCAAAATGAGAAGAGTCTCAGAAAAAAGCGATATTATATAAGCACATTCCATTCCCAGTACAACTATAGCAAGCAGGGCGGCTGTATATACAGCCGCTATTTTGCGTTGCAAAATGCTTGTTGGGAAATCCCAAACCCTTTTTTTGATCTGCACTGTTTCGGTGCAGGCTTCACATATTGGAAACATTTTCCAATATGTCAAAGAAGTAAAATCACAGGGAGTACCGCCCGTAAACCGTTCCACATTTTCGATTCCATACTCTCCCTCGCATCTTTCTGCGAACGCTTTCAAGTCTCCGATCTGATTCATACGATGCCATGGCATCGTATGAATCAGATCGGATTTTTTATTTTGCATCATTGTATACAACACATGGACTAAGAGGGTGGGTAACTTGGACTACGAGTCCATAAACTTTTGCTGCGGAAACCGGTACACTGTTGTCAAAGGAGGCGAATAATATGCTGAAACTAAGCAGTCTCAAAATAGACCCCGAGTTTTCCGCTCAAATTTTGCCGCTGAGTTTTGAGGAGCTCCAGCAGCTTGAGCAGAACATCATTGCCGAGGGTCGTCTTCTGAATCCCATCATCACATGGAATGGCTACATTCTGGATGGGCACACCCGCTACCGCATCCTGAAAAAGCACGGCTTTATCAAGTTTGAAGTGGAAGAAATCCAGCTTGCGAACAAGTACGAAGCGCTTGCATGGATCTGCAAAAATCAGCTTGGCCGCAGAAATCTCAGCCCGGAACGAAAGAAGTTTCTTCTGGGCAAAGAGTATGAATCAACCAAGCTGGCAGTGGGCGGGCAGCCCGGAAATTGCAATAAAGTAAATCGATGTGATCAAAATGATCACATCGATTCAGAAAAAAGCACTTGCGAACGAATCGCCGTAGAACATGGTGTTGGGTCTGCGACGGTACGACGTGCCGAAAAGTACATGAACGGCGTGGAGGCTGCCGATGAAGCAGCACCCGGTGCCCGGGAGGAAATTCTAAACGGGAAAATCAAAGCTGCTGACCGTGAGATCTGCGCTATCGCTAAGGCTCCGAAGGAACAGCGGTCGGAAATCGTTGCAGAACTTCGCAAGCCGAAAAGTAAGCGAGATAAGCAGCTTGCTTCCTCTACAAAAAGCCCTTCCGTGAAGGCCGAATCTTTTGATGATGACGGAAGTCGATTTCTGATCGGCATTTCCAAAAAAGTGCAAGGGCACAAAAGGGCACTGACCGAAAGTGATCAAAAAGCCCTGAAAAAATCTGTTGAAGCACCTGCGGATCATTCCATCCACATCGCTGCGATTGAAGGTGCTTATGACGCCTTTATCGAGAATTGGGAACTCACGTTTCGAGAGTACCCAGATCTTCTGACAGGGCCGGATTTATGTGGTCTATCCGATTCCAAAGCTGGCACAAGCCCTTGGGTGCAGCTTCTCCAGTATAACGCGTTCTCTTACAGAACTAACGAATGCCGGCCTTATTGAGCGGACTCGCAGCGGTTTTTCAAAGCCCAGCAGAATTTTTCTCAAGATTCCGCATACAGCGCAAAAATGCGCTGCCACTCTGCGCATTTCTAGCTCATCAGACTGTGCAGAAATGACCAATATGATTGTGCAAAAATGCCCACCTAACTACCTGAATAAGAACAAACTGAGTTTTAACCACCCTACAGAACAAAGAAATGTTCCACTGTATGAATTTCGGGAAGGAGAAAGCTTATGACAAACGGCAAGACCGTTTTAGAATCGGTCATTCCCGCAGTTTCCAAATCGAATGGGGACTATTATGGCAAAGACGGCCTGCTTTATTGCGGAAAATGTCATACGCCAAAAGAAGCGTTCTTTGCAAATAACCTTGTCCTGATGGGAAAGAACAGGCATCCCGTAGATTGCCGGTGCCGTAAGATGGAGCGAGAGCAACAGGAAGTCGCAATTCGTCAGCAAAAGCACAGCGAACTTGTCCGACGGTTGAAAGCAGGGGGATTCTCGGATACGGCAATGCTCGACTGGAACTTTGAAAACGACGATGGTCGTGCCCCCTCAAATGCATTATGCACACCGCTATGTAGAGCAATGGCAGACCATGCGTGCAGAGAATCTAGGACTACTCCTCTGGGGCGGTGTGGGCACCGGCAAGAGTTTCCTTGCCGGGTGCATTGCAAACGCTCTAATGGAACAGGAAGTGTCTGTGCGTATGACGAACTTTGCCCGCATCATGAATGAGCTGAACAACAGCTTTTCCGGGCGGAATGCAGTTGTAGACAAGCTTTGCCGCTATCCACTGCTCATCATTGACGATTTCGGGATGGAACGTGGTACAGAGTATGCGCTGGAACAGGTCTACAACATCGTAGACAGCAGATACCGCAGCCAAAAACCGCTGATCGTCACCACCAACCTGCCGCTGAACGAGATACGGCATCCACAGGATACTGCTCACGCCCGCATTTATGACCGCATTCTGGAAATGTGCGTTCCAATTTCCTGCATCGGGGCAAGTCTTCGCAAAGAGAACGCACAGAAAAGGTTGGAATCCATGAAATCGTTGATCGGCTGATTCACTAAACGAATATGCACCTGACAAAAGGAGGACAGCAATGACCGAAACTGTAAAATCTTTGGATTATACGAAAAATATCTTGCAGACCATTCCGAATAACGATACAATGGAAGTGGTCACTCAAACCAATGCCGTCAAGTCTCCGACTGACAGCCTGAAAGTCACAACACTGGTGTACACGGTGGAAGAGATCGCACAGATGCTGTCCATCAGCCTGCGCTCTGCCTACAATCTGTGCAACAGCACTACCGAATTTCGTGTTCTTCGGGTCGGCGGAAGCATCCGCATCCCGAAAGACAGCTTCGATGCGTGGCTCCGGGCAGCTTGAAAAAGGAGATAACGTATGGCATATATTACGAAACGCGGCAGCTCCTATGGTGTCCGCTATACTTACCAAGATGAGCAGGGAAAAAACTGCAACAAATGGGAAAGTTTTTCTACAAAAGAGGAGGCAACAAATCGCAAGAAACAAATCGAACATGAACTGGCAAACGGAACGTTTCTGATTCCGTCCACCATCACCGTCAAAGAGTTTTTGATGGAGTGGCTTCCCAAACAGTGCAACAAGCACAAGTGGGCCCCCTGCACCTATCAATCCAATCTGGGAACGGTCCAGAACCTCATTATTCCGTATATCGGCGATATGCAGATGCAAAAGCTCAAGCCCTACCATCTGGAAGATTTGTATTCTACCCTCAGCAAAACGCCCTGCGGCCAGTATTATGAGGGCAAAAAGCAGGTGCTTTCGGAAAAACAGCAGCAGCGGTTTCTCTCCGGCACGACCATCCACGAGGTACACCGCCTGCTGCGGACGGCGTTTCAGTATGCGGTGGAGTGGGGCATCCTCATCAAAAGCCCCGTTCCGGTGGACAGCCCTAAAAAGTCGATTCAGGAGCGTGCCATCTGGGACGCGGACGAGATGTGGGCCGCACTTGCCAGCATGGAGGACCCGATTCTGCATCTGGCTGTTCACCTCACACTGGTGGGCGCACTGCGTGAGGGTGAAGTTGCTGGCCTGACCCCGGAAGATCTTGATTTTGAGGGAGCAGACGGCACAGGCACGTTCCGCATCAACAAGTGTATGCAGCGTGTCCAAAAGGCATCGCTGGCGAAAACGGGCAAGGGCTGTATCTTGCAGGAGTTTGAGGATAAGCGCGAGGGCAGCACCACAACGCTGGTGCTCAAAAAGACCAAAACAGCATCTTCCAACCGAACCATCTTCATGACAGCCGTGCTGAAAGAGGAACTGAAACACTGGCTAAAGCGTTTGGAAATGGACGAAGCCGTTGAGCCGGAACGCTACCGCAACAGTAGGATGCTGCTGCGCCTGCCCAATGGTCTGGCGGTAGAGCCGATCCTTATCCGCAAGAAGTTCATCAAGTGGCAGGACGAGCACCCGGAGTTCACTCGCATCGTGTTTCACGGCCTGCGGCATTCCAGTGCCACCTACCAACTGATGATCTCCGGCGGCGATGTGAAAGCGGTACAGGGCACAACGGGCCATGCCAGCGCTAATCTTCTGGTCAACACCTATGCACACATCCAGCAGGATTCCCGCAAAAAGCTGGGCAAAAGGTTCGAGGAAGGCTTCTACAAGCCGGGAGCAACACCTGTGCAGGCTGCCCCGGTTGAAGCAGAACCGACCATCTCGGTATCTGCCTTAGTGGAACTTCTGAAAGACGCTGACCCGGCTGTAAAGGCACAGCTCCGCTTGGCTTTGCTGACCTGAATTGCAAAAAATAGCACGAATTGCAGAGTAATTCACAGACTTACTCCATCTGACACGAAAAATGCGGACCGTGCAGAGACCGTGCAAACGGCGTACAAAAAGAAAATCCCACGAGGAATCTTACGATTCCTCGTGGGATTTCGGTGCGCTCGAGGGAACTCGAATCCCTGGCCCTCTGATTAAAAGTCGCAAAATACCGGCTGAGCTACGAGTTCTCTCATTTTAGAACGATAATACGTTTTATAATTTTTAGGGCATCTGATTTTTTAGTGCCTTGTACCTGTGATTTCGATATATAAATTATAACTTCATATCGTCAAAAAGTCAACATTCAAAGCCGTGTTTTTATGCTGGATTTCGGTTTGCGAAAACAGGCTCTAGCAAGCCTTACAGCGCATCAATCTTTCATACGAGCGCTTTCATTATCTAAGACAAAAAGGCTGTCAAAACGTCTGCTAGAACGCTTGACAGCCCTCTATATAGTCCTTGTTAAGCCCGCTATAAAATATATTTTTTGTTTGTCCGAAAGTTCTTCCTGCCCGGCGAGGTCTTTGGTTGCTGCTTGGCTATGGTTATTCAACCCCGCCGGGAGGCTGTATTCTTCTTGAATCTAAGAGAAAAAGCCTATTAGCTTTTCAGACCAATAGACTTTCAACCGTGCAAATATTAGGCGAACCCCCAACGATAACCGCCTGACTGTGTATAACCTCTTCGGTGATTGCAGCAGCTACTTATACCACCAGCGGGAGCACCGGTATATTCTGAAGCCTACACAATAGATTTGAAAACCCTAACAAAGCGGCCTTCAAATGTATATTGTACTACAGCTTTTGAGTTCTTAGAATATGACCGATTAAGAATCTCTGCCTTTTCTTCTTCGGTCAGTGGAACTCGCGTATTCATTCGCTGTAGTGCGCTATTGACACTTCTGTGACCATAGCGGTCATTATCGCCCTATGAAATGAACTTTAGATTATCAGCCCTATTATTTGTGGGGTCTTCGTCAATATGGTTGACGCAATAACCCAGTGTACCATCATCCCAGCCCAAGGACACCCCTTCAGGCAAGCCAGCCGTACAGAATCGTCTTGCTATAATTATATGGATTTGTCTGAACATACTATGTCCGGCACCATCATATAGCACTATGCCTTGATACGGTTTCGGGTGGAATGAAGTTTCAAAAATCTTATGTTGATAAATTCCGTAGATATGTCCAAAGCTTCCCTCTAAATACCTCTTGGCATAATCAGGATAGACAATATTCGTCCATTCTTCGCCATACTCATCTATGAAGTGGGTATTCAACGGAATTTCACGGAGACCATATAATTGGTCAATTGATGTTATAATTATTAGACATCGTCCTTTCAAAATAAATTATTACTATCTGTCTGCTTTAGAGGCTATCGCAGCGGGCACACTTGATGTGATAGCCTGTGCAGTTTTTCTACGTCACCTTTAATATTAAGGGTGACGTAGATTTTTTGCATCTTTATTTTGGCTCAATCGTCCAATAGACTTTTCTGTTGTCGATTCCGCTTTTCAAGGTGAAATCGACATTACTTTCTATCAGACATTGATAAAGCAGCTTAAACGAACTTTTTATATGTCCGTCTTGTCTTAGATTGATTTTTTTAATCAATTCGTTTCTATCATCCTTAAAATACTTTCTTCCAACATTTTGAGAAAGATAATAATTCAACTTATAATCTTTTGAAACTCGTTCATACGGAATAATGGGTAATTTTAAGGATTCTCTGACCTACTGAACAAGTGATGCCTTCTTATCCAGAATATCTCTGTAAAATGCACAGTCACTTAATGCCTTGTAGTATGCAGGTTTTACTAGATGCTGTGAATTGTCGAACATCAAAGGAATATATTCAGTTCTGTTAATTTTCCAGAACTCTTGTTCATAACCTGATGCTCTTGCATTCAAATATTGTTGAACAATCGCTAAATCCCTCTTCAGTTCTTTGTATCGTCCTGCAACACTGCAAACACTACTAAGGAAATACAAAGTTATTGCATCATCTGGACTTTGGACACGTTTTCGTCCCAAACATTGTATGAACTCTACCATATCGGTTTGCTCTATTATAATGTGTTTGATGGCGTTGTCCTTCAGGTTTACACCATTGTCCAGAACTTTAGTAGTAAATAGCATTTGACAGCTGAAGCACTCGTTCTGCGTTATCTGCCGAAATGCTAGACTTTCGTCTTTGTTCCCGCTGTTCAGGTACTCACTATCTGGGTACTCGCGATGCAATGTCCGTAGACGTTTTTTATTATCCCCGAACATGACCACTTTTTCACCCGGAGGGACTCCGTTCAAAATTTTGTTGACAGAATCCGGTGTAGTGTAACAATATACCGCCTTGATATAGCTGTAATCTGCTGACACATGGTAGGTCTTTTTTATCCTACCGACAAAATACTTTTTCAGTAAGCCCGCTGTTGCAGACATCAAGACGATAACTTTAGATTCCTGAAGCTGTTCCACCATATCCAGCATGATTTCTGTGTTGCGGTTAAACAGCGCATCTTGGAATAGGTAGTGTGCTTCATCTATAATAATGTAATCAAAATTTCTTTCGACCCATTCTATTGCTTCCCTGCCATGATTGAAGTTGTACTCCAATTTTTGGCAAATCATGCACGTTGCATCTGTACCCTGTGCTTGCCGTCTTTGTTGTTCCAGCAATGCTCTTCGATTAGAGAACAGTATCATCCGCTTGCCACCCGCATGGACATACGGATAAAGTACATTCATGACGAAGCTGCTCTTACCGCTACCGCACGGTGCATCTATAAGGTAGATGCCCGCTGTCCAGCTTTGGTAATCCGAGATCCTAAGATAGCTCTACTGTCGATTAGTCATATAACGACCCCTTTCGTTCTGATATTGTGTGCCTTTACCGTGCCGTAGGCAACTTAACGGCATTCAGACTGTATATTCAATCTTTTCGTGCATAATTATACTCCACTTCTCCGGGCTTGTCAAGTGAAAATTTGTGAAATTTTTATGAACGGAATCGGCATTATATCACGATATTAAGTCGCTATTTCATATCAAGATATGAGATTGAGCTATATCTCGATATGAATTGCTCATATTTGAATATCCTGCATTTTTCTTTATTTATGAATATTTATTCACATCGGTACCATATCGCATATCGTTTTGTTTTTTCTGTGCTATGAACACAAACCGGGTATAAATTAAATCGGTCATGATTTTTTCTTCGAATACAGATTGAACGGCTACCACGTCATTTTAACAAAAATTTGTGCAGGGTTTGTTTTTGGGCGGGGGAGTATGTTTCCGACAAAAAAGCACCCCTTGCGGGGTGCGTGGTATTAAGACAGTCCTTTGTCCTTTAGCAACTTATTCAGTGTCGGGCGGCTGATTCTCAATTCTGCCGCAAGTTGCGTCTTGTTCAGTTCCCGGTGCTGGTAACGGTCATACGCTGCACAGAAGGTCTTATCATCAATCCGCTTGACCTGACCACCTTTGAACTTACCCGCTGCTTTGGCGATTGTAATTCCTTCCCGCTGACGTTCTAGCAGATTCTCACGTTCAAACTCGTTGATGGCCGCAATCATTGTCAGCATCAGCTTTCCCGTGGGGGTGCTGGTATCAAGATTCTCCTTATTAGATACAAGATGCACATTCTTAGCTTGCAGCTGCTCCACGATGGCAAGGAGGTCTTTCGTACTGCGGGCAAGGCGGCTAAAGTCATGGATGTAAATGGTATCGCCTTCTCGCACATAGTCCAGCATGGCTTCCAGTTGCGGGCGGTTCATGTTCTTGCCGCTGACCTTTTCCGTAAACCACTTGTCGATGCCGTGCTTCTTGAGGGCTTCAATCTGCCGCGCCTCGTTCTGTTCAGCGGTGGAAACTCGTACATAAGCAATGTGTGCCATACTGTAAGCCTGTCCTTTCATCCTGTGATTATTTCCACCTTTATTGTACCTCGATGTAAAAACGAAGTCAATAACTTTATTTACATTTTACAAAACAAATCTAAAATAAAGTCTATTTTTACAAAAATAGCGGCTTTTGGGATGTAATAGGCAAGTATACTCTGTTTTGACAAAATACACATCTAAACAAGAAAAGACCGCAAGCGGCTTTTATACCGTCTGCGGTCTTGTGCTTAGATTGCTCTTAGGTTAGATTCTTCATAGCGTAGTCTATCGCGTCTTTTTCATAGCCTTCATATTCAAGCTGCTTGCGAACCTGCGATTTGGACAAATCCATGTCGTGATAATAACGTTCTGCCCTTGAAAGTGCGTTTTTACTTTCTTGCGGTATTTCATCTATTTTACTCGATGCAGAACTAGAACCATGCTTAGGCGCACTCATGCTAGGAACATACCCTTTATAAATTACGTCTTTATTCTTATACACACTTTTTAAAGATGTGTACACCTCATAGCAATCATCTCCTGAGTAGATATTTCCCAACGATACCCGTTCCTTACATACTTTTATCTTGGAACCAACAGAATTTTCCATTTCTTGATAAGTTTGTAGCATTTTACTCGGCTTAAGTTCTCCCCAGTTTGAACAAGTCACATCAGCATAATACCAGTGCTTCCGTCCGTCATTACTTATTCTTCTTAAATCAACTGTTACGTCACTTAGCCCATAAGCTTCTACTATGCTGGTAATCGAATTTGCAGCATTACGGACTTGTATTTGCCTGTTAATATACCATCCCAGACAGCTACCTAGAAAAATTGCAACCGCTGCCGTCACAAAAATAGTTTTCTTGGTGATTGAGTTCTTGAAACGCCTTACTTGTTTGTTGACGTTCCTTTTGATGTCTACTTTAGAAATAACCCCCATTTCTAAAAGGACTGTTTTTAATGTTCTCTCATCCTTCCCGTCTACCAAATAAACGCACGGTTCTTTTGCATCACTTTCTGCTGTGGTGATTATTAGCGCTGTCTTTCCGCCCTTTCGTGTCACCTTTATATTCTTGATAGCTGTGTAAAAAATAAACTTTCCAGTCCCATCAATAATGCCGTCTGCAATAAAGGTAAAGTCCGGTGAGCCGCCCGTTCCTGTAAAATGATACTCCATTATGATTTCCTCTTATATTATAGGGACAGATTATCAGTAGCCCAGTTTTTCATGCACCGCCTGTGTTACAAGGTCTGCATTCATATTACCTTTTGTTTCTTTGTAGTTATCCATCTTCAGGAAATAATTCAAATTTGCATCAAACATATAAGTAGTTACGGTGTTGCCACCAAAGCCATTTTGAGCCGCTACATCTAAAGTGTAATTTCCATCGAACAGCTTATAAATAGCGTTAAATCGAACTGAAGCAGGATTCTTAAAATTACTCATAATCGGCAGAATATCGTTCACAAATTCCTTTTCATCTTTTGTCAACTGTTCATAAGCACTTTTGGGGACAACCTCAACCGCGCACTGGGCTGTCACCCCGTTATCTGTGGTTGCAATAATGGTAGTCTTTCCTTCAGACTGTGCTATCAGTTTTACTTCATCTACATTACGCACTTTTACGATAGTTTCATCTGCCGATGTCCATGTGATGCCGTAGTCGCTTGCATTCTGCGGGAGCAGGGTATATTTCACTACAACGGTGTCACCATCTGTCACTTCGATAGTATCCGACGAGAAAATAATCTGTTCAATCGGGACAATCGACACATTAAACGTATATTCCCCAACTGATTTTCCGTTCTCTTTGATTGCAACTTTAGCTTTGCCGGGTGCTTTAGCAGTCACTGTGCCATCATCCGCAACCTCGACAATTTCAGCGTCTGCGCTTTCCCACGTCAAATTTTCTTTGCCTTCTAATTTTTCATCTTCAATTTTGTATGTTTCGCCGTAGTTAATCTCCACACTTTTTGTGACTTTTCCGCACCCTGCAAGCAGTCCGGCACAAAGCACGATTGTTCCAATAGCTAAAAAAGCACGCTGTTTCATTTTCCTGTGATTCCTTTCTCATTTGAATTTCTCGCCAACACCGGGTTCCTGTGATAGCAGAACGTCCGTATTCCAATTGTACGCTTTGCCTTCCTGATTGTCAACAAAACTATACGCTTTTGGATAATTTATTATCATCTTGTGTATAGTAAAGTAATTGCAGGGAGGCGAGAACATGATTTCGGACAACATCAAACGTCTAAGGGAGAACGCTGGGCTTTCACAGTCCGCCCTTGCCCGAAAACTAGGAGTCACACGAGCCAGCGTCAACGCTTGGGAAATGGAACTCTCTGCACCAACGGCACAATACCTTGTAGCCCTTGCACAGCTATTTCATACGACAACCGATGATATTTTAGGCCTTGAATCAGAAGAACAGATTGTTCTCCGGGACATGAACGAGCAGGAGAAGCGGCTGGTTTACGACTTGGTTTCTTACATTGCAGCCCGAAAAGAAACGGTGGACTTTTCTGGTAAATCTAGCAAAAATAGTCCATCTGAAAAGAATCACAGCACAAAAGGCTCTGCTGTCAAGAAAATTTGATATCAAGATATGAAAAAAGGCTGCTGCACTGGCATTTAACCGTGTGCAGCAGCCTTCTATTCATTTTTAGATTGTAGCTGCCCCGCCGGGCAGCTATGTTTCACTGGTAAGAAAAGACACTCAACAGCTCTTTTTCCTTTAGTGTGCTGATAGGAATAACCCTCATTCCCTTTTGGCATCTGTCAGTATAGGAGTAGAACTTCACAAACTTAAAGCAGTTTTCCAAAGAAATCTCATTTTCTTTCAGCTTGCGAAAATGTACCATGTACAAGTTATTATCAGCAGGACTTACAAAAATCAAGAAGTCACATTGTGAATAATGATAGTAGCCCTCTCGTGTTTCTGTCTGCCCTGTTTCCTTATCTTTTAGATAGAACACATCTTCAAAGGCAATGTTCTGTGTTTCGGCTAACCGGGTATCTAGCTTGACTTCAATTTTGCTTGTGCGTCCGTCTTTCTGCACAATAAAGTCAATGTCATTTTGGTAATTATCCTGTTCTTCACTCACATCCTGCACAGTATAGCCCCGGTCTGTCAGATAGTCCTTTACAAGTTGCTCCGCCTGTTTTCCTTCCTTATTCTTCAAGACAAAGTAGCTGCTGTGCATCTGGCTTACCTCCGCTTTGCTGTCTTTGTGATAGCAGTACGCCGCTTTTTCTGCAATCCGTCCAGTGCAGCGTGGCTATCAAATCCTTCTCGCAAGTCGTTTGAATACAGGTTAGCATAATGCTGTGTCATGGTCAAGGTGCTGTGTCCTAACACCTTTTGCAGCTTGAACACATTACCGCCAGACATACACCAGTTCTTTACAAAGGAGTGCCGCAACAGGTGAACACTGGTCTTTTCAACGCCACGGCTGCGATTGTAGCGGGCTTGACTGTGTTTCAGTGCGTTTGTGGATAATGGCTCATCGTAGAAAGAGGGGAATAGATACGCCGTTTCGGCTGCATCTTGCCGCCAAAGGGAAATATACTTCTTCAAACAGCTTGCCAGTGCTTCCGACATGGGCAGCAGTTGAACGTGTTTATTCTTTAGATGCCGAAATGTAATCGTTCGGTCATCAAAAGATATATCCTGCATCTGCATTTCACAGACTGTTGCTTCTCGTGC
>OGPC01000970.1_pt1 | contig 22139 bp, 17 predicted proteins | sample 1552911 | NCBI WGS metagenome assembly OGPC01 (sample SAMEA2580248, study PRJEB22360) | human gut metagenome | biome: human gut; feature: human-associated habitat; material: faeces | place: Denmark | collected 2008/2010 | reverse complement strand
TTGATGCCGAGCCGCTGCTGCGGTACCTCAAGCTCTGTTAAAAGCCTGCGCACGATGGATGCATCGCGGATACACACGGGGTCCGAGTTGCACACAATAAGCGCGCAGTCCGCCGCCGCTGCCGCCGCGCGGAAGCCACGCCCCACGCCCGCGGGAGAATCAAGGATCACGCGGTCAAAATAGCGCTTTAAAAGCGGAACGAGTCTGAGCATGACGCGTTCCGGCACAAGATCTTCGCCGCTTGCCGGGGCAGGCATTAAAGACACGCCGGGCATGGTCACGCACGGGTAAATCGCATCCGCAGGCGCGCAGCGCCCTGCCACAACGTCCGAACTGTCGAACACGAGCGCTTCCTCTGTGCCGGTCATACGGTCCAGACTGCGCAGGCCCGCGTCACAATCCAAAAGCAGAACGCGTTCGCCGCCCGCCGCAAACTGAGAAGCCAGCCCAAGCGAAACGGTGGATTTTCCCACGCCGCCTTTTCCCGATGTGACAACAATAGCAGTACCCATAGATAATACCTCATTAAACATGATAACACAAAAATGCACGGTAGTCAAAAGTAAAAATGGCTATACCGCAATTTTATCACAGCGAGACAAAAACACGGCGGCTTTTTTGTCGAAGCAGACAAATATCCTCCCTAAGCACGCGTCATTCCGTACCCTCTGTTACCGTGGTTTCTGCTCTTTTTGCCTCCTTTTGGAGCGTTTCGGCAAAATAAGCTTCAAAAACGGCCTTTGCCGTCTCTTTTGCGGCATCGCCCTTGCCGCCGTATTCGATGACGACCGCCACGGCAATCTCCGGGTTCTCGTACGGCGCAAAGCCGATGAACGTCAGGTTATCGGAATGGTCGGCGTTTTCCGCCGTGCCGGTCTTGCCCGCAACGGCAATGCCGAAATCCGAAAAGGTCGAGGCCGCCGTGCCCTCTGTGCACACCTGCCGCATGCCCTCGCGCACGACCTTGAAATATTCGTCTTCAATCTCCGCCTGTAACACGACCTCCGGCTCTGCGGTCTCTTTTTCCACCGCGCGGTCGTAGTCCGTGACTTTATTTAAGAAATGCGTTTTGTAGCGCGTGCCGCCGTTTGCGATCATGGCGCAGTATTCCGCAAGCTCGATCGGCGTGAACATATCGTCGCACTGGCCGATGGCCGCCTGAATGGTGAGGCCGTCATACCAATTTGCGCCGTGGCGCTCCGTATACGTTTTGGGGTCGGACATGATGCCCGCAGTCTCGTTCAATTCGCACCCGGTCTTTTCGCCGAGAGCGAACAGCTCTGCATACGTGTGCATTTTGTGAATGGTCAGCATGCGGCCCACGTCAAAGAAAAACGCGTTGCAGGAGTTGCGGATGGCGCCGTACACATCCACCTCGCCGTGCACGCCGAGGCAGCCCGGTTCGTAATCCGGCGCATAATAGTGATACGCGCCGTCGCAGTTCACGGGGTGAGAGGTCGGCGTGATGACGCCTTCCTCCAGCGCCGCCAAGGCGACAAGGGGCTTAAAAATGGAACCCGGCGTAAAGATGCCGTTTAATGCGCGGTTGAAAAGCGGCTGGCTTTCGTCCGCATAAAGCTGCGTCAAATACGCATCGTCCGTATTGTACTTTTCAAGGTCGAAATTCGGGTAGGTCGCGCTGGCGATGATGCCGCCGGTGTTCACGTCCAAGGCGACAACCGCACCGGCCTCGCAGTCTTCGGTCGGCTTCGCTTCGATCTGCTCGGCGAGCGCGTTTACGGCCGCGCGCTGTACATTGCTGTCTAGGGTAAGCCACACGGAATCGCCCGCTTCCGGCGGCTCCGTCACGGTGGTGGAGGTCACTTTGCCGGTAGCATCCGTTGTGACGCTCTCTTTGCCGTTTTTGCCGCGCAAGGTGGACTCGAACACGCTCTCAATGCCGCTTTGGCCGACGGTATCCGTATAGGAATAGCCGGAAACGTTTGAGGCGGAATACGTGTTGCCCGCTTCCTCGGCGGCATCGTACTGCTCCTGCGAAATGGCACCCAGCGTGCCGACGATATGCGGAGCCAAATCGCCCTCCGGGTATTCGCGCGTCTGCTCCACCTGCGTTTCAATGCCCGGCAAATCTGCGCTGCGCTCACTTAAGAGCTCCACCGTTTCGATGGAAATGTCTTTTGCGAGCACGAACGGGTTCGTGCGGCTGAAATACGCGCGCTCCATGCCGTAGCGCACGGACGCGATGCGGCGGATGTCTTCGGGGCTTGTATAGGCTTCGAGGTCATACCGCTCGATGAGCGATTCCATGCACTCGTCTGCCGTGGCGCTCGAGGGTAAGTCTAAGATGTCTTCGCTTTTCAGCGTTTCGATCTCGGCGGTCATTTTGGTTTTAAACTGATATTTGCCCGATTTGATTTCGATGGGAAGGCGATCCGTCCACGGGACGTTCAGCGTTTCGAGCAGCTTTACAGCCTCCAAAACGACGGCATTGCGCGTTTCATTGCTGCCGGAAAGACGACTGTATATGGCATTATACACGGAGCGGTTGCCTGCGAGCACGTTTCCGTTACAGTCCAAAATTTCGCCGCGCGTGCCGGTGAGCTTTAAGTACGTCGCGGAGGACTGTACGGCCTCCTCTTCAAACGTGCTGCCCTCTAAAAGCTGCCACTGGGCAAGCCGCCCGATATACAAAAGAAAGACGGCAGCAAGCATAACGCCGCAGAAAATATAGCGGCCGCGTCCTTTTTCCACAACTGTCGTCTCCCTTCGTTGAAAACTTAAATTTTTTGCAGCTTATGCAGCTTTGACCTGCGCCGCCGTATGGCGCTGCGCACGCGGGGCTTTCGCACCCACGCCTGCAAACCGTAGCACACGGGTATCGTTAAAAGCGTGTAAAAATAGATGGGCAGATACTTTGTAACGAGCGCGTACAGTGTCAGTGAATACCCTGCTGCAACGTACAGCGTGAGCCAATCGAGCAAAACGGCGACGGCACAGCTCCACAGACCCATCAATACCGATGTGAAAAGCTGAATTTGAATTCTGGTACCGCACAGGCCGCTCAGCAAAAAGCACAGTACGCCGAACGTGAGCGCGTGATACCCGAACACAGCCCCGCTGCCGATATCGGCAAGAAACCCGGCGTACATGCCGAACGCCATAGCGGGTGTGCACGCCTCCACCATGGCAATGGTGAGCGCGGCAGAGAGCACCGGAAGCGGTTTTACGCCCATGATCTGCGGCAGCAGCCCCGGTGTATCCTGTAACAGGAACAGCAGCAGGATCTCGACCGCATACAAGACATAGCGTATCCATTTTTTGCGGTTCGGCACAGCTGTTCACTCCTTTTATTCATTTCCCTTGCTTGCGGTCTGCGCGGGGTCTTCTTCATCTTTGTTATTTGTCTCCGGCAAGCCGGTTGTAACGTCGCCCTTGCCGTCGAAATCCGTCACGACGAAGACATCCGTCACCTCTGTTACGTCCACGTATGGGGTCAAAATAGCGTAGTACGAGGAATCCGCGTTGCTGCGCTCCACGCTGTCCACACGCCCGATGAGCAAATCGCCCGGGAACACGCCGCCCGCGCCGCTCGTGGTAATGATGGAGCCCGGCTGCACCTCGGTATCTCTTGTAAGGTACAGCATTTTCACCTTGCCGCTGTTTGCAAACTGGATGTCGCTTGTGACGACGCCGCTTTCCTTGCATGATTTATCCGTGGCGCCGATCTGCGTCTTTTCGGATAAAATCGACCGCACGCGGCTTGACGCGGCGTAGACCTCCTCCACAACACCTACGACGCCCGTTTCCGTGATGACGGCATCGCCGACGGATACGCCCGCAAGGCTGCCGCAGTTGATGGTGAAATCACCGAACACGTCGTTCGGGTCGCGCCCTACGACGCTTCCCGCGGCTAATTGCAGGTCGGGCATGGCTTTTTTGACGGAGAGGATATTTTCATACGAAGCATTCTCGTCTTTTAAGGTGTAGTAATCCACGAGCTGTTCGCGCAGCTTCCGGTTTTCCTCCGAAAGGTCGTTGTACAGCGCTTTAAGCTCCTCTTTGGACATGCCGTCCAAATTTAAAAACTCCTTTGCACCCCCGGTGGTATTCGTCCCCGCCGTGAGCAACGGTGCGGATACCGTGCCGAACACGTTTGAGAACACGGATGTTCCGGCGTTTAAGCCGTACACGAGCACGCCGAGCAGAATGACAACCGCGATCATTAAAATTTTAAAATTTTTAGAGGTGAATTTCTCCATGCGCCGCACCTGCCTTTCGATTTTTATTTAAAGTCAAATTCAATTTATTTTTCTGCAGCTTTTACCGCGCCGCGCGCGTTTGCGGGGATATGCGCTTTGCCCTCTAATGTGCGGCCTGCACCCTCGGCTACGCAGTCGAGCGGGCGCTCCGCGACCTGCACGGGCAGGCCCGTCGCTTCATGCAAAAAGCGGTCTAAGCCACGCAGCAGTGCACCACCGCCCGTGAGCGTGAGACCCATATTCAAAAGATCTGCGGAAAGCTCCGGCGGGGTCCACTATGCCGACGCCAACCGCATCATCGTGGCCTACGACGATCCCGCGCTGTACCCCAACATGGGCGGCGTGCGCGCCTACGATCTGCTGAAGTTCCACAAGTCCAACCAGAACTCCTGCTTCGGCCAGGTGCCTTCCTGCGTGCCCGGCCAGATCGTGAAGAAGGGCGACGTGCTCGCCGACGGCCCCGCCATCCATGACGGCGGCCTCGCGCTCGGCAAGAACATGCTCATCGCCTTCATGCCCTGGTGCGGCTACAACTACGAAGACTCCGTGCTCATCTCCGAACGCGTGGTGAAGGAAGACATCTACACCTCCGTCCACATCGAAGAGTTCGAAGTCGTGGCCCGCGACACCAAGCTCGGACCGGAAGAAATCACCCGCGATATTCCCAACGTGGGCGAAGAAATGCTGCGCAACCTCGACGAGAGCGGCATCATCCGCATCGGCGCGCCCGTGAAGCCCGAGGACATCCTCGTCGGCAAGATCACGCCCAAGGGCGAAACGCAGCTCACCCCGGAAGAAAAGCTCCTGCGCGCCATCTTCGGCGACAAGGCCCGCGACGTGAAGAACACGTCCCTCAAGGTCCCGCCGGGAGTTGAAGGCACGGTCATCGATGTGAAGGTGTTCAACCGTCGCTCCGGCGAAAAGGACGAGCGCACCAGGAACATCGAGGACTACGAAATCAGCCGCCTCGACGCCAAGGAACAGGATCACATCCGCGCCATCACGCGCCGGATGCGTGAACGCCTGCTCCCCATCGTCGACGGCAAGCAGATCGCCACGACCCTGCTCGGCGACAAGAAGGGCGAAGTGCTGGCCGAAGCCGGAGCCGGGCGGGGTTCTTTTCGCCCCGGGCGGCCTCCAGAGTGTTGCCGAAGAGCTGCTCATGGCCCTGCCGGTCAAGAAGCTGGCCGACCTGTTCCAGAGCAAGGAAGTCAACGAAAACGTCGGCGAACTGCTTGTGCAGTACGATCACCAGATCGAGTACATCAAGTCGATCTACGACTCCAAGCGCGAAAAGGTCACGGAAGGGGACGATCTGCCCCCCGGCGTGATCAAGATGGTCAAGGTTCATATCGCCATCAAGCGTAAGCTGTCCGTGGGCGACAAGATGGCCGGCCGTCACGGGAACAAGGGTGTCGTCTCCCGCATTCTGCCGGAAGAGGACATGCCCTTCTTCGCCGACGGCCGCCCCGTGGACATCGTGCTGAACCCCCTGGGCGTGCCTTCCCGTATGAACATCGGCCAGATCATGGAAGTGCACCTCGGCTGGGCCGCCCGCGAACTGGGCCGCCAGCTCGCGGAAATGGTCGACAAGGGTACCGCCCTCCAGTCCGTGCGCGACGAAGTGAAGGACATCTTCGCTTCGCCGGAAATCGCCGCCGAAGTGGACGGGATGGACGACGAGGAATTCCGCAAGTCCGTCCTGAAGCTGCGCAACGGCATCATCACGTACACCCCGGTGTTCGACGGTGCCGAAGAATCGGAAATCTGGAACTGGCTGTCCCGCGCCGGCCTCGACGACGACGGCAAGTCCGTCCTCTATGACGGGCGCACAGGTGAGAAGCTGGAGAACCGCGTGACCACCGGCGTCATGTACTATCTCAAGCTGCACCACCTCGTTGACGAAAAGATCCACGCCCGTTCCACCGGCCCCTACTCCCTCGTCACCCAGCAGCCGCTGGGCGGTAAGGCGCAGTTCGGCGGCCAGCGTCTCGGGGAAATGGAAGTGTGGGCCCTCGAAGCCTACGGCGCTTCCTACCTGTTGCAGGAATTCCTCACCGTCAAGTCGGACGACGTGACGGGACGCGTGAAGATGTACGAGAAGATCGTCAAGGGCGACAACTTCCTCGAAGCCGGGCTCCCCGAGTCCTTCAACGTTCTGGTCAAGGAACTCATGTCCCTCGGCCTCAACGTCACCCTCCATCAGGAGGAAGGCAAGAAGAGGCCCAAGCGCGTCGGCTTCGCCGAAGAGGAACACCAGCAGTACCTGCAACAGCAGCAGGACATGGCTGACGAATAGATACCATCGCGGGGAAGGGAGAGCCCTTTCATTAAGAAAGCCTTTCCTTTCCCCGCACCCCTCCCCTTTCTCTCCTGAATTTTTTGTGCCGGGCCAGCCCCCGGAACGGAAGAAGGAAGAAAGCGGAGGCCCTCCCAGTTAAGAGACCCTTCATTACGTCCAACCCTCAAGACAGCGGTTTTGAGGGGATGGGGGTAGGGTTCGGAGACGGAGGTCCTTTACGGGCCGTTGCCTCTCCGGCGCCTGACCCGCAAAAGGGAGTACATATATATGAGTCTTGACGATCTCTTCTCGGTTCGCAGCTCGGCCAACGCCAATGCGAGCCAAATCCGCAATCTGAAGGCGATTCAGATTTCCATCGCCTCGCCGGAGAACATCCGCGAATGGTCCTACGGCGAAGTCAAGAAGCCGGAGACCATCAACTACCGTACGTTCAAGCCCGAACGCGACGGCCTGTTCTGCGCGAAGATCTTCGGCCCGGTGAAGGACTACGAATGCAACTGCGGCAAGTACAAACGCATGAAGCACCGCGGCATCGTCTGCGAAAAGTGCGGCGTTGAAGTCATTGCCTCCAAGGTGCGCCGCGAACGCATGGGCCATATCGAACTGGCCGCGCCCGTCGCCCATATCTGGTTCCTCAAGACCCTGCCCTCCAAGATCGGCACCCTGCTCGACATGACCATGGCCGATCTGGAAAAGGTGCTCTATTTCGACTCGTACATCGTGCTCGATCCCGGCAGCACCAACCTCCAGAAGATGCAGGTCATCTCCGAGGACCAGTACCTCCAGATCATCGACCATTTCGGCGAGGACGCCCTTACCGTGGGCATGGGCGCGGAATCCATCCGCGGCCTGCTCGAAGAGCTGAACCTTGAGGAAATCAAGGTGCTCCTGCGCGAAGAATCGCAGACCACCAAGTCCCAGACCAAAAAGAAGAAGCTCACCAAGCGCCTCAAGGTCGTGGAAGCGTTCCTCGAATCCGGCAACCGCCCCGAATGGATGATCCTCGAAGTCATCCCGGTCATTCCGCCGGAACTGCGCCCTCTCGTTCCGCTCGACGGCGGCCGTTTCGCCACCTCCGACCTGAACGACCTGTACCGCCGCGTGATCAACCGCAACAACCGTCTGCGCCGCCTGCTGGAGCTGGGTGCTCCCGACATCATCGTGCGCAACGAGAAGCGGATGCTGCAGGAAGCAGTTGACAGCCTGATCGACAACGGCCGCCGCGGCCGCCCGGTCACCGGCCCCAACAACCGTGCCCTGAAGAGCCTGTCCGATCTGCTGAAGGGTAAGCAGGGCCGCTTCCGCCAGAACCTGCTGGGCAAGCGTGTTGACTACTCCGGCCGTTCCGTTATCGTCGTCGGCCCTGAGCTGAAGATGGATCAGTGCGGTCTGCCCAAGGAGATGGCTCTGGAGCTGTTCAAGCCCTTCGTGATGAAGGATCTGGTTGAGAAGGGTGTTGCCAACAACATCAAGTCTGCCCGTAAGATGGTCGAGCGTGCAAAGCCCGAGGTCTGGGACAGCCTGGAGACCGTGATCAAGGGCCACCCGGTCCTGCTGAACCGTGCACCTACCCTGCACCGTCTGGGCATTCAGGCATTCAACCCCGTGCTGGTCGAGGGCCGTGCCATCAAGCTGCACCCCCTGGCATGTACCGCGTTCAACGCCGACTTCGACGGTGACCAGATGGCAGTTCATCTGCCCCTGGGCGAGGATGCCTGCCGCGAGGCCAAGATGCTGATGCTGGCTTCCGGCAATCTGCTGAAGCCCTCTGACGGCGCACCTGTTACCGTTCCTACTCAGGATATGATCCTGGGCAGCTACTACCTGACCACCGTTCGTGAGAACGAAGAGGGTGCAGGCAAGATCTTCCGTGATGAGAACGAGGCCCTGATGGCCTATGCAGAGCACGTTGTGACCCTGCACGCTCCCATCAAGGTCCGCCGCACCATGGTCATTGATGGTGTGGAGCGCACCGGTCTGGTGGATGCCACCGTCGGCCGGATCATCTTCAATAACCCCGTTCCTCAGAACCTGGGTTATATTGACCGCACCGACCCGGAGCACTGGCTGGAGTATGAGGTCAGCTTCCGCGTGACCAAAAAGACCCTGCCCGACATCATTTCCCGCTGCATGACCCGCAATGGCACCCGTGCCTGCGCAAAGATGCTGGACTCCATCAAGGCTCAGGGCTATAAGTACTCCACCCTGTCTGCAATCTCTGTTGCTGTGTGTGACGCTGTCATTCCTCCGCAGAAGGACGAGCTGATCGCTGACGCGGATAAGCAGGTCTCTCAGGTCAACAAGCTGTTCAACCGCGGCCTGATCTCTGAGAACGAGCGTTACACCCAGACCATCAACATCTGGCAGGCAACCACCGATAAGGTCTCCAAGGCTCTGGCAGCCAACCTGCCCAAGGACAACGAGATCTTTATGATGGCTGATTCCGGTGCGCGTGGTTCTATGAACCAGATCAAGCAGCTGGCCGGCATGCGCGGCCTGCTGGCCAACACCGCAGGTAAGACCATCGAGATGCCCATTCGTGCAAACTACCGCGAAGGTCTGAACATTCTGGAATATTTCGTTTCTGCCCGTGGCGCTCGTAAGGGTCTGGCCGATACCGCTCTGCGTACCGCTGACTCCGGCTACCTGACCCGCCGCATGGTCGATGTCTCTCAGGAGGTCATCGTCCGTGAGATCGACTGCGGCACCACCGACGGCCTGTGGGTCTCTGAGATCCACGAGGGCAAGGAGAAGATCGAGAGCTTCCGTGAGCGTATCATCGGTCGTTACGCCGTGGGCGATGTCATCAACCCCGTCACCGGCGAGGTCATCGTGCCCGAGGGCAAGATGATCGACCTGTACGATGCCAACGACATCGAGGCTGCAGGCATCACCAAGCTGAAGATCCGCAGCCTGCTGACCTGCCGCGCCAAGGTGGGTGTCTGCGCACACTGCTACGGCAGCGATATGGCAAACGGTGAGCCCGTCCAGCTGGGCGAGTCCATTGGTGTCATCGCAGCAGAGTCCATCGGCGAGCCCGGTACCCAGCTGACCATGCGTACTTTCCATACCGGCGGTATCGCATCTGCTGAGGATATTACCCAGGGTCTTCCCCGTGTTGAGGAGCTGTTCGAGAGCCGCCGTCCCAAGAGCATGGCCATTATGAGCGAGATCTCCGGTGTTGTCTCTCAGGATGACACCAAGAAGAACGTCGTCATCAAGGTCACCGGCAAGGATGAGAACGGTGCCGAGGTGGTGAAGAGCTACTCCATCCCCTTCACCCAGCATGCACGTGTCATGCCCGGCGATCGTGTGGAGAAGGGCGACATCATCACCCGCGAAGGTGTTCTGTATCCCCAGGATATCCTGGCCATCAAGGGTCTGAGCGATGTGCAGAACTACCTGATCAGCGAGGTCCAGAAGGTCTACCGTCTGCAGGGCGTTGAGATCAACGATAAGCATATCGAGGTCATCGTCCGTCAGATGTGCCGCAAGGTCCGCGTGACCGACTCCGGCTCCTCCGACCTGATCGGTGGTGCACTGGCAAACCGTCTGGAAGTTGAGAACATCAACGCCGAGCTGCAGAAGCGCATTGATAACGGTGAAGAGGGCATCAAGCTGGTCGAGTATCAGCAGGTGCTGCTGGGCATCACCAAGGCTGCCCTGGCAAACGAGTCCTTCCTGTCTGCCGCATCCTTCCAGGAGACCACCCGTGTCCTGACCGAAGCCGCCATCAAGGGCAAGGTTGACCCGCTGGCCGGCCTGAAGGAGAATGTCATCATCGGTAAGCTGATCCCCGCCGGTACCGGTCTGCCGGAGGTGCGTGAGGATCTGAAGCGCCGTGAGCAGGAGCGCGACGAGGCTGTTGCCGCTGAGCTGGCTGCAGCAAACCAGCAGTAAAACTCTATCTGCCCGGAACTGAATCGATCCATGAGCCGCCTTTCCCTGAACGCAGGGGAGGGCGGCTTTTTTGATTTGAAACTCCCTTCGTCATTGCTTCGCAATGCCACCTCCCTCTGGGAGGGAGCCCTGCTTGGCCCGAAGCAGGGGAAAGGCCCCCTCTGAGAGGGGGCTGTCTGCGCAGCAGACTGAGGGAGTAAAGGAAAAATCGGCGGTTGAGTCCTTCGGCGAATAAAACAAAAAAATATTGGAAAAACTGTTGACATTCCCAATCAAAACGAGTATTATATAACTGTTGCGCGTCCCCATAGGGGAAGTGCGGCTAAAAAGTCGGAAAATATCCGATGTTCACTATTAAGAAAGGAGAAACAAAATGCCTACTTTTAACCAGCTTGTACGCAAAGGCCGTGAGGTCCTGGTTACCAAGAGCACCGCTCCCGCCCTGCAGAAGACTTATAACTCTCAGAAGAAGCAGTACTCTGATCTGAGCAGCCCCCAGAAGCGTGGTGTCTGCACTGCAGTTCGTACCATGACCCCCAAGAAGCCTAACTCTGCTCTGCGTAAGGTTGCTCGTGTCCGCCTCACGAATGGTATCGAGGTCACCTCTTACATTCCCGGTATCGGCCATAACCTGCAGGAGCACTCCGTCGTGCTGATCCGTGGCGGCCGTGTTAAGGACCTGCCCGGTGTGCGTTACCACATCATCCGTGGTACCCTGGATACTCAGGGTGTGGCAGGCCGTAATCAGGCCCGCTCCAAGTACGGCGCAAAGCGTCCTAAGGCCGGTGCTGCAAAGAAGTAATTGAGGACAACCGCCATAAACGGCTTTCCATTATATAAATAACAAGTCCGCATTGTGCGGAGGGTAACGGTTTATGTAAGGTCAGCTCTTTGTGACACAACGGGAGTTTTATTACTTTCGAGTACCGATGATATCATTCTGTGAAGGAGGGAAGAAAGATGCCTAGAAGAGGTAACATTGCTAAGCGCGATGTCTTAGCTGATCCTATTTACAATTCCAAGATGGTCACCCGTCTGGTCAACAGCGTGATGCTGGATGGCAAGAAGGGCGTCGCTCAGAAGATCGTTTACGAGGCTTTCTCCATGATTCAGGAAAAGACCGGCAACGATCCTCTGGAAACTTTCGAGAAGGCGATGGAGAACATCATGCCCAGCCTCGAGTGCAAGACCCGCCGTGTTGGTGGCGCTAACTACCAGGTTCCTCTGGAAGTCAGCCCTGCCCGCCGCGAGACCCTGGGTCTGCGCTGGCTGACCGCTTACAGCCGCAGCCGTGGTGAGAAGACCATGGCCCAGCGTCTGGCCGCCGAGATCATGGATGCTGCCAACAACACTGGTAACGCCGTGAAGAAGCGCGAGGATACCCACAAGATGGCCGAGGCCAACAAGGCTTTCGCTCATTTCCGTTATTGATCTGTTCTGTAGGAGGTTAATTTCATGGCTACACCCAGAGAAGTTTCTCTTCAGATGACGAGAAATATCGGCATTATGGCCCACATTGATGCTGGTAAGACGACTACCACCGAGCGTATTCTGTACTACACCGGCATCAACCACAAGATCGGCGAAGTCCATGATGGCGGCGCTACCATGGACTGGATGGTTCAGGAGCAGGAGCGTGGTATCACCATCACTTCCGCTGCTACCACCTGCTACTGGAGCCACTCTGAGACCCAGAAGGATCCGGTTGCATTCAAGAAGAACCGTCACCGCATCAACATCATCGACACCCCGGGCCACGTGGACTTTACTGTTGAGGTCCAGCGTTCCCTGCGCGTCCTGGACGGTTCTGTGACCGTTCTGGCTGCTAAGGGCGGTGTCGAGCCTCAGTCTGAGACCGTTTGGCGTCAGGCTGATGAGTACAAAGTCCCCCGCATGGTTTACGTCAACAAGATGGATACCATGGGTGCCGACTTCTTCCGCTGCATCAAGATGCTGCATGATCGTCTGCACGCAAACGGCGTGGCGATCCAGCTGCCTATCGGTCAGGAGGATACCTTCCGCGGTATCGTTGACCTGGTCGATATGAATGCTGAGGTCTACTATGACGACATGGGCAACGATATGCGCACTGAGCCCATCCCTGAGGATATGGTCGAGCAGGCCGAGGAGTACCGCAACATCCTGATCGAGGCTGTTGCCGAGAACGACGAAGTCCTGATGGAGAAGTATCTCGAGGGTGAGGAGATCACCCGCGAGGAGCTGAAGGCTGCCATCCGCAAGGAGACCATTGCCAACACTCTGGTGCCCGTGGTCTGTGGTTCTTCCTACAAGAACCGTGGTGTCCAGAAGCTGCTGGACGCTATCGTGGATTATATGCCCGCTCCTACCGACGTTGAGGACATCAAGGGTGTGAACCCTGAGACCGAAGAGCAGGAGACCCGTCCGTCTTCCGACGACGCTCCTTTCGCAGCTCTGGCCTTCAAGATCGCAACCGATCCGTTCGTTGGTAAGCTGGCTTACTTCCGTGTCTACTCCGGTAAGGTCGAGGCTGGTACTACTGTCTACAACTCCGTGAAGGACGCTAGAGAGCGTATGGGCCGCATCCTGCAGATGCACTCCAACCACCGCAAGGATATCGACTGCTGCTATGCAGGTGATATCGCTGCTGTTGTCGGTCTGAAGAACACCACCACTGGTGATACTCTGTGTGATGAGAATCATCCCATCATTCTGGAGTCCATGAAGTTCCCCGAGCCCGTTATCCGCGTTGCAATCGAGCCCAAGACCAAGGCCGGCAACGAGAAGATGGGCATCGCGCTGGCAAAGCTGGCCGAAGAGGATCCTACCTTCAAGACCTACACTGATGAAGAGACTGGTCAGACCATCATCGCAGGTATGGGCGAGCTCCATCTGGAGATCATCGTTGACCGCCTGCTGCGTGAGTTCAAGGTCGAGGCCAACGTTGGCGCACCTCAGGTCGCTTACCGTGAGACCATCCGCAAGGAGGCCAATCAGGAGACCAAGTACGCACGTCAGTCTGGTGGTAAGGGCCAGTACGGTCATGTTAAGATCAAGATCGAACCCAACGAGCCCGGCAAGGGTTACGAGTTCGTCAACGCCATCGTTGGCGGTGCTATCCCGAAGGAATACATCCCGGCTATCGACAATGGTATCCAGGGTGCTATGAAGTCCGGCGTTCTGGCTGGCTATCCTGTCGTTGATGTCAAGGTCACCCTGTGGGATGGTTCTTATCACGAGGTCGACTCCTCTGAAATGGCTTTCTCCATTGCTGGTTCTATGGCATTCAAGGATGCTATGCGCAAGGCTGACCCCATCATCACCGAGCCCATCATGAAGGTTGCTGTTATCGTTCCTGATGAGTATCTGGGCGATGTCATCGGCGACCTGAACTCTCGCCGTGGCCAGATCCAGGGCATGGAGGCAATGGCAGGCACTCAGCGTGTCAACGCTTTCGTTCCTCTGGCTCAGATGTTCGGCTACGCCACCGACCTGCGTTCCAAGACCCAGGGCCGTGGCCAGTATGTCATGGAGCCTTCTCACTACGAGCCGGTTCCCAAGAACATTGCCGACCAGATCATTGCTGGCCGCACCAAGGCTTGATTGCCTGAAACAAAGTAAAATTTTGCCGGGGTAGTGTAGCTCCGGCAAAATTTCCTGTAAAAGCACTTGATTTTACAGGACAAATTTAGTAGAATAGTTTTGCAATGCAATTCTGTGTTTGCAGGACTGTTGTAACCAAATTCAATCCGTTTAAGGGAGGATATTCCAATGGCTGAAAAGGCAAAATTTGACCGTTCTAAGCCGCATGTTAACATCGGCACCATCGGTCACGTTGACCACGGCAAGACCACTCTGACCGCCGCTATCACCAAGTATCTGGCACTGAAGGGCGACGCAGACTTCATGGACTATGCCAACATCGATAAGGCTCCCGAGGAGCGCGCTCGTGGTATTACGATCAACTCCGCTCACGTCGAGTACCAGACCGATGCTCGTCACTACGCTCACGTTGACTGCCCGGGCCATGCTGACTACGTCAAGAACATGATCACCGGTGCTGCTCAGATGGACGGCGCTATCCTGGTCGTTGCTGCTACCGATGGTCCCATGCCCCAGACCCGTGAGCACATCCTGCTGGCTCGTCAGGTCGGCGTGCCCTATATCGTTGTCTTCATGAACAAGTGCGATATGGTCGACGACGAGGAGCTGCTGGATCTGGTCGAGATGGAGATCCGTGAGCTGCTGAGCGAGTATGACTTCCCCGGCGACGACACCCCCATCATCCGTGGCTCCGCTCTGAAGGCTCTGGAGTCCACCTCCAAGGATCCTGATGCACCCGAGTATGCTTGCATCAAGGAGCTGATGGACGCTGTTGACACCTATATCCCCAACCCCGATCGTGAGGAAGACAAGCCCTTCCTGATGCCCATCGAGGATGTCATGACCATTTCCGGCCGTGGTACTGTTGCTACCGGTCGTGTTGAGCGTGGCATTGCTAAGGTTGGCGATGCAATGGAGATCGTTGGCATTAAGCCCGATCGTCTGAGCACCACCATCACTGGCCTGGAGATGTTCCGTAAGTCTCTGGACTTCGCTGAGGCTGGCGATAACATCGGCGCTCTGCTGCGTGGTGTTGACCGTACCCAGATCGAGCGTGGCCAGGTTCTGGCTAAGCCCGGCACTGTCCATCCCCACAAGGTCTTCGAGTCTCAGGTCTATGTTCTGACCAAGGACGAAGGCGGCCGTCACACCCCCTTCTTCTCTAACTATCGTCCTCAGTTCTACTTCCGTACCACTGACGTGACCGGCATCATCACCCTGCCCGAAGGCACCGAGATGTGCATGCCCGGCGATAACGTTCAGATGCACGTTGAGCTGCTGACCCCCGTTGCTATGGAAGAGGGCCTGCGTTTCGCTATCCGTGAGGGTGGCCGTACCGTTGGTTCCGGCGTTGTTGGCAAGATCATTGAGTGATTTTGACCCTTCGCGCCTGTTCTAAGGCAAAAGGTTAAACTTACAAAGAGCCTTCCCATTCCGGAGAGTGGGAAGGCTCTTTTTGCGCTATCAGATCCTCTGCCCGAGATGGCAGGGGATTTTTGTTTTAGCCCAAAAAGTGCTTTACAAATATAGGTTGTTATGATATCCTGACATTAAAGAGCAAAGATGTCGGAGAATGGAGGATTGCACTATGGCGTATGACTATAAGAAGGAGTACAAGGAGTTTTATCTTCCACCCAGAAAGCCGGGTATTGTGACTGTTCCGCCGATGAATTTTGTGTCCGTACAGGGTAGGGGAGACCCCAATGAACCAGGTGGAGAGTATCAGGCGGCAATGGAGTTGCTGTATGGCATTGCCTTTACCATCAAGATGAGCTACAAGGGAAGCCATAAGATCGACGGTTACTTTGAATATGTTGTCCCACCGCTGGAGGGTTTGTGGCATCAGGAGGGGGTGGACGGTGTGGACTACGCCCACAAAGAATGCTTTGAGTGGACAAGTATGATCCGCCTGCCGGATTTCGTGACCCGGGAAGTGTTCGATTGGGCCGTTCAGGAAGCGACTGCAAAAAAGAAGAAGGATTTCTCCAAAGTGCAGTTCCTCCACTATGATGAGGGACTTTGTGTGCAGTGTATGCATGTTGGTTCTTATGATGCTGAACCGGAGACGCTGGAGCAGATGGATGCTTTTGCGCGGGAACAGGGTTATGAGACAGATTTTAGAGGGCACCGCCGCCACCACGAAATTTACCTCAGCGATCCGCGCCGGACAGCACCGGAAAAACTGAAAACAGTACTGCGGCATCCTGTTCGCGTAAAATAAAATCGGGAAAGTTCACAAAGACTGTCGATTTTCGTTGTGAGATGTGCTATACTAAGTCTACCTATAGAAACATCTCGAAAAAGGGAGGAGAACATCATGCAGCATGAAACTGTCATCGTGCTGGATTTCGGCGGCCAATACAATCAGCTGATCGCGCGCCGTGTCCGCGAGAACAATGTCTACTGTGAAATCTATTCCTACAAAACTGACCTGTCGGTCATCAAGGCGAAGAACCCCAAGGGCATCATCTTCACCGGCGGCCCCAACAGCGTCTATCTGGAAGATTCGCCCACCATCGACCCCGAGATCTTCAACTGGGGCATCCCTGTGCTGGGAATCTGCTACGGCAGCCAGCTGATGATGCACCTGCTGGGCGGTCATGTCTGCCGCGCCCCTGAGCGTGAGTACGGCAAGACCGAGGTCTTTGTGGACAACAGCAGCAAGATGTTCGAGGATGTTCAGCCCTCCACCATCTGCTGGATGAGCCACAACGACTACATCGAGCAGGCAGCCCCCGGCTTCAAGATCACCGCACACACCGTGAACTGCCCTGTGGCTGCTGCAGAGAACGCCGAGAAGGGTCTGTACGCTGTTCAGTTCCACCCGGAGGTGCTCCACACCGCTGAGGGCAAGAAGATGCTCCGCAACTTCGTGTATAACGTCTGTGGCTGCTCCGGTGACTGGAAGATGGACTCTTTCGTGGAGAACAATGTCAAGGCCCTGCGGGAGCGCATTGGCGACGGCAAGGTGCTGTGTGCCCTGTCCGGCGGCGTGGATTCCTCTGTGCTGGCTGCGATGCTGGCAAAGGCCATCGGAAAGCAGCTGACCTGCGTGTTTGTGGATCACGGCCTGCTCCGCAAGAACGAAAAGGAAGAGGTCTGCTCTGTCTTTGGCCCGGGCAATGCCAACGGCTTTGATATCAACTTCATCTGCGTGGATGCCCGTGACCGCTATTTCAGCAAGCTGGCCGGTGTTACCGAGCCCGAGCGCAAGCGCAAGATCATTGGCGAGGAGTTCATCCGCGTCTTTGAGGAGCAGGCAAAGCAGATCGGCAAGGTGGATTTCCTGGCACAGGGCACCATCTATCCTGACGTTGTGGAGAGCGGCCTGGGCGGCGAATCCACCGTCATCAAGAGCCACCACAATGTCGGCGGCCTGCCCGATACCGTGGACTTCAAGGAGCTGGTGGAGCCTCTGCGCAACCTGTTCAAGGATGAGGTGCGTCAGGTTGGCCGTGAGCTGGGCCTGCCTGAGTATCTGGTCAGCCGTCAGCCGTTCCCCGGCCCCGGTCTGGGCATCCGCATCATCGGCGAGGTGACCCCCGAAAAGGTTGCCATCGTGCAGGATGCAGACGCAATCTGGCGTGAGGAGATCGCCAAGGCGGGTCTGGATAAGGAGATCAACCAGTATTACGCCGCCCTGACCAATATGCGCAGCGTCGGCGTGATGGGTGACGAGCGTACCTATGACTATGCTGTGGCCCTGCGTGCCGTGACCACTACCGACTTTATGACGGCTGAGAGCTACAATGTGCCCTGGGATGTTCTGGGCACCGTGACCAGCCGCATTGTCAATGAGGTCAAGCACGTCAACCGTGTATTCTACGATTGCACCGGTAAGCCGCCTGCCACCATCGAGCTCGAGTAATCTGCAAACCCTGAAAAGTATTGATGCAATGCAATATTTTGAGAGTCAAAAGGCTCTGTGATACTGCTTTGATACTATCAGGCGATTATTCATAAAGAGAGACATGAGAATGCCCTCTGAGAAACGGTAAGTTTTTCAGAGGGCATTTTTGTGTCTTTTATTTTTTGCGCCACTTTTTCTTCGGCTCGTAGCGTCCGCAGCCGTCGGCGGTTTGGGGCCAGTTGAGCTTCCATTCCAGATACTCTTCCTTGGTGATCTCGCCCTCTCGGAGCTGCTTCTTGCGGAGCTGCCACTCCTTTAAGAACTCATCCAGCAGGCGATACCGGAAGCTGACTGCCATGTGCTTTTCCGGGAAATCCGGGTCGGTGGTGTCTGTGACCTCATAGAGCCGGGTGCCGGGGTAGTGCTCATCCAGTTCGAACAGGGTGTACATCACATCCTCTGCGGCGTACAAGGTCGGCTCATAGAGGGAACGGTAGTTCACGTCCAGTACCTCCGCAATCTTGCGGAGCAGCTCTTCCTTGGGAGTGCGGGTGTTGCTTTCGTATTGTGCGATACGGATGTCTGCGCTCTTCTCCTCAAACCCGATGGCGATGCCCAGTTCTTTCTGGGTCATACCTCGGAGGTTGCGGGCACGTTTGATGCGGTCACCGACTGCCATGCGATTGCCTCCTGACTTAAACATATTTGTTGAACCTAGTATAGCACAGAAAAATAGGAGGTGCAATAGAAAATAAACAAAAAAGTTTAAGATTTTGCCTGAAAACCTCTTGACTTAACGGAATGTGTTTAGTATAATGAAAGTACAAAAAGATAAGCAAAAATGCTTAGTAAAATTGAATGACCGCCAAACTGATCCAAACCGCCAAGACCTTCCGAAAGGAAGCGAGCGCTCCACAAGGGGACGGCACAGCACCGCAAAGGGGATATGCCTGCCGGAAGTCAGCGAGGATGAAGCGGCACCGAAATGAACCCGACAAGGAAAGGACAAAAAATGGCAAACAGCATTTTTATCAAGGCAGACGAGCTGGCAAAGGAGCTGGACATCTCGCAGGGGCTGGCGTACAAAATGATCGCCCAGTGGAACGAGGAACTGAGAGCCAAGGGCTACACGACCGTGGGAGGCCGGGTAAGCAGGAGGTACTATCAGGAGAAGATCTACGGGGCAGGGGAGGAGTGATAGGATGCCAGCCTACAAGGACAACAGGCAGGGCACATGGTACGCTTCCTTCTACTTCGAGAACTGGCAAGGTGTGAAGCAGAAGAAGCTGAAACGGGGATTTGCCACCAAGAAGGATGCTCTGGCGTGGGAGCGGGAGTTCCTTCTTCAACAGGCGGCAGACCTGACCATGACATTTGAAGCCTTTGTGGAAATTTATATCACGGACAAAAAGAAGCGACTCCGGGAAAACACATGGTTTACCAAGGAGCATATCATCCGAACGAAAATCTTACCGTATTTCAAAGAAAAGCGGCTCAGCGAGATAAAGCCACGGGATGTGATTGCATGGCAGAACGAGATGCTGAACTACCGGGACAAAAACGGCAAGGCCTACTCGCCGACCTACCTCAAGACGCTGCATGGACAACTCAGTGCCATTCTGAATCACGCCGTCCGGTTCTACGGGCTGAAATCAAACGCAGCAGCCACAGCCGGGTGCATGGGGTCGGAAAAGCACAAGGAAATGCTTTTCTGGACAAAGGAAGAGTACCTCAAATTCGCAGAGGTCATGATGGACAAGCCGCAATCCTATTACGCTTTTGAGGTCCTCTACTGGTGTGGCATCCGGGAGGGCGAGCTGCTGGCTCTGACTCCGGCAGATTTCGACTTGGACAAGGGGCTGCTCTCCATCACCAAATCCTATCAAAGGCTGAAAGGCCGGGATGTGATCACCGACCCGAAAACACCCAAGAGTGTCCGTGTCATCCAGATGCCGCAGTTTCTGACGGACGAGATCAGGGATTACCTGAAATCCCTCTACAAAGTCCAGCCAGACCAGCGGATCTTTGAGGTGACCAAGAGCTACCTGCACCACGAGATGGACAGGGGAGCTAAGGAAGCCGGGGTGAAGCGCATCCGAATCCACGATCTGCGGCACTCCCATGTATCTCTGTTGATCGAGATGGGCTTCTCGGCGCTGGCAATCGCAGACCGGGTGGGGCATGAGAGCGTGGACATCACCTATAAGTACGCCCATCTCTTCCCCTCAAAGCAGCAGGAGATGGCGCAGAAGCTGAACATGGAACGAAAGGAGGGATGAAAATGGAACGAGTGCTCGACCAGCAAGGCCGCTGGCGGAACAAGGTGGTAGCCTTCCGAATGTCCCCGGAAGAGGACGAGGTTCTGGAAGCCAAAGTAAAGCTCTCCGGGCTGACCAAACAGGAGTATATCATCCGCCGCTTGACCGACCGGGAGATCACCGTGGTAGGCAACCCAAGGGTCTACAAAGCCCTGCGAGACCAGATGAAGCTGATCTATCAGGAATTGCAGCGACTGGCCGTGGATGAAGAAGTTCCGCCGGACTTGCTGGAGACCCTGCAAATGGTGGCTCTGACGTTGAACGGACTTAAGGAGGAATGCGAATGACGGACAATAGAAAAACGACCGTACCGGGTGCATCTGTTGGCGCAGATGCGGTACAGTCGTCCTCAAAAATCAACACCAATATTATAACAAATTCTGACAAGCAAATCAATCTGCAAGCCGCGAAAAAGTCAAACAATTTCGGGCTGAACACGGTATCAATGACCGAACTGTACGACACGGTGTATCCACCTCGGAAACCCATCGTGAACGACCTGCTGTACAGCGGCACCTACCTCTTTGTAGGAGCGCCCAAGGTGGGCAAGTCCTTCTTCATGGGGCAGCTTGCCTACCATGTGGCGATGGGGCTTCCGCTGTGGGGGTACGAGGTGCATCAGGGCACCGTCCTCTATCTGGCGTTGGAGGATGATTACGCCCGGCTGCAGCGGCGGCTCTCCCGGATGTTCGGGGTGGAGGAGACCAGCAATCTCTACTTCGCAACGCAGGCCAAGTCCGTGAGCGAGGGACTTGACCAGCAGTTGGAAGGCTTCATCCGGGAGCACCCGGATGTACGGCTTATCATCATCGACACCCTGCAGAAGGTGCGGGAGATCGGCGGGGACCGATACAGCTATGCCAGCGACTACGAGATCGTGACCAAACTGAAAACTTTCAGCGACAGGTACGGCATCTGCCTGCTGGTGGTTCATCACACCCGGAAGATGGAAGCCGAGGACAGCTTTGATATGATCTCCGGCACCAACGGTCTGTTGGGTGCAGCGGATGGCGCGTTCATCATGCAGAAGAAGCGGCGCACGGACAACACCGCACTACTGGACATCGTGGGGCGTGACCAGCCGGATCAGGAGCTGACGTTGGAGTTTGACCGGGAACGCTGCGTGTGGGAGTTCCAAGGAGCCGAAACGGAACTTTGGAAGCTGCCGCCCGACCCGCTTCTGGAAGCGGTGGCAAAGATGCTCAGCCCGGAACAGCCGGAGTGGAGCGGTACGCCCACGGAGCTGCTGGAACGTCTGTCTGGTGTGAGCATACAGGCAAACATCTTGACCCGGAAGCTGAACGTGAGTGCCGACAGGCTCTACAACGATTATGGAATTCGGTACGAAAGCAAGCGCACCCATGAGGGCAGAGTGGTCAAATTAACGCTGGAAAATTCTGGGGCGTGACGATTCGTGACGGTTGTGACGGTATTTTTGCTACTATGTAAAATACCGTCACAATCGACACAACCGACACGGGATGGTGATAATGATGAAAAATGTGCAGATTTCGCAGGAACTTTTCGTCGCCTTGCTGCATTATCATTTGAGCGGCGAAAATGAGTACGAAGAGGTCATTGAGCAGGGTCTGGAGCAAAAATTGGATGCGATGCTGCGGCATGAGCTGTATGCCCAGTACAAGACAGCACCCACCGAGGAACAGCGGGAGCAGGCTCGGCAGGAGTATCTGGACAGACGAGGCGTGCCAGAAAGCTTCCGCTGGTGAGTCCCTCTATTGGCAGAGGACAGGAGCGTGTCACGCTCCTGTGAATGCAATCACGCAGGAAGGTGGTGTTGGACCGGGCAGCGGTGAGGTGCAGCAAAACCTCGTCCGCAGACGAAAGCCCCCGGCAGGGCGCAAAGGCATCTTTTGATGGACGGAACGTCTGTCAAAAGTGCTTTTGCGTTACTTTAGGGGAATATTCTTAGGGAACCTTTTTTGATTTAAAAGATTAGCAGCGTAATG
>OGPC01000968.1_pt1 | contig 22145 bp, 10 predicted proteins | sample 1552911 | NCBI WGS metagenome assembly OGPC01 (sample SAMEA2580248, study PRJEB22360) | human gut metagenome | biome: human gut; feature: human-associated habitat; material: faeces | place: Denmark | collected 2008/2010 | reverse complement strand
ATATAATGTATAAGTTAGCTCCGTCGGGTGGTCTCTAATCACTTAGAAAGCACTTGGTCGAACCCGGTGCGGAATAATCGGGCACAAAAGTACTCTTTTTATTCTAAATGGACAAATGTTCTTTTGCTTTTTTGTTCTTTTAATGCAGATTGTACTTTTAGATTATTGGAGAAAAACTGTTTCATCAAGGAGAAACAGTCCGTGTAGGGATGGTTTCTGTTACAAAATGAATTTCAGAACATAGATACCGGCCAGCATCAGCGCCATTACAAGACACGCGAATATGACGAGTAGCACAAGACTGTAAGTCAGCATGAGGATAGTGCGCCAAAAGCTTCTCCACCAGGTGCAGCGGTACAATTGTTTGTAATCCCAACAGAATAGGACGAAAATAAGCCATAAAGGCAGCTCATACAAATCGTCTACCTTTGCGTACCCGTTGAAAGGCAGCACGATGATGCTCAGCAGGAGTATCTGGCAAGCTATGTAGGCTTGTATGAACACATGCTCCGTGGTATTGTAGTTTAACTTATATTTCCGGCGTCGGAAGGCAAGTTGGGTGGCAAGTGCAAACAAAGGCAGTGTGGCAATGATGCGGAATGCCTTGTTTCCGTGTCCCCAGCTCTTCATCAGATTCCATACTTTCATTAGGAAAGGAGAGTTCTGGAAGACTTTTTCCAGTCTGTCTCCCACTTCCGAGGTGTCGTTTACAAATTCATCGATGAGGTCGCCATCATCGCTGTTCTGTTCGGATACCTGTGTGGCAGAAGTGGAGTCGTTCTTCTCTTCCAGTTTGTTCAAGCTTTTCTCCAGGCTTTTTATAGTGATGGCGAGGGCTCGCTTTTCCTCTTTGCTATAGGTTTTCTCCATCTTTTTGGTAAGCTTCTCTTTAGCGGCAATGATTTCTTCTTTGTCTGTCTGCTCTGTCTTTTCCGTCTTTTCTTTTTTGCTCAGAGCTTCCGGGTCTACCAGTTGTACAGCCATGATATAAAGGGCTGCAAGAATGAAGAGTGTCTGGAACGGGCGAAAATACTCTACACGCTTACCGCCGATGAAGTCTCTAATCATGTATCCCGGACGGTAGAGGAGTTCCAGAAGGGTACGTCCAAAGCCATTATCTATATTGAAGAAGCCTCCGGCAATGTTTTTAAGCGCGTTGCTCAACCGATAGCGTGGAGTGTTACGGCTTTGTCCGCAACGGTTACAGTAGTTGCCGGTATAGGTGGTGCCACAATTCAGACAGGTGCAGGTTTCGTTGCCAGCGGGAGGAGTTTTTCTCCCTTGTATCAGCTTGATGTGAAATGCGCGTAAGCGTACTGCGCAGGGGTGCCACCATGAGTCGATGAAAGTTCTTGCTTTGTTGGGTAGTATCCTTCTTTTTTGGAGGATACCCCACAATGTCAGTATGAAAACAACCGGGAAGAAGTTGCTGTCGTCGGTCATGTCCAGCTCTTCAATAGCCAGCCAGAAGAGTGTCACTAGAAGGAGGATTTGCCAGACGCTTATCCTTTTCTGTTTCCGGGGAGAAGTGGCATGCGCATTTTCCGGCCGGATGGGATTTTCAATCTTGAATATGGAAGGATGCTCCTCCTGAACTGCCAGCAATTCTTCCAAGGTGTTCATTATTTTCCGGTGTGGGTACTTCTCCAATTCTTTGGCAGTGGTTACTCCGTGGGTGACTCCAGCAAAGTCTACTCCGGCCGCTTGGGCTGTTTCCGCATCTACCGTGCTGTCGCCTATATAGAGGGTCTCGGCTTTGCTGACATGTAGCCGCTTAATGGCAAGGAGTAGCCCTTCGGGAGATGGCTTGGCGGCTTTCACGTCTTCACCACCCACGATGATGTCCATAAAATCTTCAGGAAAATGCTGGTCGAGGAGTTCCTTGATGCGGAATCGGTATTTGGTCGAGATGATTCCGATGCGGGCGCCGGAGTCCTTCAGTGCAGTCAGTACGGACTTGGTTTCCAGGAAAAGCACCGTGTTGACAGTCATATGCGTATCGGCCTCTTTTCGGTATTCTGCCTTGAATCCTGCCAGTTGTCCGGCATCTGTCACGCCGGTGAGGATGGAAAAAGAGTCTTCCAGAGTCTTGCCGATAGTACGTTTGATGTCGTCATCCGTCACCTCTGTATATCCGTGACGGGTCAGTACGTTGTGGAAACAAGTGACGATTCCGCGGGAAGAATCAGCAAGCGTATAATCAAAGTCGAAAAGATAGGTCGTGTAATTCATTGTGACTTTTTGTGACAAAGATAGTGTAAAGTATATTTTTACAAAATAAAAAAGAGGATTAATCGGAATTTTGTATTACTTTTGTTTGCATGAATTCTGTAGAAAAGTGACAAGATGTGTAAGTGTTTTATCCGGTTAGGTTGTTATACTATACACGTTAACCCTATAATGTTATGAATTTGATAAAATCTTGTTGTTTGTTTGTGGTCTTTTCATCCTTTCTGGCATGCACCTCGCAGGTGTCGGATGTGAAGAGTGTGTCTTATACAGAGTTTGTGAATCCCTTTATCGGTACAGATTTTACTGGAAACACCTATCCGGGTGCCCAGGCGCCGTTTGGCATGGTGCAGCTCAGTCCTGACAACGGACTGCCGGGCTGGGACCGTATTTCCGGATATTTTTATCCGGACAGTACCATTGCAGGCTTCAGCCATACCCATCTCTCCGGAACCGGCGCTGGTGACTTGTATGACATCTCTTTTATGCCGGTGACATTGCCTTATAAGGAGGCGGAAGCTCCGCTCGGCATTCACTCTTTGTTCTCTCATTCGGAAGAGTCGGCAAGCGCTGGATATTATCAGGTGCGTCTGAAAGATTATAATATAAATGTAGAGTTGACGGCCACCGAGCGTTGTGGCATTCAGCGGTATACTTTCCCAAAAGCCGATGCTGCCGTTTTCCTGAATTTGCGGAAAGCCATGAATTGGGATTTTACCAATGATTCTCACATAGAAGCCGTCGATTCGGTAACGGTGCAAGGTTACCGTTACTCTGACGGTTGGGCACGCGACCAGCGCCTCTACTTCCGTACACGTTTCTCCAAACCGTTTGCTGCGATGCAGCTCGATACAGCTGCCATAGAGAAAGAAGGCAAGCGGATAGGGACATCTGTCATTGCACGATTCGACTTTCAGACTAAGGAAGGAGAACAGATTCTTGTCAGTACTGCCATCTCCGGTGTAAGTATGGAAGGGGCGGCACGTAATCTGGCAGCAGAAGTACCTGATGATGATTTCGACAAATACCTGGCTGCTGTGCAGGATGATTGGAACGAACAATTGTCCCGGATAGAAATAAAATGCGATGACCGCGATGAGAAAGTCAAGTTCTATACAGCTTTATATCATTCGATGATTGCTCCTACCATTTACAGTGATGTGGACGGCGCCTATTACGGTCCCGACAAGCAAGTGCACCGGGTAGAGGGCTGGACAAATTACAGTACTTTCTCCTTGTGGGACACTTACCGTGCGGCTCATCCTCTCTATACTTTTATTGAGCCGGAACGGGTGAATGATATGGTGAAGTCCTTCCTCGCCTTCTTCGAACAGAACGGCCGCCTTCCCGTATGGAATTTTCAGGGGGGCGAGACAGATATGATGATAGGTTACCACTCTGTGCCGGTTATTGTAGATGCCTATCTGAAAGGTATTGGGGACTTCGATGCGAAAAAGGCCTTGGAGGCTTGTGTAGCTACTGCCAATATCGATTCCTATCGTGGCATTGGGTTATATAAGAAATATGGCTATGTTCCTTATAATGTGACGGATCAGTATAATTCGGAAAACTGGTCACTTTCTAAAACACTGGAATATGCATATGATGACTATTGTATAGCCCGTATGGCAGAGAAGCTGGGCGATAAGGAGGTTGCGGACGAGTTTTATAAGCGTTCCCGTAATTACCGGAATGTCTACAATCCGGTAAGTTCTTTCATGCAGCCCCGTGATGACAAGGGAGAGTTTATCCGGAACTTCTCGCCGGACGACTATACTCCGCACATCTGCGAGAGCAACGGCTGGCAATACTTCTGGTCTGTGCAGCAGGATATTGACGGTTTGATAGTTTTGACCGGAGGTAAGGAACGGTTTGCCCAGAAGCTGGACAGTATGTTTACTTACAATCCTTCTGCAGATGATGAGTTGCCTATTTTCAGCACCGGGATGATTGGCCAGTATGCGCATGGAAATGAGCCTAGCCATCACGTCATCTATCTGTTCAATGCTGTGGATCAACCTTGGAAAACCCAGAAATATGCAGCCCGGGTGATGCGTGAACTCTACCAGAACACTCCTGCCGGTTTGTGCGGCAACGAGGATTGCGGACAGATGTCCGCCTGGTATGTGTTCAGTGCGATGGGCTTTTATCCGGTAGACCCGGTTGGTGGAAAATATGAAATCGGTACCCCCCTATATCCGGAAATGAAGATGCACCTGCCCGGTGGAAAGACCTTTACGGTACTGGCGCCGGCGGTGAGCAAGGAAAATTGCTACATTCAATCTGTCAAACTCAACGGTAAGAACTATGACAAAAGTTATATTACGCATGAACAGATAATGGATGGAAGTGTTTTCGAATTTGAAATGGGGGATAAGCCAGGTCAGGCATGGTACAGTCCCCGATAACCGGCTAACATATGAATGAACATTTCGACTTGACATATAAATCCCTTTTCCGCAGGTATTATACCAACCTGCTGTTCTATGCCACACGCATTGTGGGGGAAGAAGATGCGGAAGATGTGGTACAGGATGTTTTCGTGGAGCTGTGGAAGCGGAAAGATACCATGAAGGTGGGAGAGCAGATTCAGGCTTTTCTGTATAGGGCGGTGTATACCCGTGCCTTGAACGTTCTGAAGCATCGGGACATTGTGAGTGGCTATGAGGCTGTCATGCTCGAAATCCATAAAAAGAGGGTTGAGTTCTATCAACCTGACAGCAATGATGTGGTGAAACGGATAGAGGATGCCGAACTCAGGAGGAAGCTGTCCGATGCCATCAATGAATTGCCGGACAAGTGCCGGATGGTATTCAAACTCAGCTATCTGCATGATATGAAAAATAAGGAGATAGCTGATACGATGGGAGTGTCATTGCGTACGGTGGAGGCTCACATGTACAAAGCTTTGAAGTTGCTGCGCGATAAACTGGGGTATCTGAACCTGATGTTGGCTCTGTTTTTCATCGGGAAAGTAAGTGTTTTTGCGAGCAGCGTTGTTTTATTATCATAATGAAGGAAAGAATGAATAAGTTGAATGAGGAGATATTGGCCAAGTTCCTTATGGGTGAATGTACGGAAGATGAACTTCGTGAGGTGAACGCCTGGCTGGAAGGGTCGGGTGAGAATGCACGCGAATTGTTCAGGCTGGAGGAGATTTACCACTTGGGGAGACTGGGGGATACTTCGAATACACAAGACATAGAAAAGGCCGAAAAGCGATTGTTTAAAAGGCTGGAACAAGAGAAGACGAAACAATACAAGGTACGGAGGATGGTTGGGTGGATGCGGTATGCGGCCGTATTTGTGGGCTTCTTCCTTTTGGGAACTTTCGGCTATCTTTTTTATCAGACTTATAGCCAGCCGGAAACATTACTGGCTGTCACCACTCATGATAAGATTAAGGAACTGAAACTGCCGGATGGAACCAAAGTCTGGCTGAATAAAAACACTACCCTGAAATATCCACATGAGTTTGCAGGGAAGGGAAGAAAGGTTTATCTGGAAGGAGAAGGATATTTTGAGGTGATGAGGAATCTGGAAAAACCGTTTGTCGTACAGAGTGAGGCCATGCAGGTCAGAGTATTGGGAACTGTTTTCAACCTCAAGTCTGACAAGGCTAAGATGTCTGCAGTAGCTACCCTTTTGAAAGGCGAAGTAGAGGTGAAAGGTAATCATGGCGAGGGTATGATTATCCTTGCCCCCGGACAGAAAGCCGAGCTGAACGGAATGACTAGGCGTCTGGTGGTGAAGCAGGTGGATACGGGAATCGAAAACTGGCACAATAATGAGTTTGTCTTTGAGAAGGCTGACCTATACACCATTGCGCGTACATTGGAGAATTCGTATGGGGTGAGGGTAATTCTGGCACCGAACATAGATGTAAGCAAGACTTACTCGGGTACACTGAAGAAAAAAGAGAGTGTAGGGGCTGTGCTGAATCTGATAAAGAATGCCATTCCATTGGAGTATAAAATTGTGGGGAACAGTGTTTTCCTCTCCTCAATGAAGTAGGAAGGCCGCACAAATTCGAGATATGACGAGAAGAATTTATTTAATACTAACAACTTTCTAATATTATGCGAAAATTAATCCTATTGTTTTTTTTTGTGAGCAGTGCCTTATGGTTGCATGCCAAAGACTTTACCCGGTATGTCAGTCCTCTTGTCGGCACGCAGTCTACTTTCGAGCTTTCCACCGGTAATACCTATCCTGCGATTGCACGTCCCTGGGGTATGAACTTCTGGACTCCTCAGACTGGTAAGATGGGTGACGGCTGGCAATACGTCTATACCGCGAACAAGATCCGTGGTTTCAAGCAGACACACCAGCCCAGTCCCTGGATTAACGACTACGGGCAGTTCTCCATCATGCCGGTGGTTGGCAAGCCCGAGTTTGATGAGGAGAAGCGTGCAAGCTGGTTCTCCCACAAGGGCGAAGTGGCACTTCCTCATTATTATAAGGTATATCTTGCCGAACACGATGTAGTTACCGAGTTTACCCCTACCGACCGTGCCGTGTTGTTCCGTTTCACTTTCCCTGAAAATGATCATTCATACGTTGTTGTCGATGCCTTTGACAAGGGTTCTTATGTGAAGATACTTCCGGAGCAGAATCGTATTATCGGTTACACTACCCGTAACAGTGGCGGTGTTCCCGCGAACTTCAAGAACTATTTCGTGATAGAGTTCGACAAGCCCTTTACTTACAAGGCGTCTGTAGCCGATGGTGTCTTGACCGAGAATAAGGTTGAGCAGGAAGCCGGACACGCCGGTGCTGTTATCGGTTTCAAAACCCGCAAGGGTGAAGTGGTACATGCCCGTGTAGCCTCTTCTTTCATCAGTTTTGAGCAGGCTGACCGTAACTTGAAGGAGCTTGGCAATGACAATTTGGAAACATTGGTTCAGAAAGGTCAGGATGCCTGGAACAAGGTGCTGGGCCGTATTGACGTGGAAGGCGGTGACCTTGACCAGTACCGTACTTTCTACTCATGCTTGTACCGTTCCTTGTTGTTCCCGCGTGCATTCTATGAATTGGATGAGGCTGGAAATCCGATTCATTACAGTCCCTACAATGGCCAGGTGTTGCCCGGCTATATGTATACTGATACCGGTTTCTGGGATACTTTCCGCTGTCTCTTTCCATTCCTTAATCTGATGTATCCGTCAGTGAACAGGCAGATTCAGGAAGGTCTTGTCAATACCTATAAAGAAAGCGGTTTCTTCCCCGAATGGGCAAGTCCTGGCCACCGTGGTTGTATGATTGGCAACAACTCTGCTTCCGTGCTGGCAGATGCCTATCTAAAAGGCGTGAAGGTGGAGGACGTGCAGACACTGTACGAAGGTCTCATCAACGGTACAAAGAATGTCCATCCCGAGGTTTCTTCCACGGGTCGCCTCGGCTATGAGTATTACAACAAGCTTGGTTATGTTCCCTACGATGTGAAAATCAACGAGAACACTGCCCGTACTTTGGAGTATGCTTATAATGACTGGTGCATCTACCGCATGGCAAAAGAGTTGAACCGTCCGAAGAAGGAGCAGAAACTCTTTGCGGAACGTGCCATGAACTATAGGAATGTATTTGATAAGGAAAGCAAGCTGATGCGTGGTCGTAATCAAGACGGCCAGTTCCAGTCTCCTTTCTCTCCTTTGAAGTGGGGTGACGCCTTTACTGAAGGTAACAGCTGGCACTATTCCTGGTCTGTATTCCACGACCCTCAAGGTCTGATAGACCTGATGGGTGGAAAAGAGTCTTTCGTAGAGATGCTTGACTCTGTATTTATTGTCCCGCCCTTGTTCGATGACAGCTACTACGGCCAGGTAATCCATGAAATCCGTGAGATGACAGTGATGAATATGGGTAACTATGCCCATGGCAACCAGCCCATCCAGCACATGATTTACCTTTATAATTATGCTGGGGAGCCTTGGAAGGCCCAATATTGGCTTCGTCAGGTTATGAACCGCATGTACACTGCCGGTCCCGACGGTTACTGCGGTGACGAGGACAACGGTCAGACTTCGGCGTGGTATGTCTTCTCTGCACTTGGTTTCTATCCGGTTTGCCCTGGTACGGACGAGTATGTACTGGGCGCCCCTCTGTTCCGTAAGGCTACCCTCCATTTCGAGAACGGTAAGTCCCTGACAATTGACGCTCCGGATAACTCACCGGAGAACATGTATATCGAGTCTCTCAAGGTGAACGGCGTGGATTATTCCAGGAATTATCTGACGCATGGCGATTTGCTGAATGGCGGTACCTTGAGGTTTGATATGGGCAGCCAGCCTAATATGAAGAGAGGTACGCAGCCGGAAGATTATCCTTATTCTTTCTCGAATGAACTGAAGAAGTAAAGAATAGTAATAATATAGTAAGAAAAGGGTTGCCTCGAAAATAAGTTGATATATCATTTTGTTATTTACTATCTGTATTATAGGTGTTTTTCTTGAATCAGGTGGAAATAATTATTTACTTCGTTAGTAATATTGAGCAAAATGATATATCAACTTGTTTTCGGGGTAACTCTTTTTTTTAGGATTAATGATAAAAAAGATACTTTTTCAGTAAGTGTATTTTCATTGTCTGTTGTTTTATATAGGAATGCGAGAGAATGAATCTCTCGAAGTAATTTATTGTATAACCTATAAATTGTGTTTATGAAAGACAATTATGCTTTTCGGAGTTCGACGTTCATGCGGGCTTTATTAGTTTTGTTGTTCATGGCAGTTTCTATCCAGTGGGGCTTTGCCCAGTTAAACCTGAATGTGTCTCGCGGCACATTGGGGACAGTCATTGAACAAATCAAGTCTCAATCCAAGTATCAATTTTTTTATGATGACAAACTGGCTGCGTTGCCGGTAGAAAACGTCAAAGTGAACAATGCGTCTATAGAAGATGCTTTGAATGTTATTCTCAAAGGGAAAGACATTTCCTATAAAGTGGAGGATAACATCGTTTATCTTTCTGAAAAGTCTGCTGCTCCTCAAGAGGGCAACCAACAAGGGAAAGAACGGACGATTACCGGAGTCGTGTCAGATGACATGGGACCTCTGATTGGTGTGAATGTATTGATAAAAGGTACCAGCAACGGGTGTATTACCGACCTCGACGGTAACTTTACGCTGACCACTACGGAGGCGAATCCGGTGATTGTATTCTCTTATATCGGTTATACTACGCAGGAAATCCCCGTGAAAGGTAATGCGCCGATTAATGTAATGATGGCCGGAGATACCCAACAGCTTGAAGAAGTTGTGGTTACTGCACTCGGTATCAAGCGTTCGGAAAAGGCATTGTCCTACAATGTACAGCAGGTGAATACAGATGCCATTACTTCCAATAAAGATGCCAACTTTGTGAACTCATTGAGTGGTAAGGTAGCGGGTGTGAACATCAATGCTTCTTCATCCGGTGTAGGTGGTGTATCAAAGGTAGTGATGCGTGGTACGAAATCTATCATGCAGTCTTCCAATGCACTTTATGTAATTGACGGTGTGCCTATTTTCTCTGGCCGTGGTACTGCCGGAGGTAAGGAGTTCGACTCCCAGGGATCTTCAGAACCGATTGCCGATATCAACCCGGAAGACATCGAGTCAATGTCAGTCCTGACTGGTGCCGCCGCTGCTGCCTTGTATGGTTCGGAAGCTGCCAACGGTGCCATTGTCATTACTACAAAGAAAGGTAAAGAAGGTAAGGTGAGCCTTACTGTCAGCAGTAATACTGAATTCACCAATCCGTTTGTGATGCCGAGCTTCCAAAACCGTTACGGTACGGGAACCGGTGGTGTGATGAGCACTTCAGGAGCCATGAGCTGGGGAGCGCCTTTGTCTGCAGCCAATAACTACAATTACAGCCCGAGAGATGATTATTTCCAGACGGGTATTGTAGGAACAGAGAGCATTTCTTTGTCAACCGGTACAGAGAAAAACCAGACGTATGCATCGGCTGCTGCTGTAAACTCCAAGGGTATTGTTCCCAACAACAAATACAACCGTTACAACTTTACGGTACGTAACACCACTACTTTCCTGGACGACAAGATGACTCTGGATTTCGGTGCAAGCTATATTCTGCAGAATGATCAGAACATGACGAACCAGGGTACTTACAACAACCCGTTGGTGGGTGCTTATTTGTTCCCGCGCAGCAACGACTGGTCTGATATCAGCATGTATGAGCGCTATGACGCTGCCCGTAAAATTTATACGCAATACTGGCCGGTAGGTGACGAAGGTATGGTAATGCAGAATCCTTATTGGATTAACTACCGCAATCTGCGCCAGAACAAGAAGGACCGCTATATGCTGAATGCCGGTTTGAGCTATAAGATTCTGGACTGGCTGACTGTTTCAGGACGTGTACGTTTGGATAACTCCAACAATGATTATACAGAAAAGTTCTATGCTTCTACCAATACACAGCTCACCGAGAGCTCTTCACGAGGTCTTTATGGTATTACCAAGACGCAGGACAAACAGTTGTATGCAGACTTCCTGGTGAGTATCAACAAATATTTCGGTGAAGATTGGTCACTCCAGGCCAACGTCGGTGGTTCATTCTCCGATATACGTTCGGATGCAATGAAAACACGTGGTCCGATTGCTGATGGTGGCGATGCCTTCAGCGGCGAACCGGTAGGTTTGACCAACTACTTTGCCATCCAGAACCTGAGTGCCAGCAAGACACAGCGTTTGCAGGAAGGATGGCGTGAACAGACCCAGTCTCTCTTCGCTTCGGCTGAGCTTGGTTACAAGAACACTTACTTCTTGACGCTGACCGGACGTAACGACTGGCCTTCACAGCTGGCAGGTCCCAACTCCAACAGCAAATCATTCTTCTATCCTTCAGTCGGTGGTTCTGTTGTACTGTCTGAGTTAATGCCTAACTTGAACAAAGATTATCTTTCTTTTATAAAGGTTCGTGGTTCATGGGCATCTGTTGGTAGTGCTTTCTCCAGATATTTGGCTAATCCCCACTATGAATGGAATTCAAGTTCCGGCCAGTGGAGTATCACGACCCAATATCCGTTGTACAATTTGAAACCTGAACGTACCAATTCTTGGGAAATCGGTTTGAACATGCGTTTCCTCAAGAACTTTGAATTGGACGTGACATATTACAATGCCAAGACTATGAACCAGACATTCAACCCGCAGTTGCCTGTCAGCGGTTGGTCGGCTATGTATATCCAGACTGGTGCCGTACGTAACTCCGGTATTGAGTTGTCACTGAATTACAAGAATACCTGGAAAGATTTTACATGGGATACCGGTATAACCTTCTCCAGCAACAAGAATAAAATCCTGACTTTGGCAGACAATGCCATCAATCCCGTTACCGGTGAGCTGTTCTCTTTGAGCACGTTGAATATGGGTGGCTTAGGTGATGCCCGCTTCTTGCTGAAAGAAGGTGGGAGCATGGGTGACCTTTACTCACTGCGAGATATGAAACGTGATGCCAATGGACAGATTTTTGTGGACCAAAATGGAACGGTTGCTACGGAAGCCATAACGGACCCGGATAAATACATCAAGTTGGGAAGCGTACTTCCTAAAGGTAATTTGGCTTGGCGTAATAACTTCATTTGGAAGAATTTCACAGCAGGTTTCTTGATTTCAGCCCGTTTGGGTGGTGTGGTTTACTCACGTACACAAGCTATGTTGGACTATTACGGTGTGTCCGAGGCTTCTGCCGATGCACGTGATTTAGGTTACGTGTTGGTGAATGGTAGAGATAAGGTAAACCCCGAAACATGGTACGGTGTAGTAGGTAGCGGCACGTCTGTTCCCCAATACTACACTTATTCTGCTACCAATGTTCGTCTGCAGGAAGTATCTTTGGGTTACACCATCCCCAGAAAGTTGTTGAATGATGTGTGCGATATCAAGGTTTCGTTGGTAGGCCGCAACTTGTGGATGATTTACAGCAAGGCTCCTTTCGATCCCGAAAGTGTAGCTTCTACCGATAACTTTTATCAGGGAATAGACTATTTCATGATGCCGGCTTTGCGTAACATCGGCTTTAGCTTGAGCTTTAAATTTTAATACCAAACGATATGAAAAAGAAAAATATTATAAATAAATTGATTGTTGCTCCGTTGGTTATGGGCTTTATGTCCTGTACCGGCAATTATATGGATATCAACTCCAATCCTTATCAACCGGGTGATTTGACTCCGGATGATTATGCACTGGGTTCTGCCATGAGTAACTTGGCAAGTACGGTTATCTCATCAGATGTCAATACGGCACAGTTTACTGATTGTTTGTTGGGTGGACCGTTGGGAGGTTATTTTGCCGATTCAAATGCCGGCTGGTCCAATACAATATCCAATTTTAATGCTACAAATGACTGGACGCGTGTGTTCTTGATAAGTGACCGTATCATTTCAACACTTTACGGTAACTTGAGCACAGTGAAACAAGTATCGGAGAATACCAATAATCCGGTTCCTTATGCCATTGCTCAAATCATAAAGGTTGCTGCCATGAGTCGCGTGACTGATGCGTATGGTCCTATTCCTTATTCTAAAATCGGTCAGGATGGCAAGATTACCATTCCTTATGATACGCAGGAAGAAGTATATAACGCATTCTTCAAGGAACTGGACGAATCCATCGAGGTGCTGACTGAAAACAGAAATGCGGCGTTGGTTGCTTCTGCAGATTTCGTGTACAGTGGTAATGTACAGAAGTGGGTGAAGTTTGCCAATTCATTGAAACTGCGTTTGGCTATCCGTATTGCCAATGTAAGCCCTGCTAAGGCTAAAGAAATGGCTGAAAGTGCAGTGAATCACGAGTTGGGTCTGATTGAAACAAATGCAGACAATGCTACATGGAAGTATTTCGGTACAATTAGCAATCCGTTGTTTGTGGCAGTACGTTACAATGAAGAAGCTTCAGGTGGTGATACCCATCCTGCTGCCGACATCATCTGCTACATGAACGGTTACAACGACAATCGTCGTGCCAGCTATTTTGAGGAATCAAAATGGCCTGGAGAGACTTATGTAGGATTACGTCGCGGTATCAACCTCAGTAAGATGAAGGAGTATTTCATCAATTATTCACGTGTGAAGATTTCCTCTTCTGATCCCGTGCTTTGGATGAATGCGGCAGAAGTTGCTTTTTTGCGTGCTGAAGCCACTGCAATCTATGGTTTCAACATGAAAGGAACCGCTGCTGATTTTTATGAACAAGGTGTCCGTCTCTCTTTCGAACAGTGGGGAGCTACCGGTGTAGACAGCTATCTGGCTGATGAAAGCAGTGTACCTGCTCTTTACAAAGATCCCGCCGGTCTTAATACTTATGAAAAGAACCTTTCAGCCATTACTGTCAAGTGGAATGAAGGGGCATCCAAGGAAGAAAAGCAGGAACGTATCATTACCCAGAAGTGGATTGCGAATTGGCCGTTGGGTAACGAAGCTTGGGCTGACTATCGCCGTACGGGCTATCCCAAACTGTTGCCTGCAACCAGTGAAGGTAACTTGAGCGGTGGAATTGTTGATAGCGAGAAAGGTGCACGCCGTATGCCTTATCCTTCTGAAGAATATACAAGTAATACTGAAAACGTGCAAGAGGCAGTAAGCAACTATCTGGGTGGACCGGACAACATGGCTACTGACGTATGGTGGGCACGCAAATAATAACAATAAATGCTGAATAATTATGAAATTATATAAGAAATCATTCAAAGGAATCGCGCTGGCAGCTTTTTCCGTATTGGCATTGTCTGCCTGCTCCGACTGGACGGATTCAGAGAGTATTAAACTGAAAGAACCCGGAATCGACGAACAGTCTCCCGAACTGTATGCCAAGTATCTGAAGAACTTGCAGGAATACAAGAATTCTGACCATAAGATTGTATACGGCTGGTTTGATAATAGTGAGAAAGTTCCTTTCAGCCGCGGGCAGCACATGTCGGATGTTCCCGACAGCCTGGACGTAATTATCGCAACTACTCCCGATTTGGTGGAATTCGAATTGGAAGATATTGTAAATGTACATGAGAAGGGAACGAAAGTATTCTATTCCATCAGCTATGACAATATCTTGAAGGAACATACCGACAAGGTGAAAGAAGGAACAGAAACATCTGCATTCTCGGCTTATCTGTCGGCTGAGCTGAACAGACTGATAGCTCTTGAAGCACCTTTCGACGGTATTGTAGCCGAGTATCGTGGTAGCAATCCTATCTACATGTCCGAAGCCGACAAGGCTGAAGCAAAGGCAAATCAGGATACTTTCTTCGGTGTGATATCCAACTGGAAGAGTGCCAATTCAGGTAAGCAACTGGTGTTCCAGGGGTATCCTGCCAACCTGATAGGCCAGTCTGTGCTCTCTTCTTGTGACCATATCATCTTGATTACAAATGATGTCACGGATGTTGCCCAACTGGGGATAGAAGCGCTTCAGGCCTTGATGGCAGACGGTGTTCCGGCTGACCGCTTCATTGTATCGGCATCTACCGTCTCTCTGGATACAACAGATAAGACTACCGGATATTACAATGCTTTGAGAGCTCTGTCGGAAGCTGCTTATTGGGTGACAGAACCGTCTGCAGAGTTTACAAAAGCTGGTCTGGCTATTGAGAACATGCAGAATGATTATTACAATGCTACCAATACCTATCAATACGTGAGAGAAGCTATCAATATTATGAATCCTGCTCCTAAAAAATAAAAGAATATCATGAAACTGAAAAGTATATATTTAGTATCGATGGCATTATTGGCAGGTGTATTTGCTGCTTGTAATGATAATGACGTTGAGAATTTCGATAATCAGGTGTATATCAACGGCTCGGCGATGACCAGTACTGTGTTGTTGAAAAACACTGTTTCCGATACGGAAGGTTCATTCCGGATTTCAATGGCCCGTCCTGAATCGCAGGATATAACTATTGCCTTGAAGGCGGACCCTTCACTGGTAGCTACTTATAACGCTACCTATTATGACACAGCCGAGGCTCTGCCGGAAAACTATTATACGGTAGAAACTCCGCAGGCTACCATTTTGGCCGGTGCTGTCATTTCAGACGACATCACTGTCAGCTTCAAGAACTTGACGGAGCTGGACCGTGAGAAGGTATATGTATTGCCGGTTACGGTAGACCAGGCAAGCATCGGAGTCTTGAAGAGCTCCGGTACCATGTACTACGTGCTGAAGGGTGCCGCATTGATTAATACGGTTCCTGATATTACCAAGAATCTGGTTTACGTAACTTGGACCAATCCAGATGTAGCCAATAATATGAATAAGCTGACGGCAGAAGCGTTGATTCGTGTAAGCAAGTTTGACAAGATGCTGACTTCCATTATGGGTATCGAAGGTAAGTTCCTGCTCCGCATCGGTGATGCCGGAATTCCTCAAAACCAGTTGCAGGTGGCTACAAGTAGCGGCAATGTGACCGATGAGAGTCTGGTTATTCCGACAAACGAATGGACACATATCGCTGTGACCTACGATGCGGATGCAAAAACAGTTATAATCTACATCAATGGTAAGAATATGCTGGAGACTACTTTGGACTGCGGAGTCGTGAACTGGGGCCAGACCATGACCGATGAAGGTAACGGATTCTGGATTGGCCATTCATACAATCGTGACCGTTGGTTGGAAGGTAATATCTCAGAGGTGCGTATCTGGAACAAGGTGTTGACATCAGCAGAAATCAATGCAAAGGACCACTTCTACCAGGTAGAGCCGGATGCTGACGGACTGGTTTCTTACTGGAAGTTCGATGAGGGCGCCGGTACTGCCATTCACGATTATAGCGGAAATGAGAACAATGCTACTGCAGTGGAATCATTGACTTGGACTGCTGTGGAACTGCCCGCTAAATAATTTAGTTATACCTTAATTCAAATAAAAAGATATTGATTATGAAATATATGAATCATGTAAAATCAGGCTTGCTGGCAATGGCTTTTGCATGTGCAGGAATATGCTTCACCGGTTGTGAAGATGATGTTGTCATCAACACCGGCAACAGTGACAAGCTGGATACTGTGGATGGCGTGTATGGCTATGTAAAGTCTGCCGCCGGTGCACGTGAACTTACTCCGATTTCTGTTTTTGGCGACAAGGTTGCTACCGGACATCTCTATTTTGAACTGAGCAAAGCTGCAGAGCAGGATGTTACGGTGACCTTCAAAGTGGACGAAGACGTTTTGGAGGCTTACAATAAGAAGAATGGAACAAGCTATAAAATGTATCCCGCCGATAAGCTGAGCCTGGCGAACGGTGGAACTGCCACTATCAAGGCGGGCGAACAGAAGTCGGCTTCTGTGGAACTGAATATCAATGCCGGAGGCACAATCGGACAGACTTATGCTGTTGCCGTTTCTGCATCTGCCAATAACGGTGTGGAAGTTTCTACAAACAATCAGGAATATATTTACTTGGTAAAGCCTTTGGCTGCTATTCCTGAGAGTATCAGTAAGGGTGATATACTTACACATTGCTTTGTGGAAGTAAATGACGAGAACATCTTGAATATGGGTGAATATACCATGAAGAGCAACGGAAAGCCTTTCTTTGATGTAGTCAGCATTTTTGCTGCCAACATCAATGTGGATAGCAAGACCGGTCGCGTACATGTTTTCTGCAATGACCAGGTTTCCTTCTTGCTGAGAAATGCGGATAAGTTCATCCGTCCTTTGCAGGCTAAGGGCATTAAGGTGGCTATGACTATTCTTGGCAACCATGACGAGGCTGGTATGGGTAACCTTTCGGAAGCTGCCGCCAAAGACTTTGCCAAGGAACTGAAAGCTTACTTGGATATCTATGGCTTGGATGGTATTGACTTTGATGATGAGTACACCAGCTACAACAACTCCAATCCCAGCCCCGGCTTCGAAACACGCTCACGTGCCAACTTCGCGCGTTTGGTTTATGAGTGCCGCCAGGTATTTGGCAACAAGTTGATTGGTGTGTATGAATATGGTTCGCTCGACTCTCCAGACGGTGAGGTAGAGGGTATGAAGGTAGGTGACATTGTGGACTATATGACCTACGGTTACTACCAGAATCAGAATCCCGAGGGAGCCTTTGGCCGTGAAGAGTCTCATTTTGAGAACCTGCCCAAATCCAAGTATGCTCCGCTGCCTTGGAAGATTAATGATGAGTTGAACGGAGGTTGGAGTGGATTTGACAAGAGCAAATTCCAGAAAGTGAAAGATGAAGGTTATGGCATTCAGATGTTCTACAATCCCAAACCGCTGGTGTATCAGTATTATACGTTGCTTTCGGAAATAAGTAAAGTACTTTTTGATGATGAAGTGGAGTGGAGCGGCAAGTACTGGAGCCGTATCGGTGAAGCTTATCAGGGCAAAATGTTGGGTTATGAAGATTTGGTCGGCGAGTGGAAGGTAACTTCCAGCAATTCTCTCTTTACCTATGTGGATGAAGAAGGCAATCCTCGCTGGTGGGATTGGAAAGGCAGTCAGGAGTTTGAGAAGAATGTAATTATAGAGAAGGATGAAGAAGGTACCGGATATGTGGTTTACAACTGGGGTACTTTCCCCGAAATCACCGGTAAGTATCCGATGCATTGCGATTACTATAACGGTGCACTGCTCATCTATCCGCAAACCATTCATGAGGGCGATGCTGAAGACCCTGCTACCTACAAGATGCATTTCGGTACTTACAGCAAGAATTTCCAGTGGAAAGCATATCCTAACTATGATGATTACTATATGGATGGTGCTATTGCTCCTAATGGTGATATGCATATCTATGGCTTAGGCAACAGATGGGCTATCAATCCCTATAAGTATGTAGGCGGTGAGATTGAGACCGACATCTTCCCCGATGTTCCTTACTTCGTGAGTGAGAACTATACGATGAAGAAGGTACGCTGATGCCGTGTTTTCCGTAAACTGAGGTTTCGGAAAACGGATGCTTGAACCTTTTCATACATGAAACAAAGGAGGGCTTTGCTCAAAGTAATAGGGCGGCCCTCCTCAAGCATTCTCATATAACAAGATTCTATTATGAAGCTATACACCTACTTATACAATAAACAATATGAAGAAAAACATGAAATCTAGTTCCATACTGTTGGGCGGACTTTTTCTGCTGGGGGCGGTTTGCAGCTGTACCCAGACGGCACCGGACTATGCGTCTTACGTCAATCCGTTCATCGGTACGGGTGGACATGGGCATACCTATCCCGGAGCGGTAGTTCCCAACGGGATGATTCAGCCCAGCCCCGACACGCGTATCTACGAGTGGGATGCCTGCTCCGGATATTACTATGCAGATACTACTATCAACGGATTTTCACATACCCACGTCAGCGGTACGGGTTGTGCCGATTACGGGGATGTGCTGCTGATGCCCACTGTAGGTCGGCAGGATTACCACTCCATGGGCTCGAAGAGCCAGCAGATGGCGTACGCCTCTGCCTTTTCCCACGAGAATGAAACAGCCGAACCGGGATATTATTCCGTATTTTTGGACCGCTACGGGGTGAAAGCCGAACTGACCTCTACCAAACGTGCGGCGATTCATCGCTATACCTTCCCGAAAGCGGAAGATGCAGGTTTTATCCTCGACCTGGATTACAGTATCCAGCGCCAGAAGAATGAACAGATGGAGCTGGAAGTAATCAGCGATACTGAAATCCGTGGACGCAAGAAGACTGTATATTGGGCTTTCGACCAGTATATCAACTTCTATGCCAAGTTCTCCAAACCATTCACCTATACGCTGGTCACGGACTCCATGGCATTGGACGAAGGCGGTCCGCTTCTGCCTACAGCTAAAGCTTTACTGCAATTCCAGACGGAGCCCAATGAGGAGGTATTGGTAAAGGTAGGTGTGTCTGCCGTGGATATGGACGGTGCCCGCAAGAATGTGGAAGCCGAAATCTCCGGATGGGATTTTGACGGTGTGCGCCGTGCTGCCCGCCAGCAGTGGAACACTTATCTTTCCAAGATTGACATCGATACGAAGGACAACGACCAGCGTACCATGTTCTACACGGCACTTTACCACACGGGTATGCAGCCCAACTTGTTTACCGATGCTGACGGACGTTACTTTGGTATGGACTTGAAGCCCCATCAAGGCAGGGTGGACGAGCCTATCTACACCATTTTCTCTTTATGGGACACTTTCCGTGCCTATCATCCGCTGATGACGATTATTGATCCTGAACTGAACGAGGCTTTCATCCGTTCGCTCATCCAGAAGTCCCGCGAGGGCGGCGTCCTGCCTATGTGGGAACTGGCCGGAAACTATACGGGTACCATGATTGGTTATCATGCAGCCTCCCTCATAGCGGATTCTTATGTAAAGGGATACCGTAACTTCGACGTGCAGGAGGCTTACAAGGCTTGCCTCCGTACGGCAGAATACGATACGACGGGTATTATCACCCATCCTTTGGTTGTGCCGCATCTGATGCCGCAGGCCAAGTACTGGAAGAACAAGATTGGCTACGTGCCTTGCGATAAAGACAATGAATCTGTGGCTAAAGCTTTGGAATATGCTTACGATGACTGGTGTATCTCCGTACTGGCAGGTGCTTTGGACGACGAAGCCAACCGCGATAAGTATGCGGCTTTTGCCGAGGGATATAAAGTTTATTTCGATCCGAGTACCCGCTTCATGCGCGGACTGGACAGTGAGGGCAACTGGCGTACGCCTTTCAACCCCCGCGCTTCCAATCACCGTAATGATGACTATTGCGAAGGTACGGCATGGCAGTGGACTTGGTTCGTTCCCCACGATGTGGACGGACTGGTGGAACTGATGGGAGGACGCGACGCCTTCATCGGCAAGTTGGATTCTCTGTTCACGGCCGATTCCAAGCTGGAAGGTGAATCGACCTCGGTGGATATTTCCGGTCTGATAGGCCAGTATGCCCACGGCAATGAGCCAAGCCATCACATTGCCCATCTCTACAACTACGTAGGTCAGCCCTGGCGTACGCAGGAGATTGTGGATGAGGTGCTGCATACGCTTTACTTCAACAACCCCGACGGACTTTCGGGCAATGAAGACTGTGGACAGATGTCTACATGGTACATTCTGAATGCGATGGGCTTCTATCAGGTATGCCCCGGCAAGCCGGTATATTCCATCGGACGCCCGCTGTTCAACGAGGCGACCGTTCATCTGAAAGACGGCAAGTCGTTCAAGGTGATAGCCCACAACAACAGCCGCGACAACAAGTATGTGCGGAGCATTGTGCTGAACGGCAATAAGTTGGAGACTCCATTCTTCACGCATCAGGATATAGTGGACGGCGGTACGCTGGAGCTGACTATGGGCAGTGAACCGTTGAAGTGACACAGATAATATACAGAAGGGATGAGCCGAAAAAATCATAATCCTATATCGTGGGTCCCCACCGTATATTTTGCCATGGGATTGCCGTTTGTGGTGCTGAACATGGTTTCTGTGTTGATGTTCAAGGGGCTGGGTATCGGTGACGCGCAGATTGCTCTGTGGACGTCGCTCATCATGATGCCCTGGACGCTGAAGTTCCTTTGGAGTCCGTTCCTTGAAATGTTCAAGACGAAGAAGTTTTTCGTGGTACTGACGCAGATGGTTACCGGAGCAGGTTTTGCTCTGGTGGCTTTGGCGTTGCAGTTACCGTTCTTTTTTGCGATATGCATTGCGCTGCTGGCAGTGATTGCTTTCAGCGGAGCCACGCACGATGTGGCTACGGATGGTGTCTACATGTCGGAACTGAACAAGCAGGACCAGGCCAAGTATATCGGTTGGCAGGGAGCCTTCTACAATATAGCGAAGATTGTGGCGTCCGGCGGGTTGGTCTGGCTGGCAGGTGCCTTGCTGGTAGGTTTCGGTGGGGTGGAGGGTGCCACAGAGGCAGTCCGCCACGAGGCTACCCGGCATGCATGGATGACGGTGATGCTGATATTGGCGGCGGTGATGCTGCTGCTTGGCTTCTACCACATGCGCATGCTGCCATCGGGCGGTGCTGCCGCATCCGGCGCCAAGTCGGCAAGAGAGACGTGGGAGCAGTTGGTGGCGGTAATCAAGGATTTCTTCTTGAAGAAGCACATCTGGTACTATATAGCGTTCATTATCCTTTATCGCCTTGCCGAGGGTTTTGTCATGAAGATTGTCCCTCTTTTCTTGAAGGCGGAGCGTTCGGCAGGTGGCTTGGGACTGAATGAGCAGCAGATAGGTTTGTACTACGGCACTTATGGGGCGGCCGCCTTTGTGCTGGGGTCACTGTTGGCAGGCTATTACATTTCGCACCGGGGATTGCGGCGGACGCTGTTCTCTCTGTGCTGCATCTTCAATCTGCCTTTTGTGGCGTATACCCTGCTTGCCATGTACCAGCCGGAAAGCGGGTTGCTGATAGGTAGTGCCATCGTGCTCGAGTACTTCGGTTATGGTTTTGGTTTTGTGGGACTGACTTTGTTCATGATGCAGCAGGTGGCGCCGGGAAAGCACCAGATGGCACATTATGCCTTTGCTTCGGGCATCATGAATCTGGGTGTGATGTTGCCGGGCACAATCAGCGGTTTTGTCAGCGACTGGTTGGGGTACGAGGCGTTCTTTACCTTCACGCTGTTTGCCACCATTCCGGCGTTCCTCATTACGTACTTCATACCATTTACGTATGCCGATGAGAAGAAACAACAATAACCAATTAATAATATAGAGCAATTATGAGCAACAAAATCACAATGCCTTGGGAAGAACGGCCGGCAGGCTGTAAGGATGTAATGTGGCGTTATTCGGAGAATCCCGTAATAGACCGCTACCATATTCCGTCGTCGAACAGCATTTTCAACAGTGCGGTGGTTCCGTTTAAGGATGGTTATGCCGGTGTGTTCCGTTGTGACAACCGGGCGGTGCAGATGAATATCTTTGCCGGTTTCAGCAAGGACGGCATCCACTGGGAAATAGAGCATGAGCCAATCA
>OGPC01000965.1_pt1 | contig 22157 bp, 17 predicted proteins | sample 1552911 | NCBI WGS metagenome assembly OGPC01 (sample SAMEA2580248, study PRJEB22360) | human gut metagenome | biome: human gut; feature: human-associated habitat; material: faeces | place: Denmark | collected 2008/2010 | reverse complement strand
CAGAGTAAGTCTGCCGTATCTTATGTAGCCGTAAAGCATTTTTCCGAGCAGATACAGAATGAACGGTGAGATTACAAACAAAACCTGATTGCACTCAAAAGCGCCCTTAAAATCAAGTCTTAGAATATGAGTCAACATTCCCGTAACACCGCAGCCGGGGCAATAAAGTCCCGTTATCTTTCGGAATACACACGGAATTGCAAAGCCTGTAAACGAAACAATTAAATAATATAAAACACCGGCTGCGACCAAAAAAATCGCAGCCGTTGAAAATTTTAATAATCTTTTTTTCATTGATTACTGTGGGGGAAGCATCTTGTTAAGCTCACTCTGCATAAGAGCATAAGCAATGATATCAAGACCGAAGATTGAAAGAACAAGATAAATTACAGATGCACTTGTATCAACCATAATGCCTCTCTGCATTTTTGCCTCATTGAGCTTTTCACCCTGCTTGTAGCACCAGTAAATTCCGTAAATACCGCAAGTGATGATTGTAAGAAGAATTGCAATACCTACACTTCTCTGTTTCATAATAATTACCTCCGTTTACCTCTTTCAAGGGATTTTAGCAAGGTAAATTATACCATTAGTACGGTATAATGTCAATATAATTTTGTTTTAATATTTGCTATAGTTTGCTGATTTTTGTGAGAACACAGTATGTTGATTACTTAATAACCTCCATACCGCCCATGTAAGGACGAAGAGCCTCAGGAATCCTGATTGTGCCGTCTTCGTTAAGGTTGTTCTCAAGGAACGCAATGAGCATTCTCGGAGGTGCTACAACCGTGTTGTTAAGAGTATGTGCAAAGTATTTCTTGCCGTCCTCGCCCGTAACTCTGATTTTAAGGCGGCGAGCCTGTGCATCACCGAGGTTTGAGCATGAACCAACCTCAAAATATTTTTTCTGACGAGGTGACCAGGCTTCAACATCAAGTGAACGAACCTTGAGGTCAGCAAGGTCGCCCGAACAACATTCGAGTGTACGAACAGGAATATCCATTGAACGGAAAAGGTCTACTGTGTTCTGCCAAAGCTTGTCAAACCACATTTTGCTGTCCTCAGGCTTACAAACAACAATCATTTCCTGCTTTTCAAACTGATGAATTCTGTAAACGCCTCTCTCCTCAATGCCGTGAGCACCCTTTTCTTTTCTGAAGCAAGGCGAATAGCTTGTGAGAGTGTAAGGAAGATTTTCTTCCTTGTTGATTGTGTCAATGAACTTACCAATCATTGAATGTTCGCTTGTGCCGATAAGATAAAGGTCCTCGCCCTCAATCTTGTACATCATTGAATCCATCTCGGCAAAGCTCATAACGCCTGTTACAACATTACTTCTGATCATAAAAGGCGGTACACAGTATGTAAAGCCTCTGTTAATCATAAAATCACGGGCATATGCGATTACTGCACTGTGAAGTCTTGCAATATCGCCCATAAGATAATAGAAACCGTTACCTGCAACCTTTCTTGCAGAATCAAGGTCGATACCGTTGAATTTTTCCATAATCTCTGTGTGATAAGGAATTTCAAAATCAGGTACAAACGGATCGCCGAACTTCTCAATTTCAACATTCTGGCTGTCATCCTTACCAATCGGAACCGACGGATCAATGATGTTAGGAATCTGCATCATGATTTCTGTTACCTTTGCAGAAAGGTCTGACTCCTGCTTTTCAAGCTCTGCAAGCTGTTGTGCCTGCTTTGTAACTTCTTCTTTAAGAGCCATACCCTCTTCTTTTTTGCCCTGAGCCATCATTGCACCAATCTGTTTTGATGTTTTGTTTTTCTCAGCTCTAAGTGCTTCTACTTCACCTTTAATTTCACGATTTTTCTGATCCAGTTCCAATACCTCATCTACCAGTGGTAACTTAGAATCCTGAAATTTGTTTTTAATGTTCTGTTTTACAACTTCCGGATTTGATCTTACAAATTTGATATCTAACATAATTTTCCTCCTCATACAGTGTATATCACTGCTTCATTGCTTTTTTCAAAGACTCTCTTTCTTCTTCTCCGAGTTCCATATAGCTTTCGCCTTTTACAATTTCCTTTATATAGGTATAACACCCTTCTCGGCTGTGCATCGCATTAAACACCCAGCCATTATTATTTTCATCTAACATCGTCAGAACAAAACTGAGATTTCCTCCCATTTCCTGAAATGCATCATAACGTACAATTCCTATTTTCTGATAATGTGTTTTCATTCTTTTGTAAATTGTATCAATATCTCTTGTATTCTGTTTTACTGCGCGTTCCAGTTTTTCTACTGTTTTAAACTGCTCCAGAAATCCTTTTTCCAGAGATTTACCATCTTTTCCGCGCATAAAAATCTGATATTTTGCCTGCATACGCTTATGTTTCATTTGCAGATTGATCACAATCCCAATGAAAACCACCTGCATGATCAACAAAACAATTACCAGATACAGTAATACTTCTGTTGCCATTCTCATGTCTCCTTCTTATATCTGCGGGACACCTCTTAGCTTTGAATGGACATGATCAAGTCGAATATTCGCTCCAATTCTTCCTCTGAATAATATTCGATTTCAATTTTCCCCTTACCATTCGATTTTGGATTTACATTTACCTTTGTCCCCATGATTCCCTTCATTTTTTCTTCCAGGTTTTCATAGATAAATGTATGCTCAATTTTTTCTTTTTTTGCAGTCTTCTTGGGATTTTTCAATATTTTAATCAGCTTCTCAGTCTCCCTCACACTGAGCTTCTCATCAAATATTTTATTTGCAATTGTGTACTGTTGTTCTTCGTCTTCCAATGCAAGTAACGCTCTGGCATGTCCGGTTGAGATCATATCATCAATCACCATCTGCTGAACCTTACTGTTAAGTTTTAAAAGACGCATTGAGTTTGTCACTGCCGTTCTGCTCTTCGATACACGTTCTGCAATCTCATCCTGTTTTAGATGAAACTCTTTCAATAATCGCTTGTATGCAATTGCTTCTTCAATTGGATTCAGATTTTCTCTCTGAATATTTTCAATCAAAGAAATCTCCACAACTTCCTGCTCCGTATATTCACGAACCAGTACCGGTACTTCTTTTAATCCGGCAAGCTTTGCCGCTCTCCATCTTCTTTCTCCTGCAATGATTTCATAATAATCATTTTTCTTTTGTACCAAAAGTGGCTGAAGTACGCCAAACTGTTTGATAGAATCTGCCAGCTCAAGAAGGGCATCTTCATCAAAATCTTTTCTCGGCTGTTCACTATTTGGTTCTACCTGAGTAATCTTTACTATAGTCTCCCCGGATTTTTCCACTTTTACTTTTTCTTTTTGAGTTTTATTAGCCTGTTTTTCTGTTGTCTTCACTGTCTTGTTTGGAATCAGACTGTCTAACCCCTTTCCAAGTCCATTTCTTTTCACTGCCATTTTATTCTTCTCCTTTATTGATCACTTCTTCAGCCAATAACAAATAACTTTCTGCTCCTGAAGATTTTGGGTCATATAAATTTATTGGCATACCATAACTTGGCGCCTCTGCCAGCCGGACATTTCTTGGAATAATCGTTTTGTAGATGTTTTGATTTAAATTGTCTTTTACATTTTCTACAACCTGGAGTGAGAGGTTCGTTCTGGCATCATACATTGTAAACACAACGCCTTCTATTTCTAATTTTGGATTTAATCTCTCCTGAACAAGCTCTATTGTGTGGATCAACTGGCTTAATCCTTCCAATGCATAATACTCACACTGAATCGGGACAAGTACTGAATTTGCTGTGGTCATTGCATTGATCGTTAGCATACTCAATGCCGGTGGACAATCTATGATAATATAATCATATCTGTCCTTCACTTTTTCAACTTCATTTTTAATAATGTATTCTTTATTATCAACACCAATCAATTCAATTTCTGCTGCCGACAAATTAACATTAGACGGAAGTACATCCAGGTTTTCATAGACTTCTTTGCAAATACATTCTTCAATCCCAATATTCCCAATAATTAAATCATATACTGTATTTTCAACTTCATCTTTATTTACACTCAGTCCACTTGTCATATTTCCCTGTGGATCCATATCAAGTGCCAGAACTTTTTGTCCAAGACTTGCAAGTGAAGCTGATAAATTGATAGCTGTTGTAGTTTTACCTACTCCACCTTTTTGATTTGCAATCGCTATAATTCTTCCCATATTCGTACTCCTTTCATTGAACACGTTCTTATTATATCACCTTTTACTTTCATTATCTATACAATGTTTCACGTGAAACATTGTGATTTTTATGAAATGTTACTGTTTACACTAGATATTTCGTATTCAATACTTTCTCTCTACTTTTTAAAATGTTTCACGTGAAACATTTTTGACTATAATTCTTATAATCATTTTGTGATTCAGCATACATCTACCGTTCCATTTATTTTTGTGCCAAGTTTGTCCAAATATTTGTTTCCGGCACAATTTCTTCTTCATTTCCCGCATAGACCTAATTCAGCTTTTCCTCTCCTCTATTAAATTTAAACTATTTCTCATTGTATCATAAAAACTACTTTTCAGATAGATTTTTCATTAATCCAAAATGTTTCACGTGAAACATTGGCTGTTTACTGTTTGTCTCACAGAATTTTTCAAATTTTCTTTATTTGACACCTCTCCTGTAGTATAATAAGAAAGTATAAATGGAATTATAAAGGAGGGTATCATTTTGAACTGGAAGAAAAATTTGAAAACTTGTACGATCCTGACAGGATTAACCGTTGCTTCTATGCATATCGTTAATCGTTTCGTTTACTATATGTCTACAATAGATGAAATGCTGTCTGACAAAAATGCAGAATATTATGACTGGCGTTTTGGACGCATTTGCTACCACAAAACAGGAAGTGGATCTCCTCTTCTCTTGATCCATGGTCTAAACGTCTGCAGTTCTTCCTATGAATGGAACCAGATTGTAGATCAATTATCTAAAACAAATACTGTATACACAATTGATTTATTAGGCTGTGGACGCTCGGACAAACCCTATTTGACCTATACAAATTATCTTTATGTCCAGTTAATCACTGATTTTATTAAACATATCATTGGTGAAAAAACTGATATTATCGCAATGGGGGAATCCGGTTCTTTTGTCTTAATGGCATGTGCTAATGATCACTCAATTATTGACAAAGTTCTTTTAATTAATCCTGGTGATTTGATTGAACTTTCAAAAATACCGACAAAGCGTACAAAGTTAAAACAGCATTGTATTAACATGCCTGTTGTAGGAACATTTCTTTACAATTTACGCTTTAATAAACGAACCATCGAAAAAGATTTACACTTAAATGGATACTATGATTTCAAGAAAATTGATACAAATACAGTAAAGACCTTTTTTGAAGCTGCACATACAGACAATACTGCCGGAAAATATCTGTATTCCAGCATCAAATCTCGCTTTACAAATGCAAATGTGATGTATTCTTTAAATCGAATTAACAACAGCGTGTTTATTATTGTAGGGAATGCAAATCCAGAATATGCACTAATTGCAAACCAATATCAAAATTATATGCCTTCTATTGAAATTCAAGAAATTGATCATACCAAACGTTTTCCACATCTGGAAGACCCTGAAACGTTTTTAGAACAGGTTGAAATTTTATTTGATATCAACAACGGAGAAGAGTTATCCACAAAATAATGTGGATAACTCTTCTTTTTTGGTGGATAAACTGTGAATAACGTAAAAAAAGGATGTAAACTTTTAAATTGTTGTACAATTAAAATACTTTACATCCTTTTTGTTTACTTCTTGATTTTTAAAGAATAATTTTTTTATTTCTCTCTTATTTTATGACAGTGGTTCTTTTGCTGGAAGTCCTGCTTTTCTCGGGTATTTTTTTCGTGTCTCAGAAATCTTTTTTATTTTCACAAAAGAACGTCCAATCTCTGTATCCGGCAGCTGAAACTTTACTGTTTTCTCAATTTTTCCACCAAGAAGAGACACTGCTTTTTCCGATTGTTTCAATTCGTCTTCAACAGTTCCTGATTTATAGGATACGAACATCCCGCCTACTCGTATATATGGGATGCAGTATTCACTCAAGGTTGACAGATTTGCCACTGCACGGGACACACACAGGTCAAATTGTTCTCTGTATGCTGTCTGCTTTGCAAAATCTTCTGCTCTTCCATGAAGCGTTTCCACATCTTCGAGCCCTAATTTTTCTACTACGGCATCTAAAAAATTAATTCTTTTTTTCAGAGAATCCAACAATACGACTTTCAGATGAGGAAAGGCAATCTTTAACGGCAGTCCCGGAAATCCCGCGCCGGTTCCGATGTCAATCACAGAATTTACCTGATTCATATCCACTGTTTTTACAATTGCAAGGCTGTCCACAAAATGTTTCTCATTTACTTCATCATACTCGGTGATCCCTGTCAGGTTCATCACCTTATTCCACTCCACCAGAAGCTCATAATACTGATGAAACTGCTCTTTCTGGCGTTCTGTCAGCCGGATATCCAGCTGGCTTAATTGCTGTTCAAATTTATTTTCCATACACTCTCCTGTTCTCTCATCTGCTCTCCAGATACACCAGCAGAACCGAAATATCTGCCGGAGATACCCCGGATATCCGGGATGCCTGCCCGATGGATGCCGGTCGGATCTGCGACAATTTCTGCTTTGCCTCTAATCGCAGACTCTGTACCTCTTCATAATTAATATCTGCAGGAATCCGCTTTTTCTCCAGTTTTTTAAACTGCTCTACCTGCTTTTTCTGCCGTTTGATATAACCTTCATACTTAATGTTAATATTCACCTGCTCTGCAACGTCGTATTTAAGCTCTGGACGCATTTTATCCACTGAGGCAAGGATTTCATAGCTAAGCTCCGGACGACGGATCAGATCAGCCAGAGACGCGCCTGAAACAAGCGGTGTACTTCCGCAGGACTCCAGAAGCTCCTGTACTTCTTTGGTCGTTCCCACATGCACACTTTCCACACGCTCGATCTCTTTTTGAATCTGCTCTTCTTTTTTCAGCAGGTTCTGATAGCGCTCCTCCTCGATCAGCCCGACTTCATATCCGATCTTTGTCAGTCTGAGATCTGCATTATCCTGTCTTAAAAGCAGACGGTATTCTGCTCTGGAAGTCATCATTCGATACGGCTCATGACTCTCTTTTGTGACCAGATCATCAATCAGAACTCCGATATATCCCTCGGAACGGTCAATGATGATCCCTTCCTTGCCCTGCAGCTTTCTCGCCGCATTAATACCCGCTACAAGCCCCTGCGCTGCTGCCTCCTCATACCCGGAGCTTCCGTTAAACTGCCCGCCGCTGAACAGCCCTTCGACATTTTTAAACTCCAGTGTACTCTTTAACTGTCTCGCATCAATACAATCATATTCGATGGCATACGCATTTCTTACAATTTTCGCATGTTCAAGCCCCGGCACGCTGCGGTACATCGCATACTGAACATCTTCCGGAAGAGAGCTTGACATCCCTCCCACATACATTTCGTTGGTGTCCAGTCCTTCCGGCTCAATAAACACCTGGTGCCGGTTCTTATCTGCAAATTTTACCACCTTGTCCTCGATCGACGGACAATATCTCGGTCCTGTTCCCTCGATCATTCCTGAAAACAACGGAGAACGGTCCAGATTTTCTCTGATAATTTCATGGGTCTTTTCATTCGTATAAGTCAGCCAGCAGGAAACCTGATCGATCTGGATGTCCTCAGGGTCTGTCGTAAAGGAAAACGGTACGATCCGCTCGTCTCCTTTCTGCTCTTCCATTTTGCTGAAATCAATACTTCTCTTGTCAATACGCGCCGGCGTTCCTGTCTTAAACCGATACATTTCGATTCCAAGTTCTTTCAGACTGTCTGTCAGATAATTTGCCGGCTGCAGTCCGTTTGGCCCGGTCTGCATGCTGACGTCTCCGTAAATACATCTCGCCTTTAAATAGGTTCCGGTGCACAATACGACCGCTCTGCAGCGATATGTGGCACCGGAATAAGTTCTGACTCCTGTAATGATTTTTTTTCCGTCAGCCCCATCCTCAGCAAGAATCTCTGTCACTTCCATCTGCTTGATTTCCAGATTCTCCTGATCCTCAAGCACCTTTCGCATCGTTTTACTGTAATTTGCCTTGTCCGCCTGCGCACGCAGAGAGTGCACAGCCGGTCCTTTTGAACTGTTCAGCATCTTAGACTGGATAAAAGTCCGGTCGATCACCTTTCCCATCTCACCGCCCAACGCGTCCACTTCTTTGACAAGGTGTCCTTTGGAACTGCCCCCGATATTCGGATTACACGGCATCAGCGCAATACTGTCCACACTTACTGTAAACATCAGTGTCTGAAATCCCATCCTCGCACACGCAAGCGCTGCTTCACATCCGGCATGCCCTGCTCCTACGATCACCACATCATATTCATCTTTATTTTCCCATACAGAATTTGCTGAATATTTCATTGACCAAATCTTCTCCTATCGTTTCTCCTGTAATACTTCCGAGTGATTCATATGCATCCATCAGATCGATGGAATAAAAATCCTCCGGCATCTCATTTTCAATACTTTCAATCACTTTATGCAGACTTTCTCTCGCAGACTGAAGTGCTGCTTTCTGTCTGATATTTGTAATGTATATTTCATCATTAAAGGACAGACTGCCCTTTAAAAACATTTTTTCCAGTGTCTTTTCCAACTCCTGGATTCCCAGTTCTTCCTTTGCTGATATCTCGATCATCGGAATCTCTCGTCCCAGAAGCTGTTCTGCCAGCATCTCTTTCGACACGACAGTCTCCAGATCAGTTTTATTTAACAGGATAATCGCCTTTTTATCAAGTACCAGATTCAGGATTTTCTGGTCGTTTTCATCCAATGACCGTGACGCATCCACCACATAGATAACCAGATCAGCACTCTTTGCATACTCTTTTGCTTTTTCTACACCCATTTTTTCAATCACATCTTCCGTATCCCGGATTCCTGCCGTATCAATGATATTCAGGCTAAGCCCCTGCAGATGGATCTGTTCTTCCAAAACGTCTCTGGTCGTCCCTTCAATGTCTGTCACAATGGCTCTCTCTCTTCCGGAAAGCACATTCAACAAAGAGGATTTTCCTGCATTCGGTTTTCCGACGATCACGGTCTGGATTCCCTCTTTTAAAATCCTGCCGTCATCTGATGACCGGATGAGATCCTCCAGTTCTATTAAAATCCCTTCTGTCACTGTCTGCAGCGTCTCTCCATATCCATCCACACTGATATGCTCCGGATCATCCAGCGCTGTTTCAATAAATGCCGTGTGATACAAGATCTCCTTGCGCATCTCTTCAATTTTTCGCTTTACACTTCCTTTGAGCTGACTCATGGAACTTCTCAGCGCATACTCATTCTGAGATGTGATTACATCGATCACCGCCTCTGCCTGGGAAAGATCCATCTTTCCATTCAAAAATGCGCGCTTGGTAAATTCTCCCGGTTCTGCCGGTCTGGCCCCGTTTTTGATCACAGTTTCCAGAACCTTTCTCACCACAAATGTTCCTCCATGGCAGTTGATCTCCACGGTATCTTCTCCCGTAAAAGTTCTCGGTGCTCTCATCACACTGACCAGAACTTCATCTATCGTCTCTTCCCTATCTTTGATAAATCCATAGTGTATCGTATGGCTCTCTGCCTGAGATAACTGTTCTTTTCCCTTATAAATTCTGTCAATAATTGCAAATGCTTCCTCTCCGCTGATACGAACAATTCCAATTCCTGAATTGGTCATACCTGTAGAAATGGCAGCAATCGTATCCTTTTTCATCTTCCACCTCTTGGAAATTCTATTTGTCTGATAAAAAAGGACGTTGTTACGCTTCACGAAAGCCTCCGTGAAGCGTAAAACGTCCTCTTTCGCTTCATTTTATACTATCTTTTTAATGTCACAACTACTTTTCTGTAAGGCTCTTCTCCCTCACTGTGTGTTGTCACATGCGGATCTGACTGAAGTGCAGCATGAATGATTCTTCTCTCATATGGATTCATTGGCTCCAGAGAAACTGCCCTTCTCGTTCTTTTCACTTTGAACGCAATGTTCTTTGCAAGATGTCTTAATGTCTCTTCTCTTCTTGCTCTGTAGTTTTCTGTATCAAGTTTAACTCTCACATATCCGTCCTGATGTTTATTGGCAACACGATTTGCAAGATACTGAAGCGCATCCAGAGTCTGCCCTCTTTTTCCGATCAGAATTCCCATATTGCTGCCCTTCATCTCAACACTGAGAGCACCTTCAGAATCCACTTCAGAAACAATTTCCACATCCATGTCCATTGCTTTTAAGGTGTCATTCAGGAAAGCTTCCACAGCTTTGATTGCTTCATCAGAAACTTCTGCCAGCTCTGTAGCTTTCTTTCTTGCCGGCTCCTCTTCTGCTTTTTCTTCCTGCTTTTCCTGTACAGGCTCTGATACCTGCTCTTTTACAACACTTGGTTTTACTTCTTCAACCGGTATTGTCTCTTCTTTCACTTCTGCCACAGGTTCCGGTTTTCTGCGGGCTTCGATCACTGCCTGCTTCATTCCGATTCCAAGAAAACCTGAGCTGCCTTTTTCAATGACTTCATATTCCAGTCTGTCACTGGTAACTCCCAGCTGGATCAATGCCTCTGTGATTGCATCATCCACTGTTTTTGCTGATACTCTGATACTACCGTCCATCGTGAATCCTTCCTTTCCCCGACTCTCTATTTCTCGCTCTCTTCCGTTTTATCTTTGGCATTCTGTCCACTGTTATAACGGCTTACCATATTTGCCTTTGATGCGAGACTTCCCGGCTTGGCATTTTTGATATTCTCTTTTGCCTGCTGGATCTTTTCTTCTTTTTCTTTGCTGGAAACACTTGTCTTCTGTTCTGTTACATTTCGAGTGCTCTTTGTTGCCATCCGGTTGATTTCTTTTGCCGGAGCACCTTTTTTCTCACGTTTCTTCGCCGCTTTTTTGCGCTGCTCTTCGATCATCTCTTCTACTGATTTCTTGCTCAGATATTTATTGATCGCCATCTGCTGTACACATCTTACGATCGCACTGATCGCCCAGTACAGACCAAGACCTGCCGGCAGTGTAAATCCCATAAATACAGAGAACAACGGCATAATATAGTTCATAGAATTCATGGATCTTGCCATCGGATTGTCCGGATCGATCGTCGTTGTCTGTTGCTGTTGCATCAGTTTTACACTGATAAACTGTGTCAGACCTGCCATGATCGGAATGATCACTGCCAGAATGATTCCAACAATTGAAAAATCCTTCAAAGCATCCATCAGCATTGTCAGCGGCTGCTCACCAATGTTAATGCCAAGGAATGTATTCAAATGTCCCATCGTTGCAGTTGTCTTATCTACAACTGTCTCAAGAGACGGCATCTTGTCCACCAGGGTATTCCATGTGGAGTCCTGGAATTTATATAACACCCTCACCAGAATATTCGGGTCTGTATAATCATATGCATTTGCAGGCATATACACCGGAGCTGCATTTCCGATCTTTTCCAGAATCTTCTGGTATCCGTCTGTCGCCATGATCTGATTAACAACCGGCATATAAATCTCTTTAATACCATTTACATATCTCGGTACTTCCTGAATAACAGGATACAATGCGAACAAAATCGGAAGCTGGATCACCATCGGCAGACATCCGCCTGTCGGAGAACTTCCGTATTTTTCGTAGATCAGCTGCTGCTCTTCCTGCATCTTGAGCATGGATGCCTGATCTCTTTTTCCTGCATATTTTTTCTGCAGTTTTTGAATTTCCGGCATCATCACAGACTGCATTTTTGAAAATTTCTGCTGTTTGATCGTCAGCGGGATCATCAATGTATAAATAATAATTGTAAACAGAATAATACATATTCCGATATTCTGAATTCCAAATAAATTCAGAAAATTATAGATTGCATCCATGAGCTTACCAAACACCCATGCAATCTGTCCGACAATCGGCCAGTCTGCCGCTGTCGCAGCGATTAAACCAAATTCCATCTTTTATCCTCCTTAAGGTACCGGATCATATCCGCCTTTTGCAAATGGATTGCACCGCAGAATCCTCCAGACGGTCAGGGCAAGTCCCTTAACTGCACCGTATTTTTCAATTGCCTCAATCCCATACTGGGAGCAGGTCGGCGTATAAATACAGTGATACGTCGTCTTCAAACCGGATAAATACTTCTGATAAAACCGTATCATCCCTATCAAAATCTTCTTCATCTGCGTCACTTCCTTTGAAATCATGCATATATATTATGAAGTTTTCCCAGGTGGATGAGCGCGCTTTCTATATCATGATAACTTCTCTCTTTTGCGCCTGCTCTTGCAATCACTACTAAGTCAAATCCACATTGGAAATGTTCTTCTTGAAGTCGATAGCTCTCTCGAATAAGCCTTGTAAGATGATGTCTCACAACGCTGTTTCCTACTTTTTTACTGACTGAAATCCCCAAACGATTTTTGTCCATCCCATTTTCTCTGATATACAGTACCAGATATCGGTTGGCATAGGATTTCCCATTTTTATATACGACTTGAAAATCTTTATTTTTCTTTAAAGATTCGGAAAATTTCATCGATAACCTCTTTTTAGCAGCTCTTTCCCCTGGAAATACTGCACTTTTTTATAGAAGAAAAGGCCACATATATGCGGCCTAAGCTGATAACTGTTTTCTTCCTTTTGCTCTTCTGGCAGCTAAAACTTTTCTTCCGCCTGGTGTGCTCATTCTTGCTCTGAATCCGTGAACTTTTGCTCTGGATCTTTTCTTTGGCTGAAATGTCATTTTCATTGGTACATACACCTCCTTGTGGTTGATATACTTATTATAAAGTATTTACAATATTTGCCTCTTTTTTTCGTATCTCTACTATATATAGTGTTTATATAGTACTACTGCTGATAAACAGAAAGACACTGCTCTTAATTATATGCAAAAAAGCCCATAAAGTCAAGCATTAGCAGCGAAAATACTAAAATATAGTTTTTCACATATTTTTTTAGAAATTTTTTTATTACCGCTTTTTTTCACACCTGTTCCTTTTATTTTTTTAGTTATCCAAATCTTTTCCACAGAATTATCTACATTTCTGTTTCTTCGCTCATTTCTTTTCCCATATTCTCAAACGCCTTATATTTCCTGAGATTTTCACTTTTTTGTTTCATTTACAAATTTCCCTGATTTTCACCAAATTTCGAGTTTCCACATTATCTACATTTTTCTTACCCACAGTAAGAGGATTTATCCACAGTTATTCACATTTTGTGGATAACTTTATCCAAATTTGTGGATAAACCAGCAAAACAGTGTAGAAAACCACTGGATATTGTGTAGATAGCCTGTAGAAAAATTTTTATTTCTCTTTAAGTTTCCCTTTTTATCGGCGTTGATAGTGTTTAAAAAGTTTTCCACATTATCAACAAAGTTTTCCACCTATCAAATTGTTTCCTGTTATTTTTACATTGCTTCTATTTTCATTTTGATGTAGAATGTAGTTGAGATACTCTGCTTATCTCTCATTTTATATTAATTAGGAGTTTACCATTGATGAACATTGTAGAAGAAAACTGGGAGCAGATTTTGAATAAGATGAAACTAGAATATTGCTCATCCAATATTTCGTACAATACGTGGATCGCACCACTTACCGTTTACGAAGTAACCGATGACACCGTCTATATTCTTGTAAAATTACGTGCCAGCCTGGAGCACATTGAAGAAAAATACCTGCTTCCTTTTAAAGTATGTATTGCAGAAGTCACAGGATACGAATATGAAGTCTCTTTCGTGACTGACGATCATGTTGTCATCCAGGAAAAAAAAGATACGGCAGTAAAAAAACAGCAGTCAAATGCGATTTTCGAACAGGCCAACCTGAATCCAAAATACACATTTGATACTTTTGTTGTAGGAAGCAATAACAATTTTGCTCATGCTGCATCCCTTGCTGTTGCGGATTCTCCGGGTGAGATTTACAATCCTCTCTTCCTCTACGGAGGTGTAGGACTTGGAAAAACCCACCTGATGCACTCCATTGCTCATTTTATTCTGGAAAAGGATCCGACGAAAAAAGTCCTCTATGTAACCAGTGAGACTTTTACGAATGAACTAATCGATGCTTTGAAAATAGGTAAAAACGGAAATGAACTTGCGATGACGACATTCCGTGAAAAATACAGAAATAATGATGTTCTGCTCATTGACGATATCCAGTTTATCATCGGAAAAGAAAGTACACAGGAAGAATTTTTCCATACATTCAACCATCTTCATGTTTCCGGAAAGCAGATCATCATCTCCAGTGATAAACCTCCAAAAGATATCGAGACTCTGGAGGCACGTCTGCGTACCCGGTTTGAATGGGGACTGATCGCGGACATCTCCTCTCCGGACTATGAGACCAGAATGGCCATTCTCCGGAAAAAAGAAGAACTGGACGGACTGGAGAGATACCACATTCCGGATGAGGTCATGCAGTATATTGCCAATAATATTACATCCAACATCCGTGAACTGGAAGGCTCTTTGAACAAACTCATCGCGCTTGCCAACCTGGAGAACAAGCCGATCGATATTCCTCTGGCTGCAGAAGCCTTAAAAGATATGATTTCTCCGAATAATACACGGGAAATTACACCTGAGCTCATTATCGAGGTCGTTTCTGACCACTTTAATGTACCTGCTGCCGAGTTAAAAGGTAAAAAACGAAACGCTGAGATTGTTCTGCCTCGTCAGATTGTTATGTATCTCTGCCGTAAAATGACCGATACCCCGTTAAAGACCATCGGTCTGATTCTTGGCGGCAAAGATCATGCCTCCGTCAGCCATGGTGTCAAGAAGATTGAACATGATGTAAAGACGGATGAGGCTTTGAACAATACCGTTAACATCATTAAGAAGAAACTGAACCCCATTTAATTTGGAGTTTATACAGAACTATTATGAATCTAAACGTTTATTTTCTGAGGGTTTTTTGACCCTCAGATTCTTTCCGTTTAAGTGTGGATAATTCTGTGGAAATGCTGTGGATTATAGTGTTAATAAAATAATTTCTCAAGGAGGCAGTAAAAGTTATACAAACACCGTCCCCTTGTTTTCCATACTGTTTCTACAGACTTATGAAAGTGGACAACCCCTTGATTTATAAGGCTTTGAAGCATTTATCAACATATCCACACCCCCTACGGCGGCTAAGGCGGAAAACTTTTATATTTCTCTTTATAAGATTCGACTGCTGAAAGTTTTCCACCACAAATCATATTTCACAAATTCGAAAGGAGATTATCAACAGATGAGAATCGTATGTACGAAATCCAATCTTGTAAAAGGAGTCAGTATTGTTTCTAAAGCTGTTCTTTCTAAAACAACAATGCCTATCTTAGAATGTATTTTAGTTGACGCATCGACAGATGTTATTAAGTTGACAGCAAATGATATGGAACTTGGAATTGAAACCCGAATTGAAGGTGATATTTTAGAAAGAGGTATCATCGCATTAAATGCTAAGATTTTTTCGGAAATTGTAAGAAAGCTTCCGGACAGTGATGTTGTAATCGAAACAACATCTGACAATCAGACTCTGATCACCTGTGAAAAAGCAAAATTCAATATTGCAGCACAGTCCGGAGAAGATTTTTCATACCTTCCTGTAATAGAGAAAGAAGATTACATTACTGTCTCAGAATTCACATTAAAAGAAGTGATTCGTCAGACAATTTTCTCCATCGCAGATAATGATACAAATAAGATGATGACGGGTGAATTGTTTGAAATTGAAGGCAACATACTGAAAGTTGTCTCACTAGATGGTCACAGAATCTCAATTCGTAAGATAGAATTAAAAGAAAATTACGCTCAGAAGAAGGTCATTGTCCCTGGAAAAACGCTTCAGGAAATCAGCAAGATCATTGGTGGAGAGGCGGAAGCACTGGTTGATATTTCTTTCACAAAGAATCATATCGTATTTGAATTTGACAAAACAGTTGTTGTATCTCGTTTGATCGAAGGAGAATATTTTAAAATCGATCAGATGTTATCCAGTGACTATGAAACAAAAGTCAGAATCCATAAAAAAGAACTTCTAGACTGTATTGACCGTGCCACCCTGCTTATCAAAGAGGGAGACAAAAAACCGATCATTATCGATATCAAAGACGGAACGATGGAATTAAAGATCAAATCCCAGATCGGTTCTATGGATGAAACTATTTTTATTACCAAAGAAGGAAAAGACTTGCTCATTGGATTTAACCCGAAATTCCTGATTGATGCTCTTCGTGTCATTGACGATGAGGAAGTGGATCTGTATTTTATGAACGCGAAAGCTCCGTGTTTCATCAAAGATGAGAATCAGAGCTATATTTATCTGATCCTTCCGGTAAATTTTAACGCAGTTGCGTAGAAAGTAGAGTGCATATGGAAACAATTAAATTAAGAGAAACAGATGAGTTTATTAAGCTTGGTCAGGCATTAAAGGCAGCAGGACTGGTAGAATCAGGAGTCGAAGCCAAGGAAGTTATTCAGGATGGAATGGTCACGGTAAACGGAGAGGTTGACACAAGAAGAGGCAGAAAATTATATCCGGGAGATACTGCTTCATTTGACGGACAGGAAATAAAAATTGAAAAATAACGAAAAAACGTGTAAAATAGTTACATATTGATGGAGAAATTATGGTTATCAAATCTTTAAAGCTCAAAAATTACAGGAATTATGAATTACTGGATATGACATTTGATTCAAAGACAAATATCCTGTATGGAGACAATGCCCAGGGAAAGACCAATATCCTTGAGGCATTGTATTTGTCGGGTACGACAAAATCCCACAGAGGGACAAAAGACAGAGATTTGATACAGTTCGGCAGAGAGGAATCACATCTGGAGACGATCGTAGAGAAAAAGGGGATGGAATTCCAGATTGATATGCATCTCAAAAAGAACAGTCCAAAAGGAATCGCAATCAATAAAATTCCAATTCGAAAAGCAAGTGAGTTGTTTGGAATTGTACATTTTGTCTTTTTTTCTCCGGAGGACCTCAATATTATCAAAGACGGACCTGCCGGCAGAAGAAGATTTATCGATCTGGAGTTATCTCAGATCGACAAAGTATATCTGAGCAATTTATCAAATTATAATCGAATCATCAATCAGAGAAATTCTCTGTTAAAAGAGCTTTATCATCAGGATCACTTAATGGATACGCTGGATATCTGGGATATGCAGCTTGCTGAGTATGGGACAAAAGTGATCGAGAGCCGAAAACAATTTATCAGGCAGGTCAATCAGATCATTGCCGACATACATTACAGGCTGACAGGCGGGAGAGAGCGGATTGAACTGTCTTATGAGAGCAGTCTTGGAAGTCTTTCTCTGGAGCAGGCTTTGAAAAAAAACCGGGAGAGAGACATTCGGATGAAAAGCACTTCTGTCGGTCCGCACAGGGATGATTTGTGCTTTTTATCAGGTGATCTGGATATTCGCAAATTCGGCTCACAGGGGCAGCAGAGGACAGCAGCACTGTCGTTAAAGCTGTCTGAGATCGAACTGGTGAAAGAAGTGATCAAAGATACACCGATTTTATTATTGGACGATGTATTGTCTGAACTGGACAAGCACAGGCAAAACTATTTATTAGACAGTATTCATGATATACAGACCGTGATTACATGTACTGGGCTGGATGAGTTTGTGAATCATCGATTTTCTATAAATAAAATTTTCCGTGTAAGCAGCGGAAGTGTGACAAAAGAAAACTAGGAGGTTTTTAAATGGGTGCAACAGGTACTGAATTTGATGCAGAATATGGAGCAGACCAGATCCAAATATTAGAGGGACTGGAAGCAGTAAGAAAAAGACCGGGAATGTATATTGGAAGCACTTCTGCAAGAGGACTTCATCATCTGGTATATGAGATTGTAGACAATGCGGTAGATGAGGCATTGGCTGGATATTGTGATACGATTAATGTGAGTATCAATCCGGACAATTCTGTGACGGTCGTTGACAACGGACGAGGAATCCCGGTTGGATTAAACCACAAGGCAGGGATTCCTGCGGTAGAGGTTGTATTTACGATTCTTCACGCCGGCGGAAAATTCGGCGGAGGAGGATACAAAGTATCCGGAGGTCTGCACGGAGTAGGTGCGTCCGTTGTAAACGCACTCTCTGTATGGCTTGAAGTTGAGATCTACAACGAAGGAAAAATTTACAAACAGCGATATGAACGCGGAAAGACGATGTATTCGTTAAAAGTAGTCGGTGAATGTGATCCGGATAAAACCGGAACAAAAGTTACATTTCTTCCGGATGGCGAGATCTTTGAAGAGACTGTATTTGAATACGATGTATTAAAGCAGAGACTGCGTGAGATGGCATTTCTCACAAAAGGGCTGAAGATTATTCTGCAGGATCTTCGTGAAGAAGAAATCAGAGAGCATACATTTCATTACGAGGGTGGAATCAAAGAGTTTGTCACTTATCTGAACAAAAGCAAGACACCTTTGTATGACCAGATCATTTATTGTGAAGGCGAAAAAGACGGAGTAGTTGTCGAGATGGCCATGCAGCATAACGACTCCTACAGTGACAATACGTATGGATTTGTAAACAATATTACAACTCCGGAAGGGGGAACTCATATTGAGGGATTCAGAAAGGCATTGACGAAGACCTTTAATGAGTATGCCAGAAAGAATAAACTGCTCAAGGACAATGAGCCGAATCTGTCAGGTGATGACATTCGTGAAGGTCTGACAGCGATTGTCAGTGTTAAGATCGGAGAGCCGCAGTTTGAGGGTCAGACCAAGCAGAAGCTCGGAAACAGTGAAGCGCGTGGAGCAGTGGACAACATTGTCAGCACTCAGCTTGAGATTTTCCTGGAGCAGAATCCGTCTGTCGCAAAACAGACAGTAGAGAAATCTCTGATGGCACAAAGAGCAAGAGAAGCAGCAAGAAAGGCCAGAGATCTGACCAGAAGAAAATCAGCTCTGGAGGGGATGTCCCTGCCTGGAAAACTGGCGGATTGTTCAGACAAAAATCCGGAAAACTGTGAGATCTACATCGTCGAGGGAGATTCAGCGGGTGGTTCTGCAAAGACAGCGAGACAGCGTGCGACACAGGCGATCCTTCCACTGAGAGGAAAAATCCTGAATGTAGAAAAAGCAAGGCTGGATAAGATTTACGCCAATGCGGAGATCAAGGCTATGATCACGGCGTTTGGAACAGGAATTCATGAGGATTTTGATATTTCCAAGCTGCGGTATCATAAGATTATTATCATGACTGATGCCGATGTGGATGGTGCGCATATCAGCACCCTGCTTCTGACATTTTTATATCGTTTTATGCCGGATCTGATCAGAGAAGGCTATGTGTATCTGGCACAGCCGCCGCTGTATAAGCTGGAAAAAAATAAAAAAGTCTGGTATGCATACAGTGATGAGGAATTAAATGAGATTCTTACAGAAGTAGGACGTGACAGCAATAATAAGATTCAGCGTTATAAAGGTCTTGGTGAAATGGATGCGGATCAGCTCTGGGAGACAACAATGGATCCGGAGCATCGTGTACTTTTGAGGGTGACTATGGATGACGAGACATCTTCCGAACTGGATCTGACATTTACTACACTGATGGGAGACAAGGTAGAACCAAGACGAGAGTTCATTGAAGAAAATGCCAGATTTGTTAAAAATCTGGATATATAGAATTGCAATACACTTAAAAAACAAGGAGAAGGAACATGGAAGATAATATTTTTGATAAAGTCCATGAAGTTGACCTGAAAAAGACAATGGAGACTTCCTATATCGACTATGCGATGAGCGTTATCGCATCCCGTGCCCTGCCGGATGTCAGAGACGGATTAAAGCCGGTACAGAGAAGAATCCTGTATTCAATGATCGAGCTGAATAATGGACCTGACAAGCCGCATCGTAAATGTGCGCGTATTGTTGGTGATACAATGGGTAAATATCATCCTCATGGCGACAGCTCTATTTATGGAGCACTGGTAAATCTGGCACAGGAATGGTCTACGAGATATCCTCTGGTTGACGGACACGGGAACTTTGGGTCTGTAGACGGTGATGGCGCTGCTGCCATGCGATATACAGAGGCACGTCTGAGCAAGATTTCCATGGAGATGACTGCTGACATCAATAAAAATACCGTAGATTTTGCACCGAACTTTGACGAGACAGAGAAAGAACCGACAGTTCTTCCGGCCAGATTCCCGAATCTTCTGGTAAACGGAACATCCGGTATTGCAGTCGGAATGGCAACGAACATTCCGCCGCATAACCTGCGTGAAATCATTGGCGCGGTCGTGAAGATCATTGACGACCAGATCGATGAAAACGGAGAGACAAGTATTGATGATATTTTAAAGATCGTCAAAGGACCGGATTTTCCAACCGGAGCAGAGATTCTCGGAACAAGAGGAATTGAAGAAGCATACCGCACAGGACGCGGTAAGATCCGTGTGCGTGCGATTACCAATATTGAACCAATGGCAAACGGTAAGAACAGGATTATCGTAACGGAGCTGCCATACATGGTAAATAAAGCCCGACTGATCGAGAAGATCGCAGAGTTGGTACGTGATAAAAAGGTAGATGGGATCACCGATTTAAGCGATCAGTCCAGCCGTGAGGGAATGCGCATCTGTATCGAATTGAGAAGAGATGTCAATCCGAATGTAATTTTAAACCAGCTTTATAAACATACACAGCTGCAGGATACCTTCGGTGTGATCATGCTGGCTTTAGTCAACAATGAGCCAAAAGTCATGAATATCCTGGATATGCTGAAGCATTATCTGAAGCACCAGGAAGAGGTTGTGACGAGAAGAACACAGTATGAGCTGAACAGAGCAGAAGAGCGTGCTCATATTTTACAGGGATTACTGATTGCACTGGATAACATTGACGAGGTAATCCGCATCATCCGCGGAGCCGCCAATGTGGCGGATGCCAAAAACCAGTTGATGGAGCGCTTCGGGCTTTCCGACGCACAGTCACAGGCTATTGTGGATATGAGGCTCCGCGCTCTCACCGGTTTGGAACGTGAGAAGCTGGAGAATGAGTACAGGGAACTTCAGGCAAAGATCGAGGAATTGAAGGCAATCCTTGCGGATGAGAAGAAGCTCCTTACCGTTATCCGGGATGAAATCATGATTATCTCTGATAAATACGGGGATGACCGCCGCACAGCCATTGGATATGACGATGATATGTCCATGGAGGACCTGATTCCGGATGAGGACACCATTATTGCCATGACCCATCTGGGCTACATCAAGCGTATGGATGTAGATAATTTCAGGAGCCAGAACAGAGGCGGCAAGGGAATCAAGGGCATGCAGACCATTGAGGAGGATTATATCGAGGATCTTCTCATGACCACCAACCATCACTATATGATGTTCTTTACCAATACCGGACGCGTGTACCGTCTGAAGGCATATGAGATTCCGGAGGCAGGACGTACAGCCAGGGGAACAGCGATTGTAAACCTTCTTCAGCTGATGCCTGGTGAAAAGATTACATCCATCATAGCGATGAAAGAATTCGAGGATGACAAATATCTGTTCATGGCTACCAGGAACGGCATGGTCAAGAAAACACCTATGGTGGAGTATGAGCATGTGCGCAAGAACGGACTGCAGGCCATTGTGCTTCGGGACGGCGATGAGCTGATTGAAGTAAAGGCAACAGATAACAGCCAGGATATCCTGCTTGTCACACGCAAGGGAATGTGTATCCGTTTCAACGAGACCGATGTAAGGGTGACCGGCCGGGTATCCATGGGTGTCATCGGAATGCGGTTTGAGGATGATGACGAAGTCATCGGAATGCAGATGCAGAGCCAGGGAGACAGCCTTCTGGTGGTTTCCGAGAACGGCATGGGCAAACGCACTATGATTACGGAATTCAGCTCCCAGAACAGGGGCGGAAAGGGTGTTATCTGCTACAAGTGTACGGATAAGACCGGTTATTTGGTAGGTGCCAAGCTGGTAAATGACGGCCGGGAAATTATGATAATAACAACAGAAGGCATTATTATACGCATGACGGTTGACGATATATCTGTGATTGGACGCAACACCTCCGGCGTCAAGCTCATGAGCATTGATCAGGAT
>OGPC01000956.1_pt1 | contig 22304 bp, 19 predicted proteins | sample 1552911 | NCBI WGS metagenome assembly OGPC01 (sample SAMEA2580248, study PRJEB22360) | human gut metagenome | biome: human gut; feature: human-associated habitat; material: faeces | place: Denmark | collected 2008/2010 | reverse complement strand
GAGACAGAACCTAACCTATCCGTTAGTTATCTATGTGGAACATGGTAAGCCTGTACATCTCCTGTCAGACAAAAGACAGGTAAGCTGAAAGTAATGGATGCTGAATGATGTGCAGGTATAAGATAACAGAGAAAGCGAATGCCGTTCTGTAATGGGACGGATAGGGTTTGAGCCACTTATCACGAGTTGACAAGGGACAACATCAACCTACCACGAAAGTGGGCAGACTTCTGTGGTAATGTTTGGGAGGCAAATACCCAACATTAGCCAAATGGTAATTCTTTACAATAAACTTTTAGAACTTTTTAAAGTAGGAATGCAAATGAACGATAAAATCAAAGAAAATCTCCTCGACCAATCGTGTGCGCCGACTGACAACCTGCAATCAAATTGGGACAGAATAGACTGGACTAAGGCGGAGCAAGCTGTTAAGAAGCTTCAAGCTCGTATTGTAAAGGCTCAGAAGGAAGGCAGACATAACAAGGTGAAAGCCTTGCAATGGACGCTTACCCACTCTTTTTACGCAAAAGCCTTAGCCGTAAAGAGGGTTACTTCTAACGGGGGTGGTTGTACTCCTGGGGTTGACAAAGAAATATGGGATACCCCTAAAGCTAAAACGCAAGCAATAACCCAACTCAAACGCAGAGGCTACCAGCCAATGCCGCTGAGAAGAGTTCATATCAAGAAGAGCAACGGCAAACTGCGACCGTTGGGAATACCGACAATGAAAGACAGAGCCATGCAAGCACTCTATCTTATGGCATTGGAGCCTGTATCAGAAACTACAGCTGATACTCGTTCATACGGTTTCCGCAAGGAACGCTGCTGTATGGATGCAATACAGCAATGTCATAACATTCTCCGAAAGGGATATTCTCCCGAATGGATTTTGGAGGGTGACATAAAAGGGTGTTTTGACCATATCAGCCATGAGTGGTTACTTGCCAATATCCCAATGGATAAGGCAATACTCCGAAAATGGTTGAAATGTGGCTATGTTTTCAACAAGCAAATGTTCCCGACCGAGGAAGGAACACCGCAAGGTGGTATAATTTCTCCGACACTTGCCAATATGACTTTGGACGGATTGCAGAAAGCTCTTGCAGATAGATATAAGCGCCATCATGTTAATGGTAAGTTGTATTCACCAATGGTGAACCTTGTACGTTATGCGGATGATTTTATCATCACTTGCGAGAACAAGGAAACTCTTGAAAATGAAATCAAGCCATTGGTTGCTGAATTTATGTCTGAAAGAGGTCTGACCTTATCAGAGGAAAAGACGGTGATAACCAACGTGCATGACGGTTTTGATTTTCTTGGCTTTAATATCCGCAAATACGGCAAGGACATATTGACCAAGCCGACAAAGAAATCCGAGAAACGCTTTATGGAGAATATCCGTAAGGTAATTAAGGAGAACAAGGGTTGCAGACAGGAGTCGTTAATCAGAATGTTGAACTCTAAAATCCGAGGATGGGGAGGTTATTATCAGCATGGAGCGACACGTGATTCATTTCACAGAATCGACCATCAGATATTCCTCTCACTATGGCAATGGGCAAAACGCCGTCATTCCAAGAAAGGGAAACGGTGGATAAAAGACCGATATTGGCATGACATTCGAGGGAACAAATGGACTTTCGCTTCAAAATTCAAGAAACCAAACGGAAAGGAAGACCAATTGACATTATTGTCTCTGACTTCATCGTTTCCATTCCTGCAATACACGCAGATTAAAGGAGACATGAACCCGTTTGATGCAGACTGTCGTCTGTACTTCTATAAAAGAAAGAAGTCGAAAATGCTTGTTACGCTAAAAGGACGCAAGTCACTGCTGTACCTATGGGAAAAGCAAGGACGCAAATGTCCTATATGCAGTGAGCCTATTGATACGCACAAGGCATGGAATGTCATGCCAACCGTTCAAAACGGAAAGAAATGCAATCTGTTGGTTCATGATGAATGTTTTAAATTATCCCGCAAATCAAATGGAAACAAGAAGTAGTTTGAGCCGGTCTCTGCATACAAACAGAGGCTTAGAAAAGCTTGAGCCGTATGAGGGGAAACTCTCATGTACGGTTCTTAGGGGGGAAGAGGGCAGCAATGCCCTTGACCTACCCGATCGACCGTCCGACCTGCAACAGCGTGACGGACGGGGTGTTAGAGCCGGGAACGAGATTGCCAAGCATTTTGCCGAGAATAACGTGGATGTCATCATCTACGCGGTGGAAAAGTCGCTGGACAGCTACAAGTTCAATCTGCTGCACTGCAAGCAGACGTTCATATCGCAGCTCAAAAGTGGAGCGATGGGCGCACGTACCATCGACGAGGGAGCAATGGACGAAAAATCGGGTATGAACTTCTCGGAGTATATGGCGTTGCTCTCCGGCAATACCGACCTTTTGGATAAGGCGAAATTAGAGAAGCGTATCGCCTCGCTCGAAGGGGAACGCAAGTCGTTCAACAAGGGCAAGCGCGATTCGGAGTTCAAGCTGGAATCCAAGACGGGAGAACTGCGCAACAACACGGCTTTCATCGAAGCCATGACGGAAGACTGGAACCGTTTTCTTTCCGTTGTGCAGACTGATAGGGAAGGCAGCCGTCTTAATCTTGTCAAGGTGGACGGCGTGGATTCAACGGATGAGAAGGTCATCGGTAAGCGTTTGCAGGAAATCGCCAAGAACGCCACGACTGGTGGACTGTACAAGGCTGTCGGGGAACTTTACGGCTTTCCGATAAAGGTGGTCAGCGAGAGGACACTCAAAGAAGGTCTGGAGTTCACTGACAACCGCTTCGTGGTGGAGGGTAACTACAAGTACACCTACAACAACGGGCATCTGGCGATGGCAGACCCGATTGCTGCCGCACGAAACTTTCTGAACGCATTGGAGAGGATTCCGACCATCATCGACCAGTACAAGTCTAAGAACGAAGTGCTGGAAAAGGAGATTCCGCAGTTGCAGGAGATAGCGGGCAAGGTGTGGAAGAAGGAGGACGAGCTGAAACAGCTGAAGTCCGAACTCGCCGCACTGGACCGCAAGATACAGCTTGAGCTGGCTCCGGCTCAGGAAAACACAGAAGAGAACCGGCAAGGCAACGAGAAAAAACAGACGGAACAACAGCCGGAAAGCCCGCACGTGGACTTTGTACGCAGTCATTTAATTATAGGGAGACTCGGTTTATCGGAATCCAAAGGTGTAAAACTTTAATATCGAAGTCTTGACAGAAAAAGCCAGTGGTTGAATTTTTCACCACTGGCTTTAATTCTAATAATTTTTCAATCTAATATGACCGAATCTATAACGTTAAATCATAGATTATGTGTCTATTTGTGAAGAAAAAGACGTAACTTTGTATCAAAATCAAATAAGCATAACAATGGAACCATCTATATACAGTTTTTCACTTTGTGCCGCACTGCCGTTGATGTTATTCTTCGGCTTTTATTTTTTGTTTGCAAAGACTCCTGAAAAGAAAATTTTCAAGAATTATCTCCGCTCCCGACAGATTATGGGTATAGCTATGCTACTGCTTTCGGCAAACTATTCGGTACATTTCTTCTTTGGTATCCGATTCAAAAATGCGGATTCTGCCATATTGATGAACATGTCCACATACTTCCTGTGCTATTCTCTGTTCAGTTCGGCATTGATAATGTTGCTTGATCGTTTTTACATTACCAAACGGCGTGTGTGGACACATATCATTTTATGGATTATATTCTCAACTCTTTCCGGAGTTGTGTTGTTCCTGTTGCCAAGCGGAATCATGCAAAAAATCTCTTTATTTGCTTTAGCTGTATGGTTAGTCGTTTTTGGAATCGTTTTAGCTCGCAGAGTCATAATTGCATATCGTAGAGCCATTCGGATTTTCAATGAAACTCAGGCGGATGATATAGGCACATATATCGAATGGCTTTCCATATTCACTTATTGGGCTGTTATCTTCGGTGTCGGATGCGGATTGCTGACATTTCTGCCAGACAAATATGTTTTTATCTGGATTTTGTCGTCAATACCGTTCTACAGCTATCTTTTCTACAGCTATCAGAACTACCTGCTGTTCTATGAACAGGTGGAAAATGCTTTTGAGCAAGATATACAGTCTGAAGAAGAACTTCTGACAGATACGGAAACAGAACCTGAAATAGTTTCTGAGAAAGAAGTTCCAGTGTCCTATACAGAAATTATAGAGAAAGTGGCCAACTGGATAAAGACAGACGGCTATGTCCAGCAGGGACTTACCATAAAAGAACTGTCCGAAATACTTCATACGAACCGTACCTATCTTTCCGCTTATATCAAGACTACGTATAAAATGACATTCCGCGAATGGATAACCAGTCTCCGGTTGGAGTATGCGAAAAACATACTGAAGGAGCATCCGGAGATCAATATACAGAAGCTGGCTGAGTCTTCCGGTTTTCTTTCCCGCAGTAACTTTATCAAATCATTTACAGAGAAGGAAGGATGTACGCCTGGCAAGTGGAAAAAAGCAAATCTGGAATAATTTGTGTGGTAAAAAGCCGATGAAAAAGGTCTCAGAAGCCCATTTTCAAAAAGTGCTCAAGCGACAAAAAAGTGCTCAAACGACAATTTGAAAAGTGCTCAAACGACAATTTTTATAAAACGCTGTATTTCAACAGAAAAAGTTTTTGTAATATTTTGGGCGCTGAATGGCATTTATTACCTTTGGAGAAGACAAAGATAATAAATTCAAGTTTATATGAGCAGAAAAATCACTTTTCTCACCCTGTTTCTGTGGCTGATGACGGTAACTTTTCCTGTCATTGCGCAGCAGAAAGCAGACACGACCTACACCTTCCGGTTCGTTCCGCAGAAGGACATGTTCTACGTGCCTTGGAATGGCAATGACACGGAACTTGCCCGTCTGCTGGAATGCATCGAGCGCAACAGAACGGACATTCTTGACGGCAGGCTGCCGCTGCTGGTTGACGGCTACTGCAACTCGCTGGGCAGTGAAACCGAGAACCTTGCCACGGCGAAGATCCGTGCCAACCGTGTGAAATCCGAACTGATTATCCGTGCGGAAATCAAGGAAGAAAACTTTATCACCCGCAACCATGCGACAGAGGGAGACTTTGTCACTGTGCGCCTGACGGTACCGGTCAAGGAAACAGCCGTGACGGATGCGGAAGCGGAAGCACGACGCAAGGCGGAAGCCGAACGACTGGAAGCCGAGAAGCGTGCCGAACAGGAACGACTTGCCGAAGAGCAGCGCAAGGCGGAAGAAGCCCGACTTGCCGCTGAAAAGGCAGAAGCCGAGAAAGCCGCTCAACAAAATACACTTGCCGACACGCCGTCGGAAACCAAAATCACAACTGATTATCATCTCTCCCTGCGTGCCAACCTGCTGCGCTGGGCTACCCTGACACCCGACCTTGGCGTGGAATGGCGCATCTGCCCATCGTGGGGCATTGCCGTAAACGGCTCGTGGACTTCATGGACGTGGAGCGACAAGGACCGCCGCTATGCACTCTGGGAAGTGGCTCCGGAAGTGCGTTACTATATGGGTGAGAAGAAAGCCTGGTATCTGGGCGCGCTGTTCAAGGCCGGACAGTTCAACTACAAGCTCTCCGAAACAGGCAAACAGGGCGACCTGATGGGTGGCGGCATCACCGCCGGCCACCAGCTGCGGCTGAACAAGGCACTGGCTCTTGATTTCAACCTCGGTCTGGGCTACCTGAATGCCGACTATGAGAAATATGAGGTCATCGACGGCGTGCGTGTACGCCACGGCAACGAGACAAAAGATTGGTGGGGCCCCATCAATGCCGGTGTGACATTGGTATGGAAGTTATTCTAACACGGAGGAATAGAATATGAAAGCAAAACAATATATAAATATGATGGGAATGGCAGCCGCCGTGCTGCTCTCTTCCTGCGTGAAGGACACGCTTTATGACACGCCGCACCCCGACTACGGGAAGATTGCGGTAACAGCCGACTGGTCGGCCCGCGGTGAGGGTATCGACATACCTGCCACATGGACGGTCACCATGGGCGACTATACGGGTACGGAGACTTCCGCCACCCATGCCCCCGACCATCTGTTTGCTCCGGGCAGCTACACCCTTGCGGTGTGGAACCCGGCTGAAGGAATCACGGTGAACGGCACCACAGCCACCATTGCCGCAGCCACGGGAACCCGGGCAGGCACGGATGCCTTTGTGAACAATGCCCCGGGATGGTTCTTCACCTATACGGAACAGGTGACCATCGAGAAAGACAAGAACTATCCGCTGACCGCTACAATGAAGCAGCAGGTGCGCGAGCTGACGCTTGTCGTCGAACCGACGGGTGATGCCGCTGGACGCATCACGGAGATTGTTGCCCATCTGACGGGTGCAGCCCGAACACTCAATTTCGCTACTGATACCTACGGAGCCGCTTCGAACGTCGTGCTACCCTTCACCAAGATAACCGAAGGTGACGATGCTGGCAAGTGGAAAGCCACGGTGCGGCTACTGGGTGTGACAGGCACGGAACAACTGCTGACGGGTGAAATCCGCTATGCGGACGGCAACCCGACCCCCACGATGCTGAAAAGCGACCTCACGGAAGCCCTCAAGGAGTTCAATACCAGAAAGGGCGCATCGCTGACCCTCGGCGGAACGCTGGTTGAGACTCCCGAAGGCATGGAAGTGGACGGAGCCGAAATCAACGGCTGGGAAGAAGTGAAAGGTGATGATGTAAATGCCGATTTGTAACTAATATAATGACAGATATAATGAAGACAAGATTTTTTGCACTTGCGACGCTCGTCCTCGCACTGGCAGCCTGCAACAACGACAACGAGAACCTGAACGGTGACCCAGTGGCCGCCCAGTTTACCGCCGACATCGCCCTCGCCACCCGCGCCAGCGGAACCACCTGGGATAACGGCGACCGTATCGGCATCACCGACATCGGCAACGACACCCAGTACGGCAACGTGCCTTTCATCCTGAAAAATGGGAAATTTGAGGCAGAAAAAAGGTCATCTATATCGAAGATACAAAGACCCATACTTTCCGCGCCTACTATCCGTACAACGCGGCGGGAGGTATCCTCGCAGCCACGACCGATGCCACGGCGCAGCAGAACCAGTCTGCCATTGACTTCCTCTTTGCCACAGGAGCCACGGGAGACAAAAAAAGCCCGGTAGTGAGCTTCACCGACAAAACCGGCAAAGGCGGTGAAGACAACTCCTTCCACCACCGCATGAGCCGGATAACCCTTACCTTCGAGGCGGGCGACGGCGTGGATTTCAGCGTGGTCAAGCCTGAACGTTACACGCTGGACGGATTGTTACTCACCGGTACGTTCAACACGGCCGACGGTATTGCCACCGCAGACAACGGGGCACAGACCGGAGAACTGGCCATGAATTTGGCAGACGGCGTTCTCACGTCATCGATCATCCTCTTCCCGCAGACAGTTGCATCCCTGCCGTTGGTTGTGAATTACAAAAGTCAGGAATATCATGCCACACTCACCGTGCCCGAAGGCGCACTGCAGGCGGGCAACAACTATACCTATACCGTCAAGGTACGCAACAAAGTCCTTGAAGTCAGCGAAGCCACCATTGCAAAGTGGAACGATATAGACGGCGGAGAAGTGGGCGCTGACCTGTAGGATGTTAATAATTAATCGATTAGAATAAAGAATTATGAGACATAGATTATTTATCCCCGCAGCCACCGCACTGCTGTTCGCCCTCGCCGCCTGCACACAGGACGAACTTGCTGGCGATAACCGTCTGCCCGAAGGTGAATACCCTGTATTCATCCGTGCCACCGGACTGTCCGTAGAAGCAACGCCGCTGGCAGTCCCTTCCACCCGTGCCGCTGTGGACGGCGACTGGCAGGGCGTCACTTCCGTGGCACTCAAGATGGGCGATGCGGTAAAGGAATACACCGTAACGGCTTCTACCGATTTCAAGAGTGCCACGCTTTCACGCGAGAACGACCCGTACTACTGGACCAGCCGCGACCCGATTACCATATCGGCATGGTGGCCCTTCGACAATGCCGACATCACACAGATGCCTGCCGTGAAGGTGGCAGAAGACCAAAGCAAACTGGCTGACTTCCAAAACAGCGACTTCATCTCTGCTGAGAACCGGAAGGTGGAATTTAACAACCCGACTCTTGAATTTACCCACCGCACGGCACGCGTGGCAATCGAACTGAAGCCCGGTACGGGATTCACAAGCGTGGACGGTGCCACGGTGAGCCTCGTGAGCCTGTCCGCCGATAACGGCAACCCGACCGCCATCAAGACTTACAACGCAAGCGGCAACACCTACGAGGCACTGACCGCCCCGCAGACCGTTGCGGCAGGCAAGCCGTTCATCAGGGTGGAACTCGGCGGCGGCACCTTCTACTTCCGTCCGCAGAACAACGTCGTATTAGAAGCGGGCAGCCGCTATAAATATACCGTTAAGGTGAACGCCACTGGCTTGACATTAGAGGGTTGCACCATCGGTGATTGGGCTGACGGCGGCGGCGAGAGTGGTGCAGCCGAGTTGGGCTACATCTACGATAGCAACACCAATACCTACACGGTCTATAACGCCGACGGCCTGCTGGCATGGAACGAAGCCGCACAAAAAGACAGATCGATAAATTGCACCCTCACCGCCGACATCGACCTCACGGGCAAAGACTGGACACCGATAGGCACAAACTTTTATAACTCATACACCGGCACCTTCGACGGCGGCGGCCATACCATCACGGGGCTGACCGTTACGACAAATGACCAATATGTGGGTCTGTTCGGCAGGCTCGGTAAAGCTGGCACGGTGAAGAACGTGGTGATGGATGGCATACAGATAACATGCAATCACAGGTTGGGCTATGCCGGCGGCGTGGCAGGATTTAGCTGGGGAGGCACCATTGAAAACTGCTCGGTGTCGGGCAGCGTCAGCGGCACGATACGCGCCGGCGGTGTGGTGGGTATTCAATGGGAGGCTTCCATCACCGGATGCAGCTCCTCCGCCACAGTGAAGGGAATGGTCCAGGTCGGCGGCGTGGCAGGTGAGACGAATTCGGGTGCCACCATGGCCGCTTGCTATGCCACAGGCAACGTGACCATAGAAATAGACCCCATAAATAATATCCTTGGCGGCGGTCTGGTGGGATTCAACGCAGGAAGCAGCGTCCTTGCCTGCTATGCCACGGGCAACGTAACCAGTACGGGTAGTAGCACTGGCAATGTATATATCGGCGGCTTTTTGGGAGGAAACTACACCACCGTGACCGCCTGCTATTGGAAGAACAATCATGAACAAGGCATCGGCTACAATAAGGAAGGCATCGCCCCCGAAGCCACGAAGGTGGACGGCACTGGCGTTACCTGGCAGAATGCCGTTGATGCCATGAACACCGCCTTGCAGAAAGCAGGCTCAGAGTGGCGTTACGAACTTAAGGGAGCATTGCCCACCTTGAGGAAGCAGTAAACCGTCGGGGGGAAAAGTTACGCCCGCAACGGAAAGAACCAGAGTAATAAAATAACAGATATAATGAAGACAAGATTTTTTGCACTTGCAGCGCTCGCCCTCTTATTGGGCGCCTGCACACAGGACGAAGCGGGCTTCCTGCAGGAAGGGGCGGAAGGCACACCCATCGTCTTTACCGCCACGGGGCTGAACCCCGCTGCGACAGCCATCGCCAATACCCGTTCCACCGTGGACGGCGACTGGGAGGGTGTGCAGAGCGTGGCAGTTCTGATGGACGGCACGGTGAAGACGTACAACGTGACGCCCTCCACCGTCAACCCCACCAGCGCTACGCTGACCTCCACCGACCCGTACTACTGGACCAACCACAACGACATCACCGTCACAGCGTGGTGGCCCTACACCGCTGGCGAGACAACCCCGCCTGCTGTGAAGGTAAAAGCCAACCAAAGTGCCCAGAAGGACTTTGAGGGCAGCGACCTTATCGTAGCCGACGGGCAGACGGTGACCTACGGCAGCCCCACGCTCCGCTTTACCCACCACACGGCTCTGGTGACCATCGTTCTGACGGACTACACCGAGGGGGTGGCATCCGTGCGGTTGACGGGCCTCTCCACCGAGAATGGCAATCCAGATAAAATCACCCCGTATGACAAGGGCAGCAACACCTACACCGCCCTCGTAGCCCCGCAAAGTGTGGCAGCTGGCACGGCCTTCATTACGTGCACCTTCACTTACGGCAAGACCTTCGTTTATAAGATGAAGAATGCTACCGACTGGCAGGCGGGCGGTGAATATACCTACACCGTCTCCCTCGCTGCGGCAAAAGACCTGGGCTATACCATAGAGAGCGACGGCAGCTACACCGTGACCTCCGCCGATGGCCTGATGAATGTAGCCGAATTAGTGAACGGAGGTAAGACCGACATTAACATTACCCTCGACAAAAACATTGATCTGACGGGCAAAGGCTGGACGCCGATAGGCACAAGCTTCGATAACTCATACAAAGGCACTTTCGACGGCGGCGGCCATACCATCACGGGGTTGGCCGTTACGACAAATGACCAATTTGTGGGTCTGTTCGGCTATCTCAATAGAGTTGGTATGGTGAAGAACGTGGTGATGGAAGGCATACAGATAACAAGCAATCACATGTTTGGCTGTACTGGCGGCGTGGTAGGATATAGCTGGGGCACCATTGAAAACTGCTCGGTGTCGGGTAGCGTCAGCGGCACAGATTGTGTCGGCGGTGTGGTGGGTTCACAAAAGGCCGGTTCCATCATCGGATGCAGCTCCTCTGCCACTGTGAAGGGAAAGCACTATGTCGGCGGTGTGGCAGGAGAAAAATGGGGCACCATGACAGCTTGCTATGCCACAGGCAACGTGACCTTAGAAATAGCTTCCCAAAAGAATAACTTTGGCGGCGGTGTAGTGGGATTAAACGGAGGAAGCCGCGTCCTTGCCTGCTATGCCACGGGCAACGTAACCAGTACGGGTAGCAGCACCGGCAATGTGCATATCGGCGGCTTGTTTGGAGATAGCTACACCACCGTGACCGCCTGCTACTGGAAGAATAATAAGGAACAAGGCATCGGCTACAATAAGGTAGGCACCGACACCGAAGTCACGAAGGTAGACGGCACTGACGTTACCTGGCAGAAAGCCGTCGATGCCATGAACACCGCCTTGCAGAACGCAGGCTCAGAGTGGCGTTACGAACTCACCGGAGCATTGCCCACCTTGAGGAAGCAGTAAACGTCGGGCGGAAAAAGTTCCGCCCGCAACGGAAAGAACCGAAGTATAACCCCAATAAAGAAAGGAGGACGTGATGGAACACACGGAGAATCCACCATATAGGTTTTGACATCAAGGCATTGTCAATAATAATATAGACTCCAGTGTAAATATGGAAGCTGTAAGCCGGACATTGTCAAGATTGGTGCTCATTAAAGACAACAAATCAAGTAATTAAATTAAAAACATGGGACTTTTTCACAGAGGCAAGAAAAATAATGACGATGAGCCGGACAGTGTTCAAACCAATTCATTCTCTGATATTATGAATGGTTTGCAATACGCCGTAAACTGTGCACAAGATACATTGCAGAATCATCAGATACAAAATCTGACCAGACTTTTTGAAGGAACAAATGCAAATAACGCAAATACGTTCCAATCGAAAAAAAATCATGGTTGGAGACAAGACTATTGATATTCCACTTATAGCCTTGATATCCCATCATTATCTTGCAATGGATAATGTGCAGATAAAGTTCAAGGCGAAGGTCGGAAGCGTGGAATCACAGATCCCGGAAAACAACTTGCTGTTATCCAGTCCGCACAGAGCCAATCTCCAGATGCAGATGAGCAACATAAAACCGGATGCGGATGATGTCATGGAGGTTTGCGTCAATTTTAAGGTTCAGGAGACTCCGGAGAGTATTTCCCGAATCATTGACGATTTTGTAAAAAACATCTAATAACTTTAAAATTCAAATGTTATAGCAGAAGAAATATTAAACCAAGGGCAACAAGAAAATGCGGAAAACTTGAATGAAAATGTAAGCGGACAGGCGAAAGAAATTATCTCCGCTGCATTGGAAGAGACTCAAAACAGAGAAACTTCTCCAGTTCTTAAAGCAGATTCAAACGTGACTGACAAATTCAAGGGGCTTCCCATGCGGGAACTTATTGCAGCTCCACTTATTGCAGCAGCCGAAGCACAACAGGAATTGGCAGCGACAGCATGGAATTTCTACAAGCAAATTGCTTTTGATGACGACGGTAAAACAGCTCGTGTATTGGAATTCGATATTAAAAGACCGATACAGCAGGATGGAGTAATGACAACAATGCCACAAAGTGTCAAGGCTCCGTTTATAGGATTGGTGCCTATTCCTTCTCTGCTTATAGACCGCGTGGATGTAGATTTCCAGATGGAGGTTACTGATACCTCAAATGTAAAAAGCACTATTAATGCCGAAGTAGAAACAAAAGTTTCCGGGAAGAGTTGGTTAATAAGCGCAGAAATCAGCGGCAAAGTAACGACCGCCCGTGAGAACACCCGCATGACCAACCAAACGGCAAAATACCAGATACATGTTTCGGCCAGCCAGCAACCACAGACCGAAGGTCTGTCAAAACTGATGGATATAATGGCTTCCTGTATCGAGCCTATAACAAACGAAAGTAACAGTAAGTAAATATATGAATTTGATTCAAGCATTAAGATTGCCAAACAGTCAAGCAGTAATGACAAATATTGCACGGTTTCATTATCAAAATATTTATAATGTAGGTTTGACCCCTCCGATTGTCACGCAAAGTAATTTGACATTTCAAATAAAAGGATATACCCGTAACTATCGTTTTCTTAGATTAGACTATGCCTGTGTCATATATATTGCGGATAGAATAGCAGTCGTTGCTTCAAATGGCATAGATACTTTAAGTTCAGGTTTTTCGGGGTGTTATATGGCCAGTTTTAGGCACAATGGCATTAGGTATGTTGCTCATATTCCAACGCCTAACAATAGTATTAAAACATCATGGAATCGGGCGGTTAAAAATCGAATAATAGATAATGTTGTTCTTTTTAAACCTACTGAAGGATTGGCGAGAATCCCAGGAACAATTGGTATTTGGGGAATTATAACATTTAACGATAGATGTTATCGGCTTGATGTAAATGAAAACGCTCCTCCAAGTCAAGCCATACGTGGCCAAAGAATTTTTAACTCAATCCCGAGAAATCCCATACTAACAGAAATTCCATCTATCGCCGGTGGTCAGATGCCTTAATAATTATAACAATTGTAAATAAGGGAAGAATGGTTGTTTCATTGAGGAGTAGAATTCTATTCGGATATATAATTCTGGTGGCGGTCATAGGCAGCATGGCCGCCATTCTCATCCATGAACCTGCGAAGTTCCACGACCTATATGCGTATTTTAAATAACGGTATTTACACAAACAGCAAATGAGCGAACAATTCGTTACCACTACCAAGCATTTCCGCAAGCTGCTTGCCGCAGGCTATCTGTTGATAGTCCTGCTGGTGGGCGGCATCATCTGCACGTGGCTCGGAGAATGGCGCGACTTGGAGTTGCTGGAACGGGAGAACCGTGAAATCAACCGCTTCCGCAAGGAAACACACGATGCGTATGTGGGTGTGGTGGAGTTGTCTCTTTTGGGCGAGTCGGTGCTGGAATGGGACGATAAGGATGTGGCGGCATACCGGCGGCAACGGATGACGGTGGATAGTATGCTTTGCCGCTTCAAGAGCCATTACGAATCGGTGCGCATAGACAGCGTGCGCCACTTGCTGGAGGACAAGGAAAAGCGGCTGTGCGCCATCATGGAGGCTCTGGAACAACAGGCGGACATCAACCGCCGGATAGCCAAGCAGGTGCCGGTGATAGTGCAAACGAGCAGGCAGGAAGAGCCGAAGAAACAGAGGAGGAAAGGTTTTCTCGGGTTGTTCGGCAAGAAACAGGAAGCACCTCCGACGACGACCACCACGATGCTCTACACACTGAACCGTGATATGATAGCGCAACAACGTGCCCAAAGCCATCGTCTGTCGGAATATGCCGACAGCCTTGCCAGCCGCAATGCGGAACTGAACCGCCAACTGCAAACCCTTATCCAGCAGATGGACCACAAGGTGCAGGCTGACTTGCAGGAACGTGAGGCGGAAATATCCGCTATGCGTGAAAAGTCGTTCTTGCAGGTAGGTATCATAACGGGTGTCATGCTGCTGTTGCTCATTATTTCATACATCATCATTCACCGCTATGCCACCCGCATCAAGCAGTACAAACGTAAGACAACAGATTTAATCGGGCAACTGCAAAAGTCAGTAAAACAAAACGAATCGTTGATAGCCTCACGCAAGAAAGCGATGCACACCATCACCCACGAGCTACGCACACCACTGACTGCCATACATGGATATGCGGAACTGATGCAGGACAACGAAGAAGAAAAGATAAGCGGTTATGCGGACAATATCCTGCAAGCCTCCAAGAGAATGACCGACATGCTCAACTCCCTGCTTGACTTCTTCCGCTTGGACAGCGGCAAGGAACAGGCGAATGTCCGTCCGTTTCGTTTGGAAAACATCGCGGAGCTGTTGCAAACGGAGTTTACGCAACAAGCAGAAGCAAAAGATCTTAAACTTACCATCGAGTGCCCGGAGGGTATTATCCTGAATGGCGACAAGGAGCGCATCATACAGATATGCGACAACCTGCTGGGCAATGCCGTCAAGTTCACGAATGCCGGAAGCGTTTCACTTGTCATAAGCTATGACGGCAATAGGCTGACCCTTGTAGTAGAGGACACCGGAACCGGCATGAGTGCGGAAGAACAACAGCGAGTGTTCGGAGCGTTCGAGCGGCTTTCCAATGCCGCCACGCAAGACGGTTTCGGATTGGGGTTAAGCATTGTGAAACAGATAGTCGGGATGCTTGGCGGCACTATACGCTTGGAAAGCGAAAAAGGAGAAGGCAGTCGTTTTACTGTGGAGTTGCCAATGAACACTGCCGATATTGGTATTGAAGAACAGACAGCCGCAGAAAGTCTGGCTCATATAGAAAGACCTTATTCTGTCATCGTATTGGACGACAATCCGATGGTATTATCCATGACAAAGGAAATGTATGCTGGTATAGGTGTGCATTGCGACACGTTCACCACTATTGGCGATGCAATGGAAGCCATGCGGCAGCACACATACGACCTCATGATAACCGATATGAAAATGCCGGAGATTAACGGCTATGAGGTGTTGGAGTTGTTACGCTCGTCAAGTGTCAGCAACTCGAAAGAGATTCCCATTGTCGTGGCGACCGCCTCCGGCAGTTGCAGCGAAGAGGAGCTGTTGGAAAATGGATTTACCGCCTGCCTGTTCAAGCCATTTTCCATTTCCGAACTGGTTGCTGTATCAGACAAATGCCTTTTGACAAGTACGGACAAGGATGAACTTCCCGACTTGTCCTCTCTGCTTGCATATGGTGACAAACGGGCGATGCTCGACCGTTTGATAACCGAAACAGAAAAGGATATGCAGGCTGTCCGGGAAATCATGGAGAGGAATGACCGCAAGGCGTTGGACGAATGGATGCACCGTCAGCGAAGTTCATGGGCTGTTATCCGTGCTGACAAACCCTTGTGGAACCTGTATGAACTGCTGCATCAAGAATCTGAATGTTCCGAAATGGAATTGCGGAAATGCGTGGATGCCATGCTTCGTATGGGAACAGTTATCATAGAACTTGCGCAAAAGGAAAGGAGGTTGTCGGATGAAAGTATTTGTGATTGAGGACAACCCCGTCTATAACGATTATGTCTGCAACCTGCTGAAGAAAGACAGCTTCGATACCATGTCGGCATATAATCTTGCCACTGCCAAGAAACTATTGGCAAAGTCAGAGGTGGATGATATTGTCGTTGCCGACCTACGCCTCCCCGACGGTGAAAGCATAGAATTGTTACGGTGGATGCGTGCCAACGACAAACAGCAGGTGTTTATCGTTATGACCAATTACGGGGAGGTGCATACGGCAGTGGAAAGTATGAAGCTCGGCTCAAAGGATTACATACAGAAACAGTTGTTGGAGGATAAACTGATACCGCTTATCCGCACCCTGCAAAAAGAACATGAAAAGCGACTACAATGGAACATTCCGATATTCGTCCGGCAGGGCGAAGCCTATCAGAAAATCAAGAAACGTGTGCGCCTTGTAGCCACCACCCGGATGAGCGTGCTGATACTGGGCGAGAACGGTACGGGCAAGGAACATATCGCACAACATATACACCAACAAAGCAAACTTGCCGATAAACCTTTTGTGGCAGTGGACTGCGGAGCCTTGTCCCCGTCATTGATACAATCCGCCTTCTTCGGACACGTCAAGGGTGCGTTTACTGGTGCCGAAGCAAACAAGACGGGGTATTTTCTGGAAGCGGATGGCGGCACGCTGTTCCTTGACGAAGTGGGCAACCTAACAATGGAGATGCAACAGATGCTGCTCCGCGCCATACAGGAACGCCGTTACCGTCCCGTCGGTGCAAAGGAGGACAAAACAGCCAACGTGAGGATAGTGGCTGCAACCAACGAGGATTTGCAGAAAGCCGTAACGGAAAAGCGGTTCCGGCAGGATTTGCTCTATCGCTTGCAGGAGTATGTGATAACCATGCCGCCCTTGCGCGACTGCCCGGAAGACATCATGCCATTGGCCGAGTTCTTTCGTGAAATGGCAAACCGTGAGTTGGAACGTGAAGTAAAAGGGTTTGCCGCATCTGCCCGTAATGCCCTGCTCGCCCATGCGTGGCCGGGCAACGTGCGCGAGTTGAAACAGAAGATACAGACGGCAGTCCTGCAATCAGAAGGCGATATGATAACCGAAGCCGATTTGGAACTTGACAATGAACCGTCCGCTACTTCCGCTTGTTTTACATTGAAGAGCGGGGATGAAGAAAGAGGACGTATCCTGCGTGCTTTGAAACAAGCAGCCGGTAACAAGAAAATGGCTGCAAAGATACTGGGTATCGGCAGGACAACGCTGTATAATAAATTGGTAGAGTATGGATTGAATGAAGAAAACTGACCGGAGTATGGCTGTAAATGGCAATAATTGATTAACTTTGCAATTGTATTTCAGAAAATAGCAGGCGATCGGGTAACTTTTCGCCGATGATATAGACATAAGACCGCAAGGCGTTTCGAGCGAAAATCTGGTAAATTGAAACTACGGAGACGATTGCGTGATGCTTATGCTATGCTTACGCATAGCGTGCATTCACGTACTCTCCGTAAAGGCTTTACCAGAGCCATCGCTTGAAAGTAGTGTGAATTGCACGCTACTTTTTTGCCTCGCCAAAAAGGAAAGAAAATACGTTATGGCGAAAATACAATTACTTGCCGTTATCTCAATAGATGGCTGTCCGATGAAACTGCATCCCCGGAAGCGGTTGCTTCAAACCGAAGATTACGGTATGGATGAAATACGTGCCAATGCCCTGTATAAGCTGACATCCGACTATTCGGTATCCGTACTTCAAGAATGGAGGGAGGAAGGTGGAAGCATTTGCCATTTGTTGGAAGTAACTGCCGGGAATACCGAATATGCCAACGGACTGTTACGGATGAACGTGATAGATGAAATCATACTATACGTTGTTCCAACCATCGACGGAAACGGAGCGCATTTTTTCAAGTCAGCACTACCTATGAATGACTGGCGGCTTATGGAGAACAAAACTTATAGGGACGGAGTAATCCGGCTTACCTATCATAAAGAGCCACGGGCATAAAATGTTCAGATTATGAACATCTTGGCGGGATTTCCGTGCTCAGAAAGTGAACACATGTTCAGAATCTGAACACATTTCACAAGGGATGCAATCAAGGATAAAATTATTTTTGAATTTTATCTTTCTGAAAAACAATGTAGTACAATTTTCTCACAATCTTTTCTCGTGTTTAGGGCTATGATTTGCACCATATATCAGTGTGCGCACACTGATAAACAAGTGTAAACCCTCAAAACAGAAAAGATAATGAACCATCTCATACTGGCGGAAACACAGTTTTTCGCCATGATAAACGGAAAAGACAACGGTAGCACGGAAACGGCATACGGCGGATTCGTGCAGGAAGTAATAAACCTGTGCTACGGCGGCAATGATGCCAAGCATATTATTGTGGCGTTGGCTTTTGCCGAAATCGAATTACAGCACCATCCACAGAACTTGTCGGTATCGGAGGAGAATGTCGTCACTGTGTATATCCGCAAGGCGTTATCCTTCATCCGAAAGATGCAGAAGATAGTATCCGCTTCTGCAATTACCTCCGTGCCACCACTAACATCCACATCCGAAACCAAAGCCACAGTCCCAGCCCTGCAATGGACCGGTAATGCCGTCGAGTTGGTAGAGCTAATCTATGCCCTCTACGCCACCGGCTGCATCAATGGCGGCAAGGCTTCGCTGAAAGAGCTTGCCCCTGTCCTCTATTCCTTTTTCGGTGTGGAGTCCAAAGACTGCTACCGCTTCTATACGGACATCAAACGCAGGAAAAGCGACAGTCGCACCTACTTCCTTGAAAAGATGCAGGACAAACTGAACGCGAAGATGCGACATGACGATGAATTGGAGCGGATGAGGAGATAAACGAATGCCAAACAAAGGATAAGCGGCCGGATTATACGGTTTCTTATCCTTCTTCATTTACAATCACTCTATTATCTGCCGGAAAGCCGATTAAAATCATTAACTTTGCAAGTATTAATCAATGACGGATGAAAATAGATAACCTCGAAATATTGAACGGACTGATTGCCGGAGCCGAAGGCGGGACAGTTGAGTTCAAAGAAACTACCGGGCAGTTGGAGCGTGGAATGGAAACTCTTTGTGCCTTCCTGAACGGTACGGGCGGCACGGTGCTGTTCGGTGTAACCGACAAGGGAAAGATTATCGGTCAGGAAGTGAGCGACAAGACGAAGCGCGATATTGCGGAAACCATCAGACGAATCGAGCCGTTTGCGACCATTGATATATCCTATACAGACATTCCGGGAACGAACAAAAGTGTTATAGCTTTATCAGCGGAAGAACAACGATATATGCGCCCGTTCACCTATAAGGGGAGGGCTTATCAACGGATAGAGAGCGTTACATCTGCCATGCCGCAGGGTATATACAACCTGTTGGTTATGCAGCGAGGCGGAACCTATGCTTGGGATTCCATGCAAAATCCCAGCTTGAAAATATCCGACCTTGACGAAACGGCAATCTTGGGCGCAGTACGTGGAGGAATCAGAGGCGGACGTTTGCCGGAAGGTTCTATGCAGGAGGATGTCCGAACCATCCTTGAAAAATTTGACTTGTTGAATGATGGAAAGCTGAACAATGCTTCCGTTGTCCTATTCGGACGAAACTTCTACCATTATCCCCAATGTCTGCTCCGTTTAGCCCGGTTCAAAGGAACGACAAAAGATGAATTTTTAGATAATCAGCGTGTGACAGGCAATATATTCAACTTGCTGGATGCTGCAATGGCATTTTTCTTCAAGCATTTGTCCCTTTCCGGTAAAATTGAAGGTTTGTACAGAGAAGAGGAACTGAATGTGCCATATAAGGCATTGAGAGAATGTTGCATAAATGCTTTTGCACATCGTGTTTACCATCGCCCCGGCAGTTCAGTCGGGATTGCTATCTATGATGACCGCGTGGAGATTGAAAACAGCGGAACATTTCCGCCTGATATTACCATTGAGAAACTGTTGGGTGGCCACAATTCCGAACCACAAAATCTGATAGTAGCCAATGTGCTGTACAAAAGTGCAGTATTGGAGAGTTGGGGACGTGGCATAGCCCTTATGGTAAACGAATGTCGCCGTGTCGGTATTCCGGATCCGGAGTTTCATACCGACGGCAATGCTGTATGGATTGTGTTTCATTATACAAGAACTACAGTAGGACAAGACCCCACAGCAACCCCACAGCAACCCTATAGTAACCCCACAGTAACCCCACAGTTAGGAAAACTGTTGTCTGCTATTGGGAACAACACTCTCTCTGCTAAAGAAATCATGGAGAAAACGGGAATGAAAGATAAAAGGAATTTCTTAAAGAACTATATCCATCCGGCAATAAATTCCGGTTTGGTCCTTTCACTTTATCCCATAGGCTCCAAGAGTCCGCAACAGAAATACTATCTTACTGATAAAGGTAAAGGTTTCCTGCAACAATAACGGGTATGGCTAAAAAGAAGAAACATAAGAATGATGTAAAAACTGATTTACCGATAATCATGGATTATGGTATCGGCAGTATATCCGTTTATGACCCGGCAGACATAATGCCATACAACGAGCCGCCAATTAGCGAACAAATCCGCTTCAAGAAACTCGGCAAAGAGATGAAATCCGAGTTCAAGTGGCTGGTATCTTCCGTAGTGATTGAGTATTGGCAAGAAAACCGACAGATACCTTTCGGTGAAGAAATGTCGAAACTCAGAACCAGACTGTTGAGAATGTTTGCCGAAGAATACAGCATACTGCTTAAAGACGATACAGAACTGAAAAATTATTTGCTGATGCTTGCCATTACCACCATCAACAAGCATCTCAAATCTGAGAATAAAAAGAGGGTGTCAAAACTCTCTTTTTAACAAAATTACCCTTGCTACAGATATCTGTGACAGGGGTAATTTTCATATTTTGGGTGTTTTGACACATCCCCTTTTTCATATATAAAGGAATCTGTTATTTCTGCTGCAACAGGTGTTTCAAGTTTTCATCATTTGCGATACGTTCCAGTTCCTCTTGAACAATCTGCTTCACTTCCTCCTTGATGCGCCTGTAATTCGCCTGAACCGTTTCCTTCATGCGGTCGTTGCCGTCCCCGTCCGTAAAGTCGGTAATGACGGGGATTTTCTTGTAGGCTTTCTCCTCGCGCTTCACCTTCTCGGCATCCACGACAATCTCGCAATGGAAAATCTTCTGCTCGATACGCTCGTTGAAGTTGTCGGATACCGAACCGACAAACATACCCTGCGTCAAGCCGGAAATCTTGCTCGGCGGGATGAGTGAATCCATCTGCGTGTTGATGGAGGTGGAAACATCCTGCCGGTTGATGGAAATGGACTGCCGTTTCTGCAACACCTTACCGAAGCGTTCGGAAAGCGTCTTGGCGGTTTCACCCACCACCTGACCGGAAAAGATATTGCCGACGGTGTTCATCACGACCTTCGCTTCTTTATCACCGTAGTCGCGCACCAACTGGCTGAAATCCTGAAAGCCCAGACACACGGCAACCTTGTTGCTTCGCGCGGTGGCGATAAGGTTGTCCAACCCCTTGAAATAAATCGTGGGCAGCTCGTCGATGATGACCGACGACTTCAGCATCCCTTTCTTGTTGATGAGTTTCACGATACGGGAGTTATACAGACCGAGAGCGGCCCCGTAGATATTCTGACGGTCGGGATTGTTGCCCACACAGAGTATTTTCGGTTCTTCGGGGTTGTTGATGTCCAGCGTGAACTCGCTGTCCGACATCACCCAATAGAGCTGCGGGGAAATCATCCTTGACAAAGGGATTTTCGCGCTTGCTATCTGCCCCATCAACTGCTCCGCAGCCCCTCCGAGCCATGCGTCCATGAACGGAGAAAGATAGTTTTCCAATTCCGGATAAGAGGTCAGTATCGGGAAAATATCCTCATAGCGGCGGTTCAGGAACTCAATCGCATGGGGGAATGTACAATACTTGCCGTTCTGGAAAATTTTGAGATACCAGATAATAGCCGCGAAAAGGATGATGGGCGATTCTACGAAAAAGTCGCCCTGCTTTTGCACCCAACTTTTATTTAAGTTGAGCATAATGGTGTACGCACTCTCATAAGCGTCCGTAATATCCTCCATGAAGTCCGGGTGAATGGGATTGCAACGGTGCGAACGTCGCGGGTCATCGAAGTTTATCACATAAAACTTCGGTTTCACCTTGTAGCCCTCCGGGTGGTTCAGCAGATGGTTGTATGCTATCGTGGACAAGTCGCTGAATTTGAAGTCGTACACATACATCGAGAAGCCCTTTTCTATCTGCTGCTTGATGAAATTATTTACCACTGCATAGGATTTACCGCTGCCCGGAGTACCCAACACGATGGAAGCCCTAAAAGGATTCACGACATTGATCCAGCCATTGTTCCAACGCTTTTTGTAGTAAAACCGTGTCGGAAGATTGACCGAATACTCGCTTTCGATAAGCCGCGTTTCCTGCATGAAGCTCTCGTTCTCGTTGTTGAACACATCATCCATGAGGTTGT
>OGPC01000916.1_pt1 | contig 22910 bp, 24 predicted proteins | sample 1552911 | NCBI WGS metagenome assembly OGPC01 (sample SAMEA2580248, study PRJEB22360) | human gut metagenome | biome: human gut; feature: human-associated habitat; material: faeces | place: Denmark | collected 2008/2010 | reverse complement strand
GCTGTATTCGAGCCGCTGGATCATGGCATGAACAGCGGATTGCAGTTCGGTGTATAACATCATTTCTTCGACCGTCTCTGCGTCCTCAAAATCGGATTTGATGGGCGTATAGGGATAAACGGGCGGCTTACCGTCAACCACTTCAGGCGGCGCGTAAGCCGTTGCAGAGCGGATGATAGGTTTGAGCTTCTGGATACTCCCCATCGGGTTCAGGGCAAGGCTGATCTTTACGGCATCATCGACCCGGCTCATTTCTTCCGGGGTGAGGTGTCCGGCAAAATTCTGGACACGGCTCTTGTCGATGGTGAAGATCTGTTCGGCCTGAACAATGGATGGCTCCAGCTTTTCCGGTTCCACCAGACAATGAGTCGGCTGTGCAGCTTTCTTTTCTGTCTTACTTGTCAAAGTCGCAACGATCAAAGTCGGTGAATGGGTGTTTCCTACATCGTTTTGCAGGATGACCGCAGGGCGGGTTCCGTTTTGTTCGGAACCTGTGCTGCTGTCAAGTCGGACGAAGTAGATGTCTCCGCGTTGGAATTTCAAAGTAGATTCCAAATTGCGAAACCTCCGTTTGGATATGTAAGAAACCCACTGCACCTCCTAGGCAGCGGGTTTCTGTTGAAGTATGGGAACAATTCTTTTTATACGATACACATCATCTCCTTCGATGACTGAGATAAAGCACCGGTATCAACGGTGCATTACAACATAATCGTAACCACGCCGGGTCTGACAGACAGTGCAAGTGTCCATGCTGTTGTCTGCACTCGGCACGATAGCAATTTTGAAAGCCTTGGCTTCTACGAAATGTCGCAGACAGGTTGCACAGAGGGTTCGGATGGACTTGATCATTTCCGGGGTCAGTTCCATCTCCTCATAAATTTCCTGTTCGCGCACCGTAGGATTCAACTCGCCCATTTGAGTAGTCCTCCGTGTTAGTAAAGGTGATTAGCGGATAAATATGTAAAAGAACAGGAGTGACCGGAGACCGAAAACAGCATCCGATCACTCCTGATAAAATATGTTCAGGTCTCGCATATTCGCCCTCGGCTCCCTGCGAGTGGGGAATCATTCGGCAGCGGATTTGTACCGCTTCATTGGCATCTCAGCCACCCCGCCTACATTCTGACCGGGCCGCGAATTACGGAAGTATCATTATCAAAGTACCGAACAACTGAACTCTTCAATTTTCAAGGTTCGTGAGTGTGGACGTTTTGCCAGCGGCAGGAGCCGCTTTTGAAATTGTCCCCTCACTTGGTAGGCATCGAAAATGGTCATTCTACACCCTGAAAATAAAAGTTCTTCAAAAAATTAGTGATTTTCAAAATTCGCTTGCTTATATTTTGCTGCGCAATGCGATACACTTTCGATAATTCAACAGTGTTATAACCCTCATAAACATACAAGGTTAAAATTTCCAAGTCCTCATCGTCCAGATTTTCGAGAGCAAAGAGTAATTTTTCATCTTCAATCCCTCCAATCCATGTAAAGCGGCTCTTGGTTTCGTGGTAGTGTTCGGTAATGGAAATGGCTTCTTGATACTTGTTCATAAGGGGCGAATAGGATTCTTCGCCCTGCTCAAAGGAAGGGGCGGCAATCTCCTGCGTATGGTTCTGGTAAGAACGCGCGGCATTGAAAACAGACCAGTCATACTCATACATTGCCCGAATTGCTTCGCTGCTCATACCAGCGTCCTCATACTGTTTGCGAATAATAGTCCACTGACGGTCAAAGTTCTTCTTTTCCAAGCCATAGTTGAAGCCCATGTTAAACCTCCAAATTTTCGATAAGTCGTAAAAAATCGAAAACTTGGAGTTGCTAGGGATACCGTGCGGCCAGTTCCAGCCACGAAAAATGGGCAAAAAGAAACATGAAGTGTCCTTTCCGCCGGATGCGGAGGTTGAGGACACTTCACTGTATGACAGCTTGCGGGCTTTTCTTGGCAACAAAAAAGAGATGCACTAAAGAAAAGGGTACCGACACTGTTTTCCATCCGAGAATGGAAAGCGGTATAAGTATCCTCGGCCTTTAATGCATCTCAGGCTTCGATATGTTTTTGTTCCGACGCATCGAAGCCTATAAAAAAGAAAACCGCCGTGCGATCAGCTTACAGGGCATCGATTCGTGCCCTGTAAGCATATCACACGACGGTGTTATGAAAGTCATCTGGCGGTGTTATGAAAGTGTTATGGAGCCATTTTTGCCCCTTTCTGAAAACTTTTAGGTGTTATGAAAGTCACATGAAGGTGTTGCGAAAGTGTTATAGGAATCATTCTTACCAATTGGCTCCAAATGCAAGGATTTCCTCGTATTCTTCCGTGGTCAGATGTTCCTTTGCTGCGGCCAGCTCGTTGGTTGCAAGTTCATTCATTCCCTGTGCTTTCAGGGAGCGGATCAGCCAGCAGTATGCTTTCGGATTATCCGGAGCGATGGTCAGAGACTTCATGGCGTACTGATTGAGCAAGTCATAAGAATGCAGCGAATCCAGCTGCTTCAGCAGTTCACTGACAGCACCCATATAGGAAAGATGGTATTTTGTGGAAAACTGAATGAGCCAATGCTCCCCATCTGCGGAGGACAAGACCTTCCCATGATAGAGGTCAAGAGCATTTTTGAGAATGTCCACTTTGTTGATTACGGAGGACGCTCTGACAGCGGAAGATACAAGTTCATCAAAACGCTGATAATCTGTCATAATGTGAAGCTCCGGGTTGAGCTGATATCCGGATGCGGAGGATAAAACCAATGGTTCATCCGAAATAATACTGAACTTCTGGCGTAAACGGTAAACCAGCCCTTTGACGTTCTTGGCTGGATTGTCTGAATCATCCGACCAGAGCGTTTGGGTGATTTCCTGCGGAGAAATGGCATTTTTACGGGAAATCAGCAGGTAAGAAATCAGTCGGTTGATGCTTGGAGAGCTAAAGTCAGCTTCTTTCAGAACGCCTTTGGACGTACTGATGCTCAGTTCGCCAAACAGACTGACATAGATGTCCTTGCTGCTTTGAATCGAAGTGGGAATATACGCCATCTGGAGCCGGTTCAGCATCTTCTGTTCGTTGTACGACGCAAGCAGCACATAGGCCAGAATCCGCAGCATACTGGTCTGCTGAATATACCGCTTAGGATTCCGGATGGCAAGCAGAGCGACTGGGCGCGGCTCCAAGGAAACGGCAATAACAGACCGGATGCCAAGCCGCTGGTACAGGTTATACTCCGCAGGATAGGCTTCTTTTGTTGCTTCGGCGTCCGGGACGACCATTGGAATTCCCTTGCGGACAGTTTGTACCCACCGATCAAGAAATTCAGCGGATTCATATTCTTCGGTTAAAAGCATCGTCTTGTCTGTTGCGCCAGCGTTGAACCACCAGAATGGTGTCCACAAATTCAAATCAAGATCGACCTGAATTAAACCGCACCAGTCAGCATCGTAGAATTGGCAAGTGGCTTTCAGCACCTGCTGGGCAACTTCTTTCGGGGAAAGATGCTGGTAATACAATTGCGATTCAAGGTCATTCATACTGTTCTCAAAATCAATTGCACGTTGAATATCTCCAAAGCTCCGTTCTTCGTACTCATGATCAGGCTGACGCATAAAATTTCACCTCGTGTCAAATAAAAAAGCACAGCATCAGGGATTCACTCGCTCTGTACGGTGAATCCCAGTGCTGTGCTGGTATCAATCATGCAACCGCAAGAGCTGAACAAAGCTACATCGTAGTGTGGTTGGGCGGCTCAAGCAAAAATGAATCTCATTTCGTCAAAAATCAACCAGAAAATTATTAAAGGAGTCATTCAAATGAAACGAAATCAGAATTTCGACCATAATCACTCTCAAAAAGTGTTTTCCTGCCGCTACAACATGGACACCAACCGGGTGGAAGCCCGATTTGAAGATGGCACCACCCTTTCCATTGATTGTATCGCCATAGAGGACGAGTACAGCAACACTCCGGCGCAGCGGGCAGAACTGGACTGGCTACTATACAACAAGCCCTTGGAGTACGTCCAGTTTGTGCTGAGTGGTGAGATTGAGCATTATTTCTCACTTGGCTGCAATCACGGCAGACTGAAAGACTAACCTTTAATTAAAATATCCAAAGCAAAATAGCAGCCCTCTACTTGCAGTCGTTGCAAATAGAGGGCTGTCGGTTTGTTAGTAGTTATCGGACTTTTCCACAGCTTTTGCAAAACCGTTCGGAAGAATCATTTAAGTTCCCACAGTCTGGGCAATACCATCTTCCATCCGGTAGCGGATCAACTGGCGAAGGTGTTTGACTTTTTTTCATCTGAGATTTGTTTTCTGGTGAAGTAAATAGCGGTGCAATATTTACATCTCTACGACCAACACCAGCGAGACTTCTAAAATCCCACGATTTAACTTCTTGTGCCAATGTCCGTTTGGGCTCAATGTACTGACCGCACCGTTGGCAATATCGAACACCCAGCTTGTTTTCATAACCACAATTTTTGCAAATCATTTTACATACAATCCTTTATTATGGAGTGAACTCAACAACTGCTTCGTCCACCAAGATACCAAACTGAGCTGGGAAATTGACCGTGATCTTATCTCCTGTATAGCTCACGCTCGGAGAACCAACGGCATAATGGCTCTTGCTAGAGCTAAAATCATACCCAAGCTTAACAGTATCATATGCAAATTGTGGACGTCCACCAGAAATGGTTGTCTGATATTGCAAGGTTACTGTGCCCAAGTAATCTCCAGCAATGCTCAAATAGGCGTTTTTAGTCTGGGTTTTCACACCCGAAAGTCTGGAAGAATATGTGACGATGGAGGGTTTAACACCGTAGAAGCTCAAGGGTGCAGGTTCCTGAACGGTCTTGTTCACGTCTTTGGTAATAACTCGCTTAGGTGTTGCCGCAAAAGCGGCAGGTGTTAAAACAGTATTGAAAGCAACTAGTGCGGCACTCGCTCCAGCAATTTTGAGAAATTCATTACGAGTCATCTTCTTCATGACGATTTTCTCCTTTTATTAACCATTGCAATTAGTTGTGTGTGACTTATGTTCATTGTTGCTTTAAGTTCTGCATTGGAATCTCCCTTTCATATTTTAGAATTACAAGTAGCAACTATAAGATACATGTCGATTATAGGGCGCACTTTTCTTTGTTGAAATTTGTCGCAATCACCGCTTTCATCTCAAATTTCACTCTAGCTATTATCAATTATATCAAAGCACAAGAACCCGTCAAAGTCCACGATTTTGTATCAAAATAGAGAAAACTTGTAATGAAATCGGTGTGGCTGCAAATAATATAACCCTCAACACTGGGCATTCAGCATTGAGGGTCATATACAAGTAATCTTTTGCATTGTACTCGCACCGTATTGCAAGTCAATCGTTACCCGAAGGCTTTTATCATGTCATGAAGAATTTCCATCTGCTGTGGTGAAAGATCATTCCCTTTTTGACTTGGTGAAAGAAATTCATTACGGAGTTTAATTAAAGTTTTCTTTTGCGCACCAGTCAATCCAGAAAGAGATAGTACTTCTGGCGCATCCAGTCCTAGGAGTTCATCTGTTGAAATGCTAAATAAGGATGAAATGCTTGCAAGAACATCCAACGGAATTGCATGTGCATCACTTTCATATCCACTGATCGTGGATACAGCCTTATTTAACCGTTTAGCCAAATCTGCCTGCGTCCAGCCACGACTTTCCCTCAGCTTTTTTAACTTTTCTCCTAAATAATGCTCCATTCCCGTACACTCCCATCTTATATAAAGTGTACTATTTGAAATTTCAACATAATCGTACTATACTACATATAATGTTCGATTATGTTGAAATTCGATTGACTTGTGAGGAGCAGGGCTGTATGTTGTGTGATAAAAAGCATTCCCATGTGCAATGGAGGGATTTCAAAATGAATGTCTTGGTTTGTGATGATGACCAGCAGATCGTTGATTCTATTATTAAAGAACTCAAAAAGAAAAGCGAGGAAACGCATGTAGCATTAAGATTTTATGGCTTTTCTCAACCAAGTCAAATAGACTTATCACTTCCGTATGATATTGCGCTTCTGGATATTGATATGGGCGAAACAAATGGAATTGAGCTTGCCAGAAAGTTACGAGCAGAAAATGGAAACATTGTGATTATCTTCATTACGAATTTCATTCAGTATGCTCCAGAGGGATTTGAGGTTCAAGCCTTTCGATACTTACTAAAAGCAGATTTCTCTGCTAAACTTGATTCCTACTTTGATTCAGCCGTCCAAGAAGTGCTTCAACGGAAACAGCTTGTTACAATTTCGATAAACTCTGAAATTATTGATGTACCTGTAAATGACATTCTGTATTTAGAATCTCATCGAAGAATCATTGTTATGCACTTGTTGGACGAAAAACGCCCAGCATACCAATTTTACGGCAACATAACGGAACTATCCGAAAAAATCGAGCCACTCGGTTTCCTTCGTATTCAAAAAAGCTATCTTGTCAATATGCACTATGTCGAAATCTTTCAATACAATAAAGTCCAATTGCGCGGTGGTCTTTGTCTGGCTCCAAGCGAAAAGAATTATAATGAGCTAAAACAGAAATATTTACATTGGCGAGGTAAAAGTAGATGGATGCTTTAATCAGTTTGGTTTACACAATCATAGATTCAGTCTGCGTATGTCTGTTTTTAGACGCTTTTGCTTCGCATCGTTGGAAAAATCATAGATTTCTTGTTGGCGTAATAGTTCAAACCATTTTAATGTATGCGTCCATTGAATTCAATGCTGCTTTCTTAAACCGAAATCAAATTATCAAGATTCTTTTGATTTTGCTATCCTGCTTTATTGCTGCCAGAGCCCTATATAAAAACATTACAGGAAAGTTTTTGCTGTTTCTTATCATTATAGAATATCTTTTAACATACAGTTTGTCTTTTGCTGCTGGAATGCTTGCAACTGCAGTTTGTGGGATGGATGCTCAGACGTTTCAAGCTGACAAGACGCTATCTCTAATCTATGGAATCTCTTATTATTCTGCCGAATTATTTATTATTGCACCGTTTCGCAAAATAATGCTTCAGCGCATGACAAGCAGACCAAGAAGCCATGCTCAACATTCGCAGCTGATTCTTTACTTTCTATTTCCATGCGCATCGTTTGTAATGCTTGTGATTCTACTTTACGTTACAAGCGGACACAATATAGAAGAATTTGTTTCTGCTGGCTGTTGCATTCTCATTTTTATTTCAAATATCGCAATCCTCTTTTTATTGGAGCGAATGGAATATGCCGCATCGGAAAGAGAACAGCTATTGACACTTAATCAGCAGATTCAGCTGCAATCGAAAAGCATGGCCTCGGCAAGCGAACTTTATTCCGCTCAAAGGAAAAAGGTTCATGATTTTCGGGCCCACCTGAATATTCTAAATCAACTGATGAAAAGCCAAGAGTATTCTGCTGCTGAAGAGTATCTTGGAAAAATCACCGAACAGCAATCAGATCGACTATTTCTTGTTAACACGCACCATCCTATCTTGGATGCGCTTTTCAACACAAAAGCTGCCGAAGCAACTCAAAAGAAGATCAGCATTGATTTTGAAGTGAATGATTTATCAAATCTCCCATTTGATGCCTCCGATATGGTAGTGCTTCTATCAAACCTTTTGGATAATGCCATTGAAGCGTGTCAGCGGTATGACAAGGGCGATAAAGCGATTCATGTTATGGCAGTTGTTCAGCAAGACTTTTTTATCTCTGTCCGAAACACATCGGAACCTGTTGTAATTATAAATGGTTCCATTCCAACTACAAAACCAGAACCACAGCTGCATGGTTTTGGACTTGCGAACATCCGACTGATTCTTGAAAAATACAGTGGAGAGTATACGATGTTCTATGAAAATGGGTGGTTCCAGTTCACCGCTGATATACCGCTCACTCCGATTTCGTGACAAAAGAAGTCCATTTCGTTACATTATTGTGGAAATTGCGGCTCAACTTGTGTATTCTTTGTTTCAAGAAAGTTCTTTTAATGAGGATTGTCGCAATGAAAGATTTTGCAAGGCAATTAACACAAAAATGCGTGTCGATGGGATTGCTTGATGAATCTTATTCTGAATGGTTTGCATATAGCATCGAAAAAAGAGTGACAACCTTATTAACTTGGCTTGTGCAGTGTCTGATTGGCGGTTTTTGCTTTGGTTGGACTTTAACAATCTCATTTTCTGTTTTCTTCCTTTTAATTCGGAAATACACAAACGGTTATCATGCTGCCACTTATAGTAAATGCCTGTTCCATTCCATTTTATTAGAAGTCGTTCTTCTTGCTTCAATCTCCTACGTTTTCCATACAGGTCTGGCGTTGCTTTTCTTAACTATAGTTTCAGATGCTACAATTTTGTGTATTGCACCAGTTAACAATGAAAGCATTCACTGGTCAACAGATGAGTTCAAGGCTGCAAAGACATCTGTTCGTTGGTTATTATTGCTTCTAAATATTTTCGCAATTCTGTTGGCGAGAGTTCAAATCGCACCCTCCATACTACAAGGGTTGGTCGCAGCATTAACTGCTGATGCAATAACACTATCCATTTCACGCTGTCAAAATTGAAAGGAGGGCATACAAATGAAAATTCAAATCAAACAGTTCGCCAAAAAGAAAATTGAAGCTCTGGTGAAGAGGGATATGCAGGAGTGGCCTCCGGTTTGTGCGGGCTGGATGTATCAGCCGAAGCGTCCCTATGTACCGGAGAAGCATCTGCAAGAAAAACGAAAATAAGTTTAATCCTGAGATGGCATGGTTGCTTTCCTGTTTCAACAACAAAAAGCACTATGCCATTTTTCTTTGTTGGTGACTCCGATTTCGTTACGAATTTTCTCCATCTTATTACAGAAATGTAGACAATATTGCTTGCTGTGTATACAGTGTAAGAAAGGATGGCACAATGCACAAATCGAAAGGAGTTACTCCGATGCAGCAATATAGCTTTGAATGAAATTCAAACTTATCCATTTAATGAGAAAGGATTGCTTATTATGAAACATAAAAAAGTATCACAGCTTTTAGCTGCTTCGCTTTCTTTCTTGATGATTGCGATGCTCTGCGTTTCTAGCGTTGCAATGGAACCTTCTATGAGAATCGGCAGTGTCACCGTTCATTCTTCGCTCTTTGCTAAAATGGCTTCTGAATCGCCGGAAAAAGATTTGATTACCCAATCCAATATTGTTAAGGCAACCGATGAAATGATTCAGTTCGAGGAAAAAACCGTTCTGGATGTTCAACATTTGGATGATGGTTCGTCCCTTACTTCCTATCGAAAAGATGTCGCAACCATTCTGCCTAGCGAATTTCCAACATCTATAAGCCCCTGTGCAGATGGAAGCATCAACCAAGATTCTTGGGACTCAAGCAACACCGTACGAGCATATACTACAATTTATTATGATATTGTTAAAGACTCCGGCGATCGTTCGTATTATAAGTTGACAAAGGTTACTGGAAAGTACTATTGCAATAACTCTGCAACAAAAATTACGAGCCAAACTCTAAGAATTGGTCAAACTGGATGGACGAGTAACGGATATCGAGAGCAGACCAAGGATTTTGACATTCCTGCATCTCAGAAAGACTGGACAAAATACCCTGATTCCTCTTGGGCTGGTGTTCTGGTAGATGCAACAAATCGCGTTGGCTGCTACTATGTTGTCAATATTGCTGCAAAGACCGGAAAGACTTGGTATGTTGAAATTTCAAATAATATCCGATAACCGTTTTTGAGCAAGGAGTTTTTTATGCTACCGTTTTTTAACCAAAAAGAGTTGGTGGTTTGCTCAAATCAATCACAATACCAAAAATACACATCTCTTTTAGAAAAAGAGGGAATCGGATATCGAACAAAAGTACGCGATTTATCATCGCCGTCTTTGTTTTCGATGGGAACCCGTGAAAGAGCTGGAACCGCATTTCAAAAGGTCAATTGTCAAACGATTTACACAATATACGTTCGCAAAGCTGATTACGAGCGCGCTGTTCACGTTATCATTGTTTGATTAAACAGCCAAAACCATATACGCTTTTCCTCGCCAAACAATCAGTTGCAAAGCAGGTCTGATTGTTTGGCTTTTTATTTTCTGAAAAGTAGCGTGATGCCATGACCCAACCTAAAACCGACCTTGCCTATCTCCGCAATGAAAAAGCCAAAGCGGAACAGAAGCTGCGCTCTTGCCAGCACCGAGAGAAGATCCTTGAACGCCAGATGTCAGAGCTGAACCGGAGAGAGCGTGTGCATCGCCTTTGCACCCGTGCTGGAATGCTTTCTGATCTGTCCGGGAGAACTGACCGACGATCAGGTGATTCATTTCACTGGCTATGATGTAAAGAACATTCTGACCTATCACGGCATCCCACTGGATCAGCACGTCTTTTACAGCGGAACACTGCCGGAGTATAAGATGCTGTTCCGAAAAATCATCCGGGAACTGCAGCAGTGCAAGTATGGCTATGAGGACTATATTGCCTCGATGTTCAACACGATCCTGCTTCTTGTCAGCCGCCAGCAGCAGGAAGGTGAAAATGTGGAGATCAACATTCCGGAAGAAATCGAAGCCGCCGTTGCCTACTTTAACGAGAACTATAACACCAAAATCAGCGTGGAGGACTATGCAGAATCGCTGCACATCAGCACAAACTGGTTCATCCGAAACTTCAAGCAGTATATGAAAATAAGCCCTGCGCAGTACATCCTGTCGCTTCGGATGGTCAATGCGCAGAGCTTGTTGGAGAATACCGATTATAAAATCGGCGAGATTGCAGAAATCGTGGGTTACGACAACCAGCTTTACTTCAGTCGGGTGTTCCGAAAAGAATATGGGGTCAGCTCAGCACAGTATAGGAAAAAGATGGAAAAGTCGTCGTTATCGAAATAAATAGGAGTATCGTATGGAAACAACCAAATTATATGTAGAGTATATTGTCGTTGGTATGGAAACACTTGCAATCATCTTCTTAGTTATATTTATTATTATAGGAGACGCATTTTTACCAATTATTAAGTATTGCATAAAAATATAGTGCCATCGATTATTATGCTAGGGTGGTGTTATATTTTAGGATTGATCGTTGATAGGATTGCAGATATCATATATGACAAAAGGAAGATGCATATCAAAGAAAAATATCCTATTGAAGCAGAAACTAGTATCATCGTTTGGGAACACTTCAAGCAAGATGCATTTGCCACTTTTACATTGTCAAGGATACGTTTAATGCGGTCTACAGCGTTAAATTCGTTTGCAATGTTGATTGTGTGTACTTACGCAGTTATAAAGTATCATTGTGGGTGGAAAATAACGATGTTAACTGTTGTTGGCTTTTTGACAATGGCAATCGCATCAGATTTAGCCCATTTCAATCTTCTAAATAATTATTATAAAAAAACGATGAAGTTGGAAAACAGTTATCTCAATAAAGGTGATGTGAAATCTTCTGAGAAGGCAAGTAGTCAATCCTAATTCGTTTAGCTTGCGCAAGCAGTGCATTCGTGCGCACAAATGCAAATTTTGCGTTGCAAAATGCTTGTTGGGAAATCCCAAACCCTTTCTGATCTGCACCGTTCCGATGCAGGCTACGCGTTCCTTCCGAACGCTTTTGAATGTGTCAATACAAACTCTCTCCAAAAATCTGAGTCGCTTTTTGGTGCAAGCGTCAATGGCATAACTCCGATGTTCGTGGTAGAATAGGTGCGTTGTGTGCCTGACGCATGAAAACGGAAAGGACGATGCAGAAATGGAGCAGCTATATCTGATGCCCGGTGACGAACGCTACACAAAATTTCAGGATGAGAACGGTGTGCCAAAAGTTCGTTACACCTATTGCTCTCTGCACGGCAAGCTGTTCAACTGCACCTGCCGAACGAAAGATGAAGCTCAGCAATTGTGTGAAGATTGGCTCGTAACGCAGGATCGCTGCTACATAAACTAAAAAAAGTCGCCGAGGATTCCGGCCCATGAAAGGGTTAGAATCCTCGGCGACTTTCGTTTATCGGGTCTGCTGCTTTTCCTGTGTGTCTTTTTCTTCTGCGAAGAACAATTCAATATTTTTCTGTGCCTTTACCAACTCCTGCATTTCTTCTCGTGCCTTGCGATAGTCCGGGTAGGCTGCTTTCTTTTGGGTCAGAAGATCGGAATACTCTGCATTCAGTGCTTTGACCTTCGGCAGCTTTTTTAAGCCTGTTTCATCGAAAGCGGCCTTGGCTGCTTTGTGCAGTGTGATTTCTTCCCGGTGAGTATCCAGAAACTTTTTGCTATATCCCGCTTTCCGGTAGGCATCGTAGACTGGGTGGGTCTTGGCGTAATTGACGATGTGCGTTTTCAGCACAGCAATTTCCGCCATCCGTGTTTCGGCGGCTTTGATGGAATCTCCCAGTTGGTGATATTTTTCTGCTGCCGCCGCTGTGAGTTCATTTAGTTCATCTGCGCTGCCAATTTTGTGCTCCTGCAAGAAAATCAGCGTCTTGGACATTTCTTTCAAATTGTATTTTTTCGCCCATCGTGCATAGCCTTCGCTTTTTCCCTCGGCCAGCTTTGCCTGAATGTCAACCAGAAATTGGAACGGCGGCTCTTGGAGCGGCTGTATTTGACGTGGATGGTGTTCAGTTTTTCCCGCAATCACCGCTTGCAGTTCATCCTCGCTGTACCCAGCCCCCAGTGTTTTGAAGCGTATGAACCGTTTTTGCCGTGCGCCCTTGACGGAGGTGTATTTTCCACGCTTGACCTCATAACCTTGCTGTTCCAGTTTTTGCAGAAAATCTTCGTAATCCTTGGGCTTTTCTGCAAGGATGCTGTCGATGATGCCACACAGCCTATCGCGATTGCTTTCTTTGGGTGGATAGAGGGTACGTTTCTGCCGTTTTCGGTAGGGCTTTATTTCAATGACAGAGAGCTGATGCTCCAGACAGATCAAGTCGCTCAACCGCTGCACTGCCAACGCCGAAAAGAAAAAGTCCCGGAACTTTCTGGTGCCATCCAATGCTGTGGAGTTGAAGATCACATGGTTGTGGATGTGCTGCCGGTCCGTGTGCGTTGCCACCACAAAGGCGTGTTTGCCCTTAGTAAAGCGCATGGCCAGTTCGTAGCCCACCTTGTTAGCCTCCTCTGCGGTGATTTCCCCCGGACAAAAGGACTGCCGAATCTGGTAGGCGATGATGTCACTTTTCTGTCTGCGCCCGGTAGCAAGTTCATACTGCCGCTTGGTAAGCATAAATTCTTCATCGACTGTCAGAGGACTGCACTCGTGGCAACTCACCAATTCACCTTGCTCGGTCTTATCGGGGTTCTGCACATAGTCTGTGCGGCTTTTCAAACAGGCCGCAACGGTCTTTCCCTTATTCTTGTGCAATGCGATCAATCGTGTCGCAGCCATCACGAATCACCCCCCATAAAAGGAAAATGCCGCACGAAGGCGGCAAAGGATTAAAACTATTTCTTACAGTTCTGCAAGCCATTCACTAAAACGCCCGATACCCTCGGTGATGGCAGTTGCACCGAAAAAGAGGATGAAGCAGATGAACTCGGACACCAGCAGGATAAGAAACTGATCCCAAGTTTGACGGCAGGCGGTGTAGATGCCGCAGCCGAAGATGTAGAGCATCAGCGGAGCGACCACATAACTGGACAAAGTGAGCAGCCACTTTGCCATCAGAGCCAAAAATGCCACAAAGAGAGAAATCGGGAAAAGAACAACTTTCTTCAGCATAGACATCATATCAAGCACTTCCTTCCTATTCGCCCTTATTATAAAGGTATCGACTACTGCGTTGCAAGGATGTCAAGCGTTATATGTATACCCGCAGTCCTCCAACTGCGGGAATTTTTATAGCTCTGCCAGCTTGGAAAGAATCTGCTTGCCGATATCAATTAGTTCATCCAGCCGGGTGCGTAGATCGGCAAGGTCGGCAGAGTAGATCTTGCCGTTTTCGTTAGCGCGTTTGGCGACCTGATTCAGATTGTTACTGCAATTCTGAAGCAGATAAGCCATTCGGCGCAGCTGCGGAAGGTCGAGATTCAGGCAGTAGCCATCCAATGCCATTTTGCGGATATAGGCACTCAGGCTGTGGATGCCCATGCCATACATCTTATCTAAAATGCAGCTCCGTTCTTCATCAGTCACACGAATAAAGAGACGGTGTTCCCGCTTTTTCAAATTATCGGCCCTCCTTATCAAGATAGCTTTTGAACGGCTTGACAGGCTCCGGCTGATTGGTCTTTTCCCCCAGTGCAGCCAGCACAGACGGACGAGTTGCAGGTGTTTCGGTTTCCTCGGTTTCTTCGGGAGCATCCTGCGAGGAACTGCGGTCACAGTCGATGTTCAGCAAGGCGTTCAATTCAGCAAGGCGGGCAGACTTTTCGGCCAGTTCTTCCTCCTGTGCAAAGGGCTTTGCCACTTCGACCTCTGCGGCCTGCTTCTGCTGTTCAAGGTTTTGCAGAGCATTTTCGGCATCTGCAATACGGTCAGCGAAATTGTCGATGGCATTGTCCAGACGAGTGATATTGCCGCGCACATCATCGCCCAGCGACACCGGGTAACTCAACTCTGCCCGGAGTACGGCCTGATGCTCATTTTTGAAGCTGTCGAATCGAATGTTCAGTTCAAAGCCACGGTAGGTGCCCAGCAGCATCATATCAGCATTGGGCATCTCCTGCCGAGCCAGCAGCAGCCGTTCGCCTGCAGCCTTTTTGTCATCGTACACCATACCTTTGATGGTCATACCGCAGAAGTTTTCTTTGTCTTGCGGGTGTGCTGCTGCAATCTGTGAATCCTGCTGCAAAGCAGCAATGCGGGTTTTCTGTTTCTGGATTTCTTCTGGGAATGTTTTGAGCAGCTTATCTTCCAGACGATATTTCTGATTCTGGAAGTCACCGCGCAGAACTTTCAATTTTGCCACCTGCACGTCCAAATCCATCTTTTCCCGGATACGCGGGTCACCAGCACACAGAGCCTTGATTTCAGCGTAAGACAGAGCCTGCTCATCAATATCATCGCAGGAGCGCATAGGCGACTTGCTCGTCATGATCTGCGAAATGAACTTCTGCTTATTCTCTAAGGTCTGGTACAAGTAGGCGTCAAATGTCGATTCAGTGACGTAATTATAGACGTACACTTGTTTGTTTTGATTGCCTTGACGGATGATTCTGCCATTGCGCTGAGTCATATCCGACGGACGCCAGCCTACATCCAGATGATGCACTGCCACAAGAAGCGTCTGGACATTTGTACCGGCTCCCATTTTTGCAGTGCTGCCCAGCAGCACACGCACCTGTCCGCTGCGCACCTTGGAGAAAAGTTCTGCTTTCTTGTTCTCCGTATCTGCGTTGTGGATGAACTCGATTTCCTGTTCTGGCACACCAGCAGTGAGCAGCTTGGAGCGGATATCGTCATAGACGTTGAACGAACCGTCACCCTTTGGAGTAGACATATCGCAGAAAATCAGCTGGGTCAGCTTCTGTTCCTTGGTGTCGTTCCAGATGCGCAGGACGTTGTTGACGCAGGCATTCAACTTACTGCTGGGGTCATCAGGCAGAGCCGAGTTCATCAACCGCTGATCAAGACCGATTTTGCGACCATCCGACGTAATTTTCAACATATTATCCACAGAAGGGTCAACAGAACCGCTGTGGACTTCGGCTGCACGTTCGCTCAACGCCTGCACCATGTCCTGCTGGATTTCCGAAGGCTTGACCACTACGGTTTCAAATTTAGCTTGGGGCACTGGCAGGTTCAACTGATCGCTGGTCTTGATATCCGCCGCTTCTTTGAACATCGCCATCAGTTCAGGAAGGTTGAAGAACTTAGCGAATCTTGTTCTTGCCCGGTAGCCGGTGCCTTCTGGGGCAAGTTCGATGGCGGTAGTAGTTTCACCAAAAGTAGAAGCCCACGCATCAAAATGGGTCAGCCCTTTCTGCTGCAAGGTGTTGTACTGGAGATAGCGCATGAGGGTATACATCTCGGTCATGCTGTTGCTCAGGGGTGTACCCGTTGCAAAAATCACGCCACGGCCTCCGGTGATTTCATCGAGGTAGCGGCATTTACCAAACATATCGCTGGACTTCTGAGCCTCGCTCGTACTCAAACCAGCGACATTACGCATTTTTGTGTATAAGTAGAGATTTTTGAACGCTTGGCTCTCATCTACAAACAGTCTGTCTACGCCCAATTGCTCAAACGTGACCACGTCATCTTTGCGCTCGGCGGCCTGCAGCTTCTCCAATTTTTGTTTCAGGGTCTTGCGCAGTTTTTCCAGCTGCTTTACGGTGAAATGCTCACCGGCCTGCTCTTTTGCTTCCTCGATGGCTTCCTCGATTTCATCCATTTGTTCTTGAATCAGCCGTTCCTGCCGCTCTGCAGACAATGGAATTTTCTCAAACTGGGAGTGACCGATAATGATTGCATCATAGTCGCCGGTTGCGATGCGGCTGCAAAAAGTCTTGCGGTTGCCGGGTTCAAAATCTTTCCTGCTGGTGACCAGCAGCTTTGCATTGGGATAGAGATGCAGAAACTCCGAGGCCCATTGTTCCGTCAAGTGGTTGGGCACAACAAAAAGACTTTTCTGGCACAAACCCAGGCGTTTGGATTCCATCGCAGCAGCGGCCATTTCAAAAGTCTTGCCGGCACCAACTTCGTGTGCCAGCAGAGTGTTGTGGCCGTACAAAACGTGAGCAATGGCATTGCGCTGGTGTTCCCGCAGACTGATCTCCGGGTTCATGCCCACGAAATGAATGTGGGAACCGTCATACTCGCGGGGCCGGGTGCTGTTAAAAAGCTCATTGTACTTTTTCACCAGCAGAGTGCGCCGCTGCGGGTCTTTCCAGACCCATCCAGCAAAAGCGTCCTTGATGGCCTGCTGTTTCTGCTGGGCGAGAGTGGTTTCGTTCTGGTTCAGCACACGTTTTTCCTTGCCATCCTCCTCGATGGTATCATAGACGCGGCTGTCGCGCAAGTTCAGTGTGTCCTCCAAGATTTTATAGGCATTGGCCCGGCGGGTGCCGTAGGTTTCGGTGGCCATAATGTCACCGTAGCCAGTAGCAGATTTATTGCTGATCCGCCATTCGGAAGTATAAGGAGAGTAACGGACGGTGATGGCGTTGTTGTAGCGGATGCGATAGGGTGGCTGAAAAGTTTCCATCATGAACTGCTGCACGATGGAGGGGTCAAGCCATGTGGCACCCAAACGCACATCAATTTCAGAGGCTTCCAGATCTTTGGGCTGGGCTTTTTCCAGAGCTTCAACATTGACCCTGAACTCCGGGTGGCTTTCTGCAGCAAGCTGTGCCATGCGAAGCTTATCGCGCACATTGCCGGAAAGGTATTCGTCCGCAGTCTGCCAACCAGCTTCCGGGTCGTCTGCATCAGCGGCAGGCTCTTTGAAGATCACACCGGACAGTTCAGTGGTGATGCGCTCGTAGTTGCCGGGAGTACCCAGCAGGTCGGCCATGTAGGGCAGGTCAACCTTGCCATGCTCGCCAATGGATACCGCCAGTGCTTCGCTGGGGGTATCCACGCTGGTGACAATACGTTCTGGGCGAATCGTCCGCTTGGTGAACATATCTGCCTTAGATTTGAGATTTTTATTCTCGTCCAGATTCTCCAGCGAGCAGAGCAGATAATAGGAGCTGTCATCATCGAACAGGCGGGCATTTTTCTTGTCGTTGATCAGACCGTATTTTGCAGTAAACGCATCGTAGGCATAATTCAGCTTTGCCTGCGATGCCTTGATATCCTCGTCCGGGAAGTCATTCAACTGCTGGTCGATCAACTCGTTGACGATCTGCCGCAGTTCCACCATGCCAGCCACACGGCCTTTGGCGTTGTCGGACAGTTCAATCTGTGTCATGATGGAGTTCTCGCGGTAGTAGATTTCACTATCCACCACAGTATAGCTGAAATTCTTCACGGTAGGGTCTGCGGGCAGAGTTTTGCGCTGCACTTCCGCATCGGCAACGTCCGGAGCGGCAATCTCCACCGCAGTGTACTGGCCCTCGATGTGCTGCACCGCTTCGGTAAGCTGGTCTGCAAGGTTTGCATCTTCGATTGGTGCAACGGTCAGGTCATGGCCGTACTGGGTGCTTTCTAGTTCCAAATTTCCCAGCACCATTTCCGGATGGTCTACAAAATACTGATTGATATTGAAGCCATCTTCGGTCTGCCCCAGCTGCACCCATGCAGGTTCGATGTCTGCAGGGCGGTCACGCTTCTGCAAAAAGAGGATATCCGAAACAACCTCGGTGCTTGCATTTGCCTTAAAAGCGTTGTTGGGTAAGCGGATGGCTCCCAGCAAATCAGCACGTTCCGCCATGTACTTGCGGGCACTGCTGTCTTTGCTGTCCATCGTGAAACGGCTGGTCACGAAAGCAATCACGCCGCCCGGTCGGATCTGGTCGATAGTCTTGGCAAAAAAGTAGTTGTGGATAGAAAAACCCAGTTTGTTGTACGCCTTGTCGTTGACTTTGTACTGACCGAAAGGGACATTACCTACGGCAAGGTCGTAAAAATCTCGGCGGTCGGTGGTTTCAAAGCCAGCAACCGTAATGTCGGCCTGTGGATATAGTTTTTGGGCGATGCGTCCGGTGATGGAATCCAGTTCCACACCATACAGACGGCTGTCAGCCATGCCAGAGGGCAGCATACCGAAAAAGTTGCCAATACCCAAGGAAGGCTCCAAGATATTTCCAGACTGGAAGCCCATCTTTTCCACAGCATCATAGATGGCGCGAATTACCACCGGAGAGGTATAGTGGGCATTCAGAGTGGAAGCGCGGGCGGCGGCATACTCCTCTTCGGTGAGCAACCCTTTCAGTTGGGTGTACTCGGCAGACCAGTTTTCCTTGTTGGGGTCAAAGACATCTGCAAGACCGCCCCAGCCTACATACTGCGAAAGCACCTGCTGCTCCTCGGCGGTGGCACCGCGATGCTCCTGCTCCAAAGTGCGCAAGGTCTGGATGGCTTCAATATTGCGGGCGAATTTCTGCTTGGGGCCTCCGACACCCAAATTATCATCCGTGATGTGAAAATTTCCTGCGGCTTCCGGCATCGGTTCAGCGTTCAGGGCTTCGTCTGCGGCAGCAGCATCCGGAAAGGTCTGCCACTCGCCATTGACCTCCACAGAGATAGGCAACTTGTCCAGTTCCTCATCAGGTGTAGGTTCATCCCGCCGCAGACCGTCCTCGAATTGCTGCTTGTTGAGTACCTCGTTATCCCACGACTGCCCATGCGCGCTGGTGTCGATGCGCACATCGGTTTCGCCAACATAGCCGATTTTGCCTTCGATGGTTCGGGTGGGAAGGTCAACAACAACTTCGTCACCGACCTTGTAATCAACAGCCTTTTCAGGAGAAACGTCAATAATTTCATCCTGCTGCTGTTCATACAGTTCCCGGATATTGGGCAACCGTTCAACCCGGAAGATGGGCTGTCCGCTGTTGGTCAAGTCCATGTCCTGCAAGCTGACGGATTTGAACATGAAGTTGACGTGATCCACACGGAAATCCCGGCCATCTAGCTTGATGATGATGCCGATCGGCAGATAATCTTCCTCTCGCAGATATTTTGTCTGATGGTGGGTACCATCTCCGCCCTGTCCGGCTAGATAGATGCTGTTGCCCTCGGCCCACAGCTTCTGCGATTTTGCTACCCACTCTCTGCGCAAAAAGCCGGTCACTTTGACTTTTCCCAGCGCATTTTCCTGTGACAGCAAATTAGAACGAAAAACTTCCTTTACAGTGATTGCATCTTTGTCATAGAACAGAAAGTATCCGCCCAGTTCAAAGCCAATCAGGGTATTGGGGTACTGCTCTTTCAGAGCATTGTATTCGGCAGCGGCATCACCATCCAGCATTGGGAGCTGTCGTTCCGCTTCCTGCACGGCGGCACGATGCTCTTTTTCCTTATCGGTCAGGTAGCGGTCAGACTGAATCATCAGGTCGATGTATTTCTCGACCTGTGTCCAGCTTAACGTAACCTTTTGATGATCCGGGTAGTGGTCAAATTCAAGTCCTTTTCCATCATGATTTACAAAACCGCTGCTGCCATCCAGAAAATCCTGCGAATGTCCGCCGATGCCGTACTCTTTCGCCAATGCTTTAGCGCGGAGTTTGCGGTCGGGCTGTGTCTGGTACAGTTCGATGATCCGCTGCTTGCCATCCTGAAAACCGGAACCATGCTTGCGCAGTTCATTCTCAATTTCAGCCTGCGACAAAACAAAAGCGGAGGGCGATTTTTCGCTCTCCGCTCGGTCGATATGTTCAATTTGCTGGGCTTCGGTGGGGATGACGGCATCCAGAAAACTTAGCTGTAGATCAGTTCCGTCCGAATCACTTCCTCGACCTGCTCCTGTAGGCTGTTCATGTGCTGTACCCACGCCATCTGATTCTTCTCCTTGTCCGGGGCCGGGTTCTTCGCCAGCAGATCGGCCATCAGTTGCTTCTTCATCGCTGCTGCGGTCTGCTCCAGTTCGGTCAGGGTCGGGTACAGGCTCCCGTTCAGGAGCATCGTGTGGTACAGAACCGGGTGCTGCTGTTTCAGAAAGTTCAGGCGCATCCTGCCGTACTTGCCCAGCGGGTTCTTCGGCTGATGCAGAGTCAGGTTCGGGAGAAGATAATCCCCGGTCTGCGTGTAGTTCAGATTGCTGCTCATATTCATGCTGGCTCCTTTCATTGTTTCGGCGGCGGATGGTCGTTTTGACTGCCCGCTCGACGGTGCGCAGGACTTCGCGGCTGATGTCGCTGACTGCGGCACCGAGTGTGTAGACAGTGTCCGGGGTAGAAAAATCGTAGATGGCCTGAAAACTGTCTTTGTCAAAATAGCCATCCGGTTCAAATCCGCATCGTTCCAGCAGCATGTAAGTGACGCTGATTGCGGCGGCGGATTTGAACTGCATTTCCAACCCGGCACTATCATAGTCCATCAGGAACGAACCGTCAACGATGGCGCGAATGTCGCCGCCGTTGTTGTCCCAATAATCAGCGACCAATTTCCCGGCAATGTTGGCAAGCTGCTGGCTGACCCTTTCATGGCTGACGCCGTAGGCAGCAGTCAGTGCATCCGAAACAGGTTGTTTCAGATCATCGTTGTACTGCCACAGGTCGGGGTCACGGGAATTGCGGCGCACTCCGGTGTCCGACACATCGAAAACGTAGTGCAGGCGCGGGAATCCGCTGGATTCGTCCAGCAGAGCGATGCCCTTGGCACCCCGGCGCACATAACGGTTCATCCGGCCATTCCAGATATCGTAGTCGGCGCAGGCGGTGGCATCCGGGCGCTGGGCGTAGATCATCAGCTGGTCTGCAAAGGGGTACTTGTACAGACGCGATGCAGTCGTCAGATAGTCCGCCCAGCTTTCCCAATACCGGGTAAGACCGTTCGCCGTGCGCTGGGCAAGGGCAAGATATTCTTCGGTTTTGCTTGGCATTTTACACTCCTTTTATATTTGTAATTGTGAGGTTTGGGCTGATGTGCTAAAATATAAAAAGCAGGAGGTATATATAATGGATGAATTATTGTATTATCCGGGATTTGAAATAAAAAATAAGAAATGGCTCAAATTTGCACTTCTCTATCTGGACCACATCCATCCCATCATTCCTTATATGTGTAAATCGTATGATACGTATTTTAGTAAAACATTTTTGAAAATTAGCCAAAAAACAGATTTGATTCAAATTGAACGACCAGAATATAGCGATACTCAACAAGCTGGCCATAAGGCGATTTGTGAGCTGGAAAGTGAACTAAACTATTTAAGCAGAAGTCGCCACTATAAACAAATTGGAACAGATCCGCTGCAACGGTGGCGGATGACTGAAAAGCAAAGCCGATACTTTACGCTTTATGATGGAAAGTACGATAAAACTTTTTTTGACTACTGTATTGACGAGAGATTGGGCGAAGAAACAAAAGAAGGACTACTATTGTCTAGTGATGTTGCCGAATTTTATATGAGTTGTTTGGCCGAAGCAGTTTCTATGCGTACAGGATTAGAGATGATTTCAAACACAGGAGTACACGAGAAAAGTTTAATGCGTAGCGAATACTGGAATACAGATGATATAAAAAAAGAATTAAAAGTGGCACAAGATGAGTTGAGTATTCTAGTTCCAATAGACCTTGACAAAATACCCTTAGAGCAAATTATTGAGTTGCGAGGACGGTCGGATTTTGTAAATGAACGAAAAGCATACATTAAAGCCACAAAAGAGCTTATTGAACTAAGAGAGCATGGTCAAATAGACTATTCGATGGAAGAAATGCTTCAGACAAACCGTACAATAGTTCGACTTTTGCATCAGTCCCTAAATATTGCAAATGATGTAATTCAGATTCCACTTAAAATTATTCATGGTGTTGGTATTGCACCATTGATTGAAGGAGCATTATCAGTTGCAGAACTCCCCAAACATATAAAAGAAACAGCACATACATTGGAAACTGTAGGAACGAATCATTATGCGAATAGGTATTTAATTTCGCTGCGAAATTTATCTAACTATTATAGCCCTGCGCCGTAATAGTTTTATCTGGATAGAGCGCATATACTAACCAACAATGGCAAAAGCTAGTCGAGCGGAAATTCCAGCTCGGAAAATTCTGCATCGGTCAGCAGTTTCAGCTTCTCGATGACCTGTTCGGACAGTTCCCGCAGAGCAGTCTCATCGGGCATCAGGTAGCACTGCATCAGCCGCAGTTCGTGGATAAGCCCCAGTCGGGTGCCGGTGTTGTAAAGCATCATCAGGGTCAATTCCTCGTGGTCAAAGTTCATGTCCATCCCTCGCTTTCCGGCAGACGGTAGGATTGCACTCCGGGGCATCGCACTTTTCCTTGAGATTCATCAGCACCGAAGGGCGTTCCGGCTGCTTGTCCAGAAACCCCTGTAAATCTTTGAAGCCGATGCTGTC
>OGPC01000906.1_pt1 | contig 23156 bp, 18 predicted proteins | sample 1552911 | NCBI WGS metagenome assembly OGPC01 (sample SAMEA2580248, study PRJEB22360) | human gut metagenome | biome: human gut; feature: human-associated habitat; material: faeces | place: Denmark | collected 2008/2010 | reverse complement strand
TATCCTGCTTCGGCACATAACCGATTTTAACTCCGTCAACAGTCTTAATGACAATCGCTTGCGTATCATACCGGTTATCAGGCTCTCTAAAAAACGCCAATCTGTCATCAACATTCAGATGTGGTTCTAATTCTTCAATGCCTTCAATATGGGTCGTTCCGGCTACATAAGTATCAAAAAGAAATATATCCTTTTCAAAAGGCTTCGGAATTGAAATTTCTCCGTTTTTTCCGTGTAGTAGCCCTACAAGTCCGCTGCCGCCGGTTTTAACCAAATCGCCCATAATCTCACCTCAACATCTCTTCGATTTTCGCCTTGTAAATCGAGATAAGTTCATTGTACTGACTGAGAATATTCTCAAGTTCTTTTTTCTTTTGTTCTGTTTGTTCTTCATCTTCAATGATTTCTTTCATTGTATACGGATACTCCGACTTAATTTGCTCAATGCTGTCTCTTATCGCTTTCAACAAGTGCTGCAACCGCTCTTTTTCTTCGTTAAGCTGAGTTAAAGCATCCTTGTGTTGCTCTGGTAAAGGACTGTTTCCTACCATTTCACCGATAATTCTCAATGTTCCCAAATCACCGTTTTTATATGCCTGTACTGCATTATCAAACAAATTGACCTGAGTTTCGGAAACATCGGGATTAATATCGGGGTGCAAAGCCTTTACGATTTTACGATAGAGTTTTTTCAGTTCCTTGTTATCTTCGTCAGACAGAACTTCCGCCTTGCTTCGTTTAAGAGCGTCATTCATCTTATCAATCTGCTCATTGAGTTGTTTTTGATACTCGGCAAATTCAGTATCAAGCGTTTCTTCAATAGCAGAGATGATGACTTTTTCCTGTCTGTTTTTCTTTGCCTGAATCAATTCAATTTTTCTTTTCAGTCGCAGAGCGTCACATTGAGCTTCATAAGCCTTATACTCGATACTGCCGAGTTTTAGCATATATTCTGTCTCAATATTCTTACAGATAACGAATTGAAGCTCGTCTCGCTCAAGCAAAAGCATTGATAATTCGGTACGCATTCTTTCGACTTCATTTTTCAATTTCTCAAAATCAGGGAAAACAATAACATTACCTGTAGAAGTAATGTCTGCCGGAACTTCGGTATCTTCTTCATCGTCCTTGAACATCATATATTCGGCAGCACGACCGGCAAGCCGCCTTTTAATTTCATTATCGTCCATACAATTTTACCTCAAGAAATTAAACCAAGCCCCTATACTTTTCAAAAAACCTTTGAAGTATATCTATAATTTTTTGCTTGAGTTCAGAGCGGTTTTTACCACCGGCGCCAAAGCGTGAAACAGGCGGCATAATCTTGTCAATATCCGTTCCTGTTGTTTTGAGTACGCCGTCACGGAAAGAGTTATCAATAAATTTGATTGTTTCTTCAGGCTTTAACCTCTGTTCTGTGATGATAGCATCAATATCCTGCTTTTTCTGTTCTTGAACGAACTTACCCCAATCATCGGTAACATTTGTTTCAACATTGATTGTACTGATAAATCCATCAATAAGTTCTTTCTTTGAACGAAGCTGAAGCGATGCACTGATAGCCTTATCAATAGATGCAAGTATCTCTTTATCTTTGCAATTAGACTGATGATACTTTGCAACAAGCATAAGAATGTAATCAATATTCACTTCAACTTGTTTTACAAGTTCCATTTCAAAAACAATATCATCTTTGATACTGTCTTTATCACCTTGAGGCTTTTTAAATTCCTGGTACAAGTCGTTATATGTACCCGTATAATCCTGAAAATCAATCGGCTTCAAGATTTCATTACCTTTGAAATCGTCAAAAGACGAAAGAATATTACGAAGTCGAAGAATATTACCAAACAAAATGATAAAATCTTTTTTTGCTGTTTCGCCGATAATTTGCTCACCAAGAGGATATTTTTGCAAAAGTTCGGCAATGCGTTCTTCATAACCTTTTTGTCTTTTGCCCTTATCGTCCTCGTAGCCGTAATAATAATCGTTATACGATTTCAAAAGTACAATACCGTTTGCCTCTTTATCGCCAAAAAGAGCAATAGCATCATTTGTTTCCTGTTGCAAATCTCTAAAGCAAACAATGTTGCCGTATGCCTTAACGGAATTGAGTATTCTGTTTGTTCTTGAATATGCCTGAATCAAACCATGTTGCTTTAAGTTTTTATCAACCCAAAGGGTGTTGAGTGTTGTTGCATCAAAGCCGGTAAGGAACATATTTACAACAATTAAGAGGTCGACTTCTCTGTTCTTTACACGGTCGGAAAGGTCTTTGTAATAATCTTGAAAGCCTTTTGACGAAGTGTCAAAATTGGTTTTGAATATCTTGTTATAATCATCAATGGCACTGTCAAGAAAATCACGGGAGGACTTATCAAGTGCTTCGGTATCAAAGCTTTCATCGGCAAGAATACCGTCCTCATAACTTTCTTCATTCGCAGCATAAGAGTAAATTGTAGCAATGGTTAAATCTTTATTTTTCTCTTCAAGTTGCTTTTTGAATTCAAGATAATACTTTTTAGCCATAGGAATTGAGCTGACGGCAAACATCGAGTTAAAGCCGTTTACTCTTTGACCTTTTAGGCTGTAATAAGCATTACGCATTGTTTTAGTATCAAAGTTATCAATAATGTAGCTTACAATATTGGCAACTCTTTCGTGACCTTCAAGCACTTCTTCTGTATTGATAGCGGCAACCTGCTTATCGATCATACCGTCTTTTTTCTTAACGGTGTTGATATAATCAATTCTAAACGGCAGAACATTACCGTCATTGATAGCATCAACAATAGTATATGTGTGCAACTTATCACCAAAAGCCTGCTCGGTAGTACGCAAATCAGGATGCGATCCTGAGCCTGCATTAAGTGCAAAAATTGGTGTACCGGTAAAACCGAAAATATGATAATTCTTAAAATATTTTACTATTCTTGTGTGCATATCGCCGAACTGTGAGCGGTGGCATTCATCAAAGATAAGCACAATATGCTTGTCATAAACTTCGTGGCCCTTGTTCTTTTGAATAAACACATCAAGCTTTTGAATAGTAGTTACAATAATGCTTGAAGTATCGTCCTCAAGCTGTTTTTGAAGAATGGCGGTGTTTTTATTGCTGTTTGCGGCTCCTTTTTCAAATCTGTCATATTCCTTGATTGTTTGGTAGTCAAGGTCTTTACGGTCAACTACAAAAAGCACCTTGTCAATATACGGCAATTTTGATGCAAGAAGCGCAGTTTTAAAAGAGGTTAAGGTTTTGCCCGAACCTGTGGTATGCCAAATATATCCGCCTGCTTTGATTGTGCCTGTTTGCTTGTAATTGGTTGAAACTTCAATGCGATTCAGTGTTTTTTCAGTCGCTACAATCTGATAAGGTCGCATAACAAGCAATAATTGTTCACTTGTGAATATGCAATATTTAGTAAGAATGTTAAGTATCGTATGCTTTGCGAAAAATGTTTTTGTAAAGTCAACAAGGTCGGCTATAACTCTGTTGTTGCCGTCTGCCCAAAATGAAGTAAACTCAAAGCTGTTGCTTGTCTTTTTACCCTTTGAGCGTTTGCCGTTTTGCTCTTTGATATGAGCATTACGGGTAGTGTTAGAATAATATTTTGTATTCGTACCGTTGGAAATAACAAACACCTGAACATACTCATACAGTCCGCAACCTGCCCAAAAACTATCTCTTTGGTATCTTTCGATTTGGTTAAACGCTTCCTTAATCGGAACGCCTCGCCTTTTAAGTTCAATATGTACCAAAGGCAATCCGTTTACAAGAATTGTAACATCATAGCGAGTATCGTGTGCTCCGCCCTCTTCAACATATTGGTTGATAACCTGCAAGCTGTTGTTGTGAATATTCGCCTTATCAATCAAATAAATGTTTTTGGAAGAACCGTCATCACGGCGTAAAACTTGAATATGATCCTCTTGAATTTTTCTCGTTTTTTCAACAATACCTTCGTTAGAATTAGCAATCTTGTTTTCAAAAAACTGCTTCCATTCCCTGTCGCTGAAACTATAGTTATTTAGTTTTTCAAGTTGATGTCGCAAATTATCAATAAGTGCAGACGGACTGTCAAGCTTCAAATATTGATATCCTTGCTCTGTAAGCATTTTTATAAAAGCGTTTTCAAGTGCCGCCTCACTTTGATATGCATCCGAACGGGTTTGCTGTGGCTCATATTCGGTTACAACCGTACTTTCGGCTGTTGACATAACAACATTATATTCACTCATTTACAATCCACCTACCGTTTCGTTTTCCGTTCTCTCGTTTAATTAAGTTCTTTTCCCTCATAGTTTTCATACGGCGCTTTATTGTTCTCTCCGTTACATTTAACACTGTAGCAAGTTCATTTTGAGTTATATTCGGATTATCAATAATTAAGTCAATGATTTTTTGTTCTTCCAAAGTGACATTTTGTTTGTCACTTTGAATGTCACTTTGGACTGTTGCTTCCACAAGCGCATCTTTAATTGTTTCAAGCATAAATATAATGAACTCTGTTGATTCGCCTGCATAATCTGAATCATTTATTGCCTGATAATATTCGTCCTGCTTTTTATAAATCATTGATTCAATCGGTAAGTATGCAAAAACAGGGTCAACCTTTGACAAAATCAATGTTTGCCACAGCCTGCCCGTCCTGCCGTTGCCGTCTAAAAATGGATGAATTGATTCAAATTCAAAATGGAAAATGCAAGATTTAATAATATCATTGGTATCATCGCTTTTAAGCCATTGCAATAAGTCTTCAACAGCCTGCGGAACATAAGCAGGAAGAGTTCCGACATGAATTACCTCACCGCTTTTGCTGTCAACAACGCCAACCGGTTTTGTACGAAAAGCGCCCGATTCTTCAACAAGTCCGCTTGTCATAACGCCGTGTGCCTTTAGCAAATCATCAACAGAATAAGGATCAAGGGTATCAAGCAACTCATAAATCTCATAAGCGTTTTTTACTTCCTGAATATCCTTAGGCGGAGCAATAACCATTTTGCCGTTAAGCACAGATGTAACCTGCTCCAGAGTTAAAGTATTTTGCTCAATAGCCAATGAATCATGAATCGTTCTGATTCTGTTTGCTCGGCGTAATTTGGGGTTTTTATCAAAATTTGACAATGCCGATACACTACCGATAATTCGAGAAATATCAGCCACCAAAGACACCATTTTATTATTCAGTTTGTATTTTGGAATATAGCTCATATATTTCTCCTTTAATTCAATTCGGAATTCTTAATTCGTAATTTTAAATGTCAGCAGTTTATCACGATAATACTCGTATTGCTTTTGTCTTGCTTCGATTTCGGCAGGAAGTCCCTCGCTGATGTCGTTGCAAAGTTTATCAAATCTGTCGAGTATAGACACAATGCGTTCTTGTTCTTCGATAGGTGGGACAGGAATTTCCATATTTTCAAGTGCAATTCTCGGCAAACGAGGGATACTTGATTTACGAACATTGTTTTTTAAATATGCTTGTTTTGACATAAGTAAAAAATATAAATATCTTTGATTTAATTTATCATCACAAACAAATGTAAAACAATCATCAGCTGCCCAATAATCAACATAAGAATATCCAATTTCTCCGGCAGCACCTGCTCCGATTACAAAGACAGAATTTGCATTTCTGTTTTTATCTGTATAATAACCTAACGGCTTTAGTGCATTTTGATATACAGGATAACCTATTTCTTGTGACAAATCATTACGAACTACTCGCTTACCTCTTTCAATAGTTACAATATCGCTGAGTTTAAGCCACTTTATCGCTTTACTGCGTGTTAGCTCTCTCTCTCTCTCTACTTTAACAATTTGTGAACAAGCCTTATCGTCAAACGACAATAAAGTATCACGATAATATTCATATTGCTTTTTACGTGCCTCGATCTCGGCAGGTAAACCATCTGACATATCGTTATTTAATTTATCAAATCTATCAAGAATTTTAACAATATTTTCTTGTACCGAAAGAGGTGGTACAGGGATTACAATTTCTTTGAGTTTTTTCATTTGGATGCTCTTAACTGTTCCACCTTCTGCTTTTCTTAAATATTCAGACCGCACTTTTGATGATTGTAATAAATACATTAAATACTTTGAAAAAATAAATTGCGAGTTAGGCTTAATAGAATAAACACCTTCTTTAATATTCCAATTATTTGGTTTACTTTCAATTAAGGCTGTTTCTCCAATTGTTCCAGTACCAGAAAAAAGAATATCATTTACATCTAAATTTGAACGATTGTTGCAAAGTCTTAAAGCTTCATCATTTATTCTATCTGTTTTATCGTTAAAAACAATTTTGTTATTTTTTATTTCTCGAATAGTCACATAATAGTTTTTTGCATCATCGGTATTTAACCTAAAAAACTTTCTAGGATTTAGTCCTGTATTAAGTGAAATAATTACTTCTTCGAGAGGTAGATATTTAATATTCGTACAATCAATATCAGGGATTTTCTTTGTTACATCTTCGTCGCTGAAATCTAAAAGATAATCTCTGTAAAAAGCGTATTGCTTTTGCCTAGCTGTAAGCTCTGCTGTAAGCTCTGCTGTAAGCTCTGCTGTAAGCAAAGTGAAAGAGTCCAAAATATGGACTATTTCACTTTGTATAGAGAGAGGTGGCAACGGCACCTCAAAATCTTCTATCATAGGTTTTCTAATAGAAGTTACAGTTGCACTGACTGCTTTTTTTGTAATAAATTTTTTAAATGATGACTTCATATAATGATACAAGAATTTTGTATCAAGTAAATCAGACACAACATGTATTCTATACGCTCTTTGATGAAGAGCATATTTATCATTTATATAATGAAATACTTCACCAATTCCACCTTCGCCGGGAATAATTATAGCTTCTTCGTCATACTCGTAGCTACTTGATTTTAAAGTATCTTTTGAACGAACAAAAAAGGTATATCGTCCATCTTCTGTAGCGTCTTGTCTATTACTATTTCCCGTTCCTATTTCTGCTAAGTTTTTTAATTTTTCTTTTTTAACACCATCAGGACAAAATTCACTTATCATCTTTTCAATTTTATTCATTTTTGCCCTCACTTAATCTTGCAAATTGCTTTTTCCATGCTCTTGACGGTTTCTTACAAATCTTATCATCACGAACAAATGCACAAATATTTGGCGCATAACAATTTGCACAAATGTCAGGATTATTTGCTCTGCAACCATAAGTTTGATTTTCAGTATCATTATTATTTAACGGTGCATTAAATCCAAATTTTAGTTCTTTCATAATTATCCCTCAATCTCCTTAATGATTTTATCAATCTCTGCACGGAGTGTGTTTTCTTTTGCCACTATCTCGGCAATTTGAGCATTGAGTTCGGTAATATCTATCTTTTCGGAAGTGTTCTCTTGCTCAACATAGGTTGAAACGGAAAGGTTATAATCTTCCTCGGCGATAGCGTCATTTGGAACAAGTTTTGAAAAATATTCTGTTTCTGTTCTTTCATGGCAGGTTGAAACGATTTTTTCAATATTCTCGTCAGTCAGTTTATTGTTATTTGTCACCTTAACAAACTCTTTTGATGCGTCGATAAAAAGAGTGCTGTTTTCGCTCTTTGACTTTTTAAGCACCATGATGCAGGTTGCTATTGAAGTGCCGTAAAAAAGATTATCGGGAAGTTGAATAATTGCATCAATAAAGTTATTATCAACAAGATATTTTCTGATTTTCTTTTCTGCCCCGCCACGGTACATAATACCCGGAAAGCAAACGATAGCGGCAGTACCGTTAGTTGCAAGCCAAGAAAGAGAGTGCATAACAAAAGCAAGGTCAGCCTTTGACTTTGGTGCAAGCACACCGGCAGGAGAAAAACGAGGGTCGTTGATAAGAACAGGGTTATCATCACCCTCCCACTTAATGGAATAAGGCGGATTAGACACGATAGCTTCAAAAGGCTCATCATCCCAATGCTGCGGATTAATAAGCGTATCTTCGTTAGCAATATTAAATTTATCGTAATCAATATCGTGCAAAAACATATTGATACGGCAAAGGTTATATGTAGTTATATTGATTTCCTGACCGTAAAAGCCTTGACGAACAGCGTCTTTGCCAAGGACTTTAGCAGCCTTGAGCAAAAGAGAACCTGAACCGCAAGCAGGGTCATAAACCTTATTGACCTCGGTTTTACCAGCCACTGCAATACGGGTAAGAAGTTCGCTGACCTCTTGAGGAGTAAAGTATTCGCCACCGCTTTTACCGGCATTAGAGGCATACATACCCATAAGGAACTCATAAGCGTCACCAAATGCGTCAATGGTATTATCCTGATAATCGCCAAGTTGCAAATCACCGACACCGTTAATGATTTTAACAAGCCTTTCATTACGCTTGATAACCGTACCGCCGAGTTTATTGCTATTTACATCAATATCATCAAACAAGCCTGCAAAATCGTCTTCACTGTCGGCACCCTGCGCAGATTCCTCAATATGACGGAACACCTTTTCAAGCGTTTCGTTAAGGTTATCATCATTAGGTGCTTTCTTTCTGATATTACAAAAAAGCTCTGACGGTTTGATGAAAAAACCTTTTTCATTTACGAGGTCTTCCCTTGCAAACTCGGCTTCTTCGTCCGACAAAGCGGTATAATCAAAATCGGTATTGCCTGCAGCGTGCTCGCCTTTATTGATATAGTTCGTAAGATTTTCGCTTATATAGCGATAGAACATAAATCCTAACACATAAGACTTGAAATCCCATCCATCAACAGAGCCACGCAAGTCATCTGCGATTGCCCATATAGCACGGTGAAGCTCGTCACGCTCTTGTTCCTTTTTAGTGACCATTTTCATTCTCCTAATTGTATTTTAATATAAACTAAATATACCATATTTACATAACAAATACAAACTTTTTTGTTAATTGTACAAATAATGGTACAGGTAATGAATCCTCATCTATAAAAACGGTGAGGATTTTTGTTTTTATAAAATAAGTTGTAAATTTTCTTTCAGAACACATCAACAAAACTTGAATTTTTCTCCGTATTATAGAGGGATATTTTTTTGCAGTGGTGAAATTAAATGTAAACAAGGTGTAAAGATTTTTGAAAAACACCCGAACAAAATGAGAATTTTTCTCCGTATAGTAGAGGGACTTTTTTTATGAGCGAGTTTTTGTTTTCAAATTTACTTATTTTTTCTTTTTGAAAAAGTATCTCTCGAATAATACGAAAGGAGGCAGCGCAATGAAAGAAAGCTACAAAAGCAAACACACAATCTTTGGTCTGGATATTGAAAAAGGTTTGTGATATTGTGTGTGCGAAAGGAGTGATAAAATGCAAAAGCAACTGCTGACAAACGGCAATGCATTCAAACGAACGGACGGCAGATGGGGTGGCGTAGTTTGGTACAAAGATGAGAAAGGCGAACGAAAAAGTAAGAGCTTTTCCGGCACGACCAAAGCCGAAGTCAACAAGAAAATAACGGACTACATAACCAAGTTTGAAGAAGAAATCATCGACGCTATTGAGGGTAACAAGACTGTAAAAGACAGCCTGTTAAATTACCTACAAGTGTTTAAGTACCCGAATGTTGAGCGAGTAACCTATAACCGCAACGAGCAGATTTACAAAAATCAAATCGTCCCTTACATGGGCAAACTCATTGTGTCAAACATAACAGGTGCTGACATTAAGAGGCTGATTAGCACGCTGACCGACAAGGGATATTCATTCTCAACTGTCAAGCAAACATACAATCTGCTCAATGAATACTTCGATTATCTTATGCGTGAAGAGTTCATAAAAAAGAATCCGATGAACGCTGTGCCGACAATAAAAAAGTCAAATTATCTTGCAAAGCAAAACAAAGAAGTGCTTCCCGTATGCGAAACGATAACCGTATTTACCGATGAGGAAATTGAAAAATTCAAAGCGGAAGCATACAAGAAGTACCCTTCAGGCAAGCCGAAGCACAATCAAGCATCAGCATATATTCTTATGCTGAACACGGGACTGAGAACCGCAGAAGCGTTAGGTTTAATCAACAGCGACATAGACCTTGAAAAGAAAGTGATGCACATTCAAAGAGGTGTTAAAGAAGCGCAAAAGCGTGACGGAACAGAGCGAAAAAGCGGACGGGAAATTGTAGTGGGCAAGCTTAAAACCGCTTCAAGCAAGCGTATCGTACCCTTAAACGAAACGGCAATACAAGCGATTATTGAATTACGCAACGAGCGATATTTCGGTGAGAATGCACCGTTGATTCCCGATGCAGATGGCAACTTTACAAGACCGTTGAACTTGAGAAAGCGGTTTTATTCCATACTCGATGCGGCAGGAATCGAGAAAAAAGGCTTACACAGTTTGCGACACACCTTCGCAACAAAGCTTGTAACAGGAGTACGAACTGAGGACGGAACGGTAAAAGCATTAACACCGAGGCAGGTGGCAGACTTACTCGGACACACAACTTCAGAAATAACCGAAATGTATTATGTTAAACGAAACACGGATATGCTAATGGGTATTACGAATGAATTTGAATTGTGATTGATGCTTTTTTGATGATGTACCAAACGGATTGAGTGGATTGTGTGATACAAAGTGAACAAAAAACAGTGTGAAAATGAAAAGACGGCGTACGGAAAAAACCGTGCGCCGTAGTTTTATCTATAAGAGAAAAGCAAGTGAAATCGCCGTAAAACAAAAGCAATGATTATCCCCACAAGATTGCCGATGATATACAAACGGACTTGAAGTTGCTTCGCAACCCCTCTTGCGGTGCCCAAAATATGGCGGTGTTACGCCATATTTTGACCGCTGCGCCATCCTCGCCTCGCTGCATCTGCCACCGGCAGCGCTCGGCGACGAAGCCCGGCACGCGCGTGCCTCGGACAAGTTTTGTCTAACAAAAAAGAAACAGTCACCAAAATGGTGACTGTTTCTTTTTGGCAGGGGCAGAAGGACTTGAACCCTCGGCACGCGGTTTTGGAGGCCATTCAAAGGCCCGATTTCCCGCATAACTATGCGATTTTTTGCAATTTTACGAATAGCTTTACGAAAAATTCGGCCTTTTTATGAGTTACTTTATGTTGCACGATAATGCACACGGTCTAAATTGCATTATTTTGTTCCAATTTTTACGACATAATTATGATAACAAAGAGCATCAATTACACGATTGGTGCTCTTTCTTTTTTACTGTGTTGATTAACAAAACAGATAATGGTATAATTTTTTTAACAAAATTTCGAGGAAACTATTTAATGAATTTATTTTATATTTTGCTATTTGTTACAATAATAATATTGGCAATAATTGTTTTGCCGTTATTATCAATCATTAGAAATAAAAGAGAAATTATAGCTTCAGGAAAACAGGGAGAGGAAAGCACAGCTTATCTTCTATACTCTTTACCTGACGACTACAAGCTAATCAGAAACGCCGTTATAAGTTATGAAGGTAAGGAAAGCGAGATTGACAACATTGTAGTTGGTGCCACAGGAGTGTTTGTTATTGAAACTAAAAATCATAAGGGACATATCTTCGGCGACTGTGATGAAAGGTATTGGTTGCAATACAAAATAGATAAATACGGCATAAGCCACACTAAAAATTTCTATAACCCTACAAAGCAAGTTGCAACACATATTTACAGACTTAAGGGTATATTAAAAGAAAATAAAATTAGAGTATATATTAACGGCGCGGTATATTTTTCTAATCCTGAAAATGAAGTTAATATTGAAAACCCCAGAGAAGATATTCCTGTTTTTAATTACTACAGCCAATATGAATTATTAAATTATATACTTTGTCGGGACAAAATTTTGAATGATAAACAAGTAGAGCAGATTGTAAACATCATAAATGAAAAACAGCTATAGCATTTGATTAACAATTGCTACGGCTGTTTATTTTTTGTATTATTCTAAATCGGTCAGTCAATTTATTGCATTTAATCAGATCAATTTTAAATAAAGCTCTTTCTTATCAAATAGTTACTCTACAAGATTATTAAGATTTTTTATTTCTCTTTTCAATCTTCTCATAGTTAAATCTTCCCAAATAGGCAGAATATGGCCGCCTTTAAGCCTCATTGATGCTTCAAGCATTGCACCGTAATATGCTACTCTGAAATCAGCATATTTTGATAAACGGTACTTTTGCTTATAAGTTTTATACAAGCCATAGGCATCGCCCCACATATTGCGAAACTGAAACAAATCGTATTCTCTGTCTGCCCACATACAGTTGCAAGGGTCAATGAAAGCAGTTACTTTGAATGTTTTGGGGTCAGCCATAATGTTCATTATATTAAGATCGCTATGAATGAGTACAGGGACAATATCTTCTTCAGGCAGTTTATTGAATATTTCTGTTGCTTTATATAGCAGCTGTAATTTTTTCTTACTGAAATTCCCCTCTTCGCTTAACTTTGCCAAAGATTTTAGCCAAGGTTTTTGGATAACAGTTTTATAATACTCATACCAACTGTCATAAGCGGGATTTGATAATGAACCGAATTTCTCCCCCGTTACGCTGTGCCATTGGAGCATTCCTGTAATAACTTCTTCAGCAAAAAGTTGCTTTTGCTTTTTACTTTTAAACAAGAACAATGGGTTTAATACATTTTTGCCTTCAACAAATGTCATAGCCAAAATAGCAGTATTCTCATCTTTATATGTAAAAATAACATCAGGCATTTTTACACTCGTATTTTTTGAAAGCATTCTAAGCTGAGAAGCTTCTTCAAACTGGGAATTCTGAATTCTGTACGCTTTAACCGCAACAGATTTCCCTTCTGAAAGTTTTACTTTATAGACTCTGCCGTAACTTCCGCCGCCTATAAATTTAATATTTTCCGCTTTTTCTTTTGTATGTTCTAAAATTATTTGCGGCAATATAGGCAACAAATATTTATCACTGTTATCAAGGAATTTTATTCTGCATTCCTCCTTGCTTTTTTACATTGTTATTTTTTAGAAGAATGTTTTTTTAATACCGAAAATATTTGATAATACCGTATTGAATAAGAATTGAAAACAACATAACTATACACATTATTAAAAACATAATAGACATTTTTAATATTGAAGTGTAAATAATTATTGCAGCGATTATAACAACTACAATTAATATAACTGGTTTTGGTATTAATTTAATTACATCAGGACCTTTATATGATAAGTCTTTTTTTAATACTTTAGATATAATCCAGGATATTGCAAAGAAAATGAACTGATAAATAAGAGAAAATACAAACTGAAACTCTATATCTTTGTCTGTAATAAAATCTCCAAAAGGTTTTGAACCAATAATTGTATATACCGAAAAACATAGAAACAAAAGTAAATTGATTACTAAGAAGATTAAGTTTATAATCCATAAATGCTTTTTCATAGATCTTAATACCATTTATTTTTCCAGCCGAATCTGTTTGACGAAGATTTGATAGTTGGTTCTTTTAAACCGTTATAACTAAAATCAAAGTAAGTATAAGCTACTTTCTTTTTTTAGTAATCCCAATATACTGTTCCGTCTTCATTCCAGCGAATCGCTCTTATATTGCCGTAATAATTTTTACTTTCTTCGTCGTAATAGCCATAATCTCCGTTTCCATTGGAAAATTCCAGCAATGAATCAGTAAAGACAATCCAACCGTTTTTATCTATATATACAAAGAAATCATCATAACTTGAATCATATTTATTGTCAGGAGTATTTACTATACAGTCATATTTCAATCCATCTGAATCATATTTAAATTCAGCACCGTCATAAGTGTAGTAGATAACATCTTCCAAAGATGAATATTCTATTCCATATCTATCAAAATATGTTGCTTCTGTTTTGTTTTCAGTAGCTGAAATGTTAGTAAAGCTGCTGTAAAAACTAAAAAATGAATTTGAAATAAAATTAAATACTAACAAAATTGTTAGTATAATGATAAGGCTTCTTAAAGCAGAAACATTTTTAGATCTAAATTTTTTAATCACATTATATATTACATAGAAGTCACAAAATATAAATATAGCTACATATTCAATACTACTTCTCTTTTTTCCTTGCTTTTTATCAAAATAAATGTACGTTAAAAGTATAATTACACTCTTAATAATCGTTAATATAATACTAATTAAATAACTCTTATTAGAAAATATATTACTCACCATACACACCCCTTGGATACTGTAAATTTAGTGTTTTATTACTTTTTTTAACAGTTAATTTATATTAATCCAAACGTACTTATTTGTAGCAGTTTGGATGGTTGCTTTTTTTCTGTGGTAGTTAATGTTTTATCGGTAGTAATGATTACTTGATTATTTATTGCTTGAGTTGTGATTTAATTTGTTATGTCAAAAGTTATTTAATTATCTGCGGCATCAAATTTTTTATTTCAATTATTGAAGTATTTTTTCTGCAAAGATTATTACTTTTTTCATACATTAACCCAAGAGAAAACAAAATCATTATAATCTCCAGTATTGGTTGTTGGCTCGTCTATTGAAGTGATAGCATCAGCTGTTGCAAACTCGTTTACCTCTGTTTTATGCCATTCATAATTTAATTTTATTTTCTTAATCTTTTATATTAACTTAACAAAAAGCAAACTAACATTTACTACAAACGCAAAAAATTTTTTCCATTAATTCCTGGTAAAAAATAATCCAGAGCATCTCCATCAAGAGGACTTGCATGTGCGTTTACATACAAGTTATATTCTTCACCATACAAATCGGTAAAGCATCTAATTGGTTCGGAAGTATTCTCTTTATACGAGTAATAGCGAGTCAACAATTCATCATACACTAAATGTACTTTTGCTTCATCCAAATAGCTTTTAGAAAATGACTTACGAAGCTCTTGTCCATCAACATTGTTATTTAGGAGAAAGAAAGTAGTGTCATATCTCCATATTTCTATAAGGCTAAAAATATCGTACCATTTATCAATAGCTTTGAGTGCGTCGATATCTAAATTTTCATCTAAAAAATGCTTTACATTTATAAAGTAATTTACTGTTTCGACAATATGTTTATTATCGGTTATTTTTAAAAAATTAACAAATGGACGATTGTGAATAAAGCCGCTATAATTCTTTACAACATCTTTATAACAGTCCTCAATTAAATTATTTTGCTTAACCAAAGCATTTAGTTCTTTTTCAAACTCTTCGTAATTCATAATACTCTCCTGTTTTTAATAAATAGCACTATTTTTTATAAATAGAATTAATTTTATTTTATAAAAGCAATTATTGTCAACCAAATTGTAGTTTCCGATATTGCTAAAATGGGCAAGAACGAAAATATTATCAGGCTGCTTCGAATGTATGATATTTAGCGCCGAATTTGATTATCTTTTCTTCAGGTGTTTCAAAAATGGTACGCTTAACAGGAACATTGGGTTTTCCTTTTTTGAATTTAGGATTTTCAAGGTTTTTGCTTGCTAAATATAGATGTTTGTATGCAGGAAAATACATAAGGTTATTACGCTTTTTACAAGCTGATTCACTAAAACCCGTTATATTTGTTAAGTATGATGCTTTATAAATTAAATCATCGTTCGTTTTTAATACTTGAACACAAACTTGTTCCCCATATTTCCATTTACTTCTTATATCTAATTCAGAAAGGTTTGGAGCCCACATTATTGCATGAGTATGAAACCGTCCGCTTACTCCTACTTCTTTGACAAACACATACTTTATTTCTTTATACATTCTCTTCAATCGCCGAGTATAATTTTTTATGCACATATGAAATTCTTCATAACTTACAGGTGGTTTTGAAAATGTTAAGTCTACTGAGTAAACTTTATCGTATCTTAAGAAGTTATATTTTATTAGTTCATTGGCATGCAAAAGCGATGCTCTGGCGCTTTCTAAACACTGGCTCTTCGTTACAGGACGATTATATGACCTTACCTCTCCGGTTTTCTTATTCTTTATCTTATCGCCCGGCAATTTATCGTATTTTTCAATATTATTCTTTTCGTTAACGCGAAAACTTTTAATTTCATATATATTCGTACCTGGATAATGTACATATTCAACTAAATCTTCTATATTAATTTCCCCCTTATACTAATCTTGATTATTCGGTTACTTTAGGACCATTTAAAGAAAAAGCAATGAATTAATCCTTCATTGCTTTTCGTTTTAATTTACTTAACTAAGTGTTGAATAAGGTGCATATTGTCCAAAGATATCTTTAAATACTTGAAAATCATTATCTTTAAACGATCTTTCAAGCAATGCATAAAGAATACCTTTTTCTCTGAACATCTGGGACATATTTACAACAATCTTTGTGCACATAAATTCGTCTTCATCAACTAAGTACACATAGTTAAGTTTTGGGTTAAAAAAGTTGTTCCTATATAAAAAGCTGAACACCTTTTGTCTAACCTTAAAATACTTGTCATTGTAAACATCACACGCCGGTGAGTTGGATTCGTATTCACGTTTTAAAAAGTCTTCCCTGAATACAGTCACTACAGCGAATTTGTCATCCATTTCTACATTTCTTTTAATCATAATCTAAACCTCTTTCTGTTAAAAATAATATTGGGTTAAAATAAAAAAAGACAGTTTAATTAAAATAACTAAACTGTCCTTAATAATCTTATCTATAAAGTAATCAAAAACGTCATTGATAAATAAAATAACCTCTATAGTAATTATATCATATTTTATTATCAATTATGTTAGAACCAAAGTTCTTAAAATATTTATAGATATCTAAATTAACCTATATATTAATTATAACATATTTTTTTAGAAGGTGGTCACAATCAGTCATTGCTCTCAAACATTACAGTAATCGTAAAAGGCGGCGCGAAATAAAAGAATAGTTGTGCTGTACGATATGCGTCTACTAACCGATATTAAACTGAATGAACTTTTGTCTTTTAACGACATTTACGGACGCGCCGCCTCGCACTGAAAAATGTAACGATAAATTATGATGCAGCCTTATTTTGGCATTTGGGTACAAACATTCCGAAAGTACAATATTTGCATTATGGACGTAGCAATATCTAATCATTAGAGATTTTTATGCCAAAAAAAGACTGTTTTACACCCCAAAAAAGAGGTGTAAACAGGTATTTTTTTGAATATTGGGTCCCGTATGATTTACGCATCTGACACGCAGCAGCATTTTTACAAACTACCGACTGTTTATGATTTACTATATTGTTTATATATGATAGAATATATTCGGGATATTAGAATTATTATTTGGAAGCAGGAGGTAGAGTAATGAAGTATTCAATAAAAGGAACACACTTCCCCGTTGTTATTTGCGACCTTGAACAAGATGAAAAGATAGGGGAAATCCTTACCACCGCTTTTAGATTATTACAGCTTTTAAATATAAGTGCCAAAATTATTAATTTAAAATGTTGAAACCATAAAGCACTATTATTTATTTACCAAAAATGTCACATTGCTTATGACATAATTATCATAGATGATAGGGATTTAATAATTATGTTATTTTGCCCAAGTTTTAAAATTTGAGCAAATATTTTATTAGAACAAAAATTAAAAATGTATAGAAATTTAAAATCATTATTAGGAGCAATGTAATGGATAAGGATTTTGTTATAAAAAATTCAAGATTAAAAAAATACAACGGTATTGGCGGAGATGTTGTTATTCCGAATGGTGTAAAGTCAATTGGAAATAAAGCATTTCTTAATTGCACAGAATTGTCAAGTATATCAATTCCAGATAGCGTAACTCGTATCGGAGACAGAGCTTTTGAAGGCTGTACGGGCTTGTCCAAAATAATAATTCCGAACAGTGTAACTAAAATCTGCAGCAGTGCATTTAAAGATTGTACGAATTTAAACAGCATTATAATCTCTGAAGGCGTAACAGATATTGGGTTTTATGCATTTCAAAACTGTACAAGTTTAAGAAGTATTTTGATACCTAACAGCGTAAACTGGATGGGTTTTGATGTATTTAGTGATTGCAAAAATTTAACTGACATTCGCCTCTCAGACAATATTAAGCATATCGGTGACAATGTCTTTCGCGGTTGTGAAAGCCTAAAAAGCATTGCTATCCCGGAAAGTGTAACAGAAATCGGAGCAGGTGCGTTTGCAGGTTGTAGAAATTTAACAAATATTGTAATACCAAACAAAGTAACATATATTGGCAAAACTGCATTCAAAGATTGCGTAAATCTTAAAAATATTATTATTCCGGACACAGTAGCAGACATTTCTGAAAACGCATTTTATAATACCGCTTGGTACAATAGTCAGCCTGACGGATTGATAATTATTGATAATGTACTTATAGGTCAAAAAAATCTGCGTGTTAAAAATATTACAATTCCCGATAATGTAAAAGTAATATGCAGTGGTTCATTTGCAGGTTGCGAAAATTTAACAAGTGTCACGATTCCCTGTAATGTAACCAGAATTAATGATGAGACTTTCAGTGGCTGCACCGGGTTAAAAGATATTAAAATTCCCGACTGTGTGACAAAAATTGGACATCGTGCATTCAAAGACTGCAAAAAATTAACAAGTATTATAATTCCTCACAGTGTAAAGCTGATTTGCGGGGAAGCCTTTTGTGGTTGTGTTAATTTAAAAGACATTAATATTACAGACGATGAAACGGACATTGATGAAAATGCATTCTATAATACGGAATGGTATAATAGCCAGCCTGACGGATTGATAATACTTGGTAAAACACTTATTTGTCAAAAGAATTTGCAAAGTACAACCGTAACAATTCCTAATTTTATAACGAAGATAGGTCACGGTGCCTTTAAAAAGTGCAAAAACTTGGAGAGCATAATAATTCCTGACAGTGTAAAAGAAATAGGAAGAGAAGCATTCTACCTTTGCACAAACTTGAAAAGCATTGTAATGCCGCATAGCATAACAATAATTGATTCTGTGGCTTTTGCTTGGTGCTTAAATTTAAACGACATTACGATTCCGAAAACTGTAACGCGGATAGGCGCAGGCGCATTTTTGTTTTGTGCTAATTTGAATCAAGTTTTCTTTGAAGGAGGAATTCCGGAATATATTGATCGGAAATATTTTAAAACTTTTATGGAGCATACAAAGTTTATTCTGACAGAAAATGCGTTTCAAAGTGAAGATATACCTAAATATGCGCTTTCACATATCAATACTTCCAGTGTGTCCATAGATGATTTTGTATATATATTGCTGAATAAAACGGGCAAAGCCTACTTGAAATTTTTACTTAGAGCAAACGCCAGTGCAGTTTCGATTATGCAAAAACTTTATGAAGTTCAGGGAGAAAATAAGTTGTTGGCAAAGCAGGCAGAATTTATTGTAGAATACATAGTTGAAAAATTGCAGGATTTTTCTAATGACGATATTTCAGCGGCACTTGATTTCTTTAAGAAAACAAATCCAAATGCAGTAAAAAAATTGGAAACTTTAATTGAAACTAAAGAAAATCTCAATAACAGAACGCAAATCTAATTTTTCAATTTCTTTATGTGAAAAATAAACTCTTGATGAAACAAATTTATTTGTTGAATACAATTAATGCCATGCATTAAAGCGTTGAATTCAGTTGCGAACCATGGTAGCATAAATACATAACTGGATGTATTAATCGACAAATATATTTTGTAGTTTTGGTTTCAAATTATTTTATCGGTCCAAAAAGGAGAAAGATATGTGCAAATCTTATAGCAATATTTGTGATAAAGAAAGTAATACTGAATATTTAAGCAGTGTTGAAGATCTTTTAAAAATGGATTTGGATATTCCGGATTATCAAAGACCATATAAGTGGAGCATTCACAACATCAAAGATTTACTATTTGATATTAAAAATGCCATAAATGATAGTAAAAAATATGATTCAAAATTCAAATACCGTATTGGAACAATTATATTACATGAAGAAAATGACAAATTTAATATTGTTGACGGGCAGCAGAGAATAATATCATTAATACTTATAAAACTCAACTTGGATAAGAACTTTAATTGCTCTATTTTAAATAAAGGATTTACAAATAAAACTTCTAAGAAAAACATTCACGATAATTATGAGTTTATTAATAACTGGTTTAATTTAAATAATGAAAATTATGAAGAAATAGATAACGCATTTAATGAAATTCTCGAAGCAGTGGTCATTGTGGTTGACAAACCTACCGAGGCATTTCAGCTTTTTGATTCACAAAACTCAAGAGGTAAATCACTATACCCACACGACCTATTAAAGGCATATCACCTTCGTGAAATGAAAGAAAATCAATATGAAATGGAACGAGTGGTAAAATATTGGGAAGAGCAAGACTCAAAAAAAATTAAAGAACTCTTTGATTTATATTTATTTCCTATTTGGAATTGGAGCCATGGCTCAAAAACCAGACCTTTTACAGATAAAGAAATAGATGTTTATAAAGGAATATCTGAGAATTCTGAATATACATATGCAAAACGCGCCTATAAAGCTATGCCCTATTTTCAAATCACCGAGCCTTTCATATCCGGCAAAGAGTTTTTTGAAATGGTAGACCATTATTTTAACCTTCTACACGATATAAAGTTAGAGATATTACACAACTCTAACTTTAAAGAAATCAAAAACGTAATTTGCAACGGAAAAGAATTGAAATCTGTTGAAGATATGGATAAAGAAAAATATTGTTCTGTAGGCTTTATTTATACAATAAATCTATTTTACTGTGCTCTCCTTTACTATTATGACAAATTTCATAATTTCAAAGAAATGCCGGTAAAAAAACTGTTCACCTGGGCATTTATGCTTCGTGTTGATATGGAAAATTTAGGATATAACAGTATAAACAAGTATTCAATCGGTGAACAAAATCCAAAATATTCAAATAATATTGCTATGTTTTCAAAAATAGAGCTTGCCCGCACTGACGATGAGATTTCCGCATTGCCTTTAAATATACAAAATAACGGCAATAATAAATGGAAGAAATTATATAATTCAATTAAAAATATAAACGGATTGGGAGAACAAAATGAGTGATAATGATAATAGATTTAATTCTGAAGAGAAATTTGAATTTGTAAAGAAAATTAATATTATAGATGAAAATATTTTTAATTCAGGCGCTTATTACGAAATTCCACTTTATCAGCGAGCATATGCTTGGGAAGACAAAGAAATTGGTCAGTTAATCGAAGATATTAACGATATTAAAGTTGACGGCAAAACGACCGTACAACCAAACTATTATATAGGCACTTTAATTGTGTCAAAGCAAGATAATGAGGAAAAATATGAAGTTGTTGACGGACAGCAAAGACTAACTACTCTCTATCTGCTGTTCAATTACCTTGGAATTGAGACCAAACCGACTCTCACATTTGCGTGCAGAGAAAAATCAAATTATTCTCTTAGAAATATAAAAAATGTTATTGACATTATTAACGAAAATATCGAAGCAATAAAATACAAAGATGATAACAACGAATTTGAGCACAGTATAGAAAATGGAATAAAGATTATAAAAGATAAATTCATAACGAATAATATTAACAAAGAAGATTTTATAAAAAAATTATCTAAAGTTGTTATTTTCAGAATCGTTGTACCAAAACACACAGATTTAAACCGCTATTTTGAGACTATGAATGTCAGAGGTGAACAACTAGAACAACACGATATTTTAAAAGCAGAACTTATGGGCTATCTAAATAATAATGATGAAAAAGAAATGTTTGCAAAAATATGGGATGCCTGCAGTGATATGAGCGGATATATTCAGATGCACTTTATAACTGACTTACGCACTGCAATATTTGGTGAAAGTTGGGATGAAATTCCGTCAAACAATTCTTTAAAGGATTATATAGAAAAAGAGCGAATCGCGAATAAAAACAAGGATAAAGATTCAAAAAGTGAATTACCGGAAACAATCAACGATATAATTGTAAGAGATTGCAATATTGAAGATTATGACGGTGTTGATGACAATGATGTTCGCGTTCGTTTTGAAAGTATTATTGACTTTCCTTATTTCTTGTTACATACGCTTAAATTATATATATATCTTAATAGCGTAAAACATAAAGAACAGGATAAAAAAATCATCAATGAACTTTTGGATGACAAAAAACTTTGCGATACATTTAATAATGTTATAGAAAACGGCACAACAGAAGAAGGCAAGGCTATTGCCGGGAACGAAAAGGATTTTGCCAGCAGTTTTATTGTATGCCTTTTGAGGACAAGATTTCTTTTTGACAAATATATTATTAAGCGCGAATTTGCAAAAGACAATGTTGATGGAAATTGGAGTTTAAAGAGATTAAAGAAAGAAGAAGAAAAAAATAAAAGTAAATCATATTACGTCAACACTGACTTTGGCGAAGAAGCGCTAAACAAAACTAATGTTATGATCCAGTCTGCACTGCGTGTTTCATACACTTCGCCAAGAATAATGCATTGGATAACAGATTTACTTATCTGGCTGTCTAAAGAAGATTGTCAGAAAATTAATAAAAACGAAATGATAAATTACAATAAAGAAGCTGAACATATCGCTGAAAAAGCTGTAAATGAAGCCTTTTTAGGAAAAAATACAGACGAAATAGATAGTTTGGGCGTTAAAATTCCTCATATTGTGTTTAACTATTTGGATTACTTGCTATGGAAGAATAATAAAGATAAATATAAGGATTTTGAGTTTGAATTTAGAAATTCAGTAGAACATTGGTACCCTCAAAATCCTGCCGAAGACAAATGGGAGGATGTTAACACATTTGGAAATCTCTGTATCATTCAAAGAAATATAAATTCAAGATTTTCAAATATGGCACCAGAAGCCAAAAAAAGCAGTTATGCAAAACACATTGAAAAAGGCAGCATCAAATTGCGAATTATGAGCGATTTGACAATAAGCGAAGATGGTGTAAATGCAAAAGAAAGATGGAAAAGTGATGTTTGCAAACAACACGAAAAAGAAATGTTGAAAGTGTTAGGATTTGTTGACACAAATAATAAAATCACTTTATTAAATGAATCTTGATATAATTCAACTGTTAAACATAATAAACTAAAAGAGTTATCTGATTTATTAGCAATTATCAGATAACTCTTTTTTTAAATCATATTAAAATGTTCAAACGCTTTTTTAATATATTTTTGCTTATCAATTGGGCACGGC
>OGPC01000893.1_pt1 | contig 23492 bp, 14 predicted proteins | sample 1552911 | NCBI WGS metagenome assembly OGPC01 (sample SAMEA2580248, study PRJEB22360) | human gut metagenome | biome: human gut; feature: human-associated habitat; material: faeces | place: Denmark | collected 2008/2010 | reverse complement strand
GTGGGAGAAGTGGGGGGGGCCGCCAGCCGGTCGGACATCATCAGCGAAAGTGCGTCATAGGGTGCAACGCCCAAATCCGCTGTCTGGTATAGCGAACACCCGAAGGCAACGACCAGCACGCCGACAGCCACCCAGAACAGCTGGACGGGCAGAGTGTCGGCAGAGCCGAATGCCGCCGTCATCGCATTGCTCGTGAAGGTGACAATGAAGCCGATGCAAAAGCTGTTGATGATGGTGCCCAGCCCAATGTACCGCCGCCCCCAAATCAGCTGCGGCACAAACAAAAACAGGTTCATAAGCACATTCTCAATACTGAACGGCAGGCCGGCCAGCTCAGCCAACCGCAGATTCAGTGCGCTGATGGAGTCATTGCCCAGATGGGAGAACTTGAAAACTGCAATGCCGATGCCGATGATGACGACACCCGCAACCATGCCCAGAATGCGCCGTGCGCTGATTTTCTGATCCAAAATGCTCATGTGCAAAACATCCAATCTTTATAGAATGAGAAATAGTACTATAACTATCTCGTAAAAAGCACCAGCTTGTCAAGGGTAAACCTCGCTAAAAACTGCCGGTCATCCTTGTGAAAACTGCTGAAAGCAGGGGCACATAGCCGCTTTGCTGAATTTGTCAAGTGCGGATGGAGGATGCAAAATCAGCAAAATGCTGAAATTTTGTTACACCCACCCGGGCGTTCGACTGAAGCGAAAAACTTCATAAAAAAGCTGAAAAACCCTTGACAGCAAGCCTTTTTCCCTGTATACTGGTACAGTATCACAAAAATGGAATAGAGCGCCCTAAAGAGATTTCACAAAAACAGTGAAATTGAAAAGTTTGTGGAAAATGACGAATATGCCTACCTTTCACAACGCTTTTTCGGGCGGCTTTCGCCAACTTTGTCAATCTATGGAATAGGAGTGGTCGCGTTTTATGGTTAAGGTCAAGCCCGTACAAAACGGCAGAACGACCCGCATGAGCTTTTCCCGCATCAACGAAGTGATTGGCATGCCCAATCTGATCGAGATCCAGAAAAACTCTTACAACTGGTTCCTGGAGGAGGGCCTGCACGAGGTCTTTCACGACATTGCCGCGATCGAGGACTACACCGGCAATCTGGTGCTGGAGTTTGTCGATTACCGGCTGGACAAGAACCCCAAGTATTCTATTAAAGAATGCAAAGAGCGGGATGCCACATATGCGGCACCCCTGTATGTCACGGCCCGCCTGCTGAACAAGCAGACCGGCGAAGTGCAGGAGCAGGAGATTTTCATGGGCGACTTCCCGCTCATGACTGACGCCGGCACCTTCATCTCCAACGGTGCAGAGCGCGCGATCGTCTCTCAGCTGGTCCGTTCTCCCGGCGTTTTCTACGGCTCCAGCAAGGACCGTACCGGCAAGGATCTGTTTACCGCCACCATGAACCCCAACCGCGGCGCATGGCTGGAGTATGAGACCGATTCCTCCGATGTGTACTATGTCCGCATCGATAAGAACCGCAAGCTGCCCGTCACCACGCTGCTGCGTGCGCTGGGCCTGTCCACCGATGACCAGATCAAGCAGTTCTTCGGCGATTCCGAGCCGAAGATCAACGCTTCCCTCGAGAAGGACATTACCCACAACACCGAGGAAGGCCTGCTCGAGGTCTACCGCAAGCTGCGCCCCGGCGAGCCGCCGACGGTCGAGAACTCCCGCGCACATCTGAACAACCTGTTCTTTGACCCGCGCCGTTACGATCTGGCCCGCTTCGGCCGCTACAAGATGAACAATAAGCTCAGCCTGACCCGCCGCATCGCCGGCTACAAGGCGGCTGAGGATATCATCGCCCCCCTGACCGGCGAGCTGCTGGCCGCCAAGGGCGAGAAGATCAATATGGCCAAGGCCGAGGAGATCGATGCCGCCGGTGTTACCCGCGTGGTCATTCTGGTCGAGCACAAGGGTGAGGAGCCTCATCCCTTCATCGTCATCTCCAACGGCTGTGTCGATGCCCAGAACTTCTTCAGCTTCAATGTTGAGGAGGAGGCCGGCGTCAATGAGCGCGCCAACTTCGCCGAGATCCGCAAGATCCTCGACACCACCTCCGATGTGGAGGAGCAGAAGGAGCTGCTGCGCCAGAACCACGATGTTCTGATCAGCCGCACCGTCACCGTTGACGACATCTTTGCTTCTGTCAACTACCTGCTGGGTCTGGACCACGGCATCGGCGTGACCGATGAGATCGACCATCTGGGCAACCGCCGTGTCCGCAGCGTTGGTGAGCTGCTGCAGAACCAGTTCCGCATCGGCTTCTCCCGTATGGAGCGCGTCATCCGTGAGCGCATGACCCTGCAGAGCCAGGATCAGAGCGTTATCACCCCGCAGGCACTGATCAACATCCGTCCTGTGGTTGCCGCCATCAAGGAGTTCTTCGGCTCCTCTCCGCTGTCTCAGTTCATGGACCAGAACAACCCTCTGGCCGAGCTGACCCACAAGCGCCGTCTGTCCGCTCTGGGCCCCGGCGGTCTGTCCCGTGACCGCGCAGGCTTCGAGGTCCGCGATGTTCACTACACCCACTACGGCCGTCTGTGCCCCATCGAGACGCCTGAAGGCCCGAACATCGGTCTGATCTCCTATCTGGCTACCTACGCCAAGATCAACAAGTACGGCTTTGTGGAGGCACCTTACCGCCGCATTGACAAGGCCACCGGCATCGTCACCGATGAGGTCGTCTATATGACTGCCGATGAGGAGGACGAGTATATTGTTGCGCAGGCCAACGAGCCGCTGGACGAGAACAACCGCTTTGTCCGCACCCGTGTTTCCGGCCGTCACCGTAACGACATTCAGGAGTTTGAGGCCTCTCAGGTCGACTTTATGGATGTTTCTCCCCGCATGATGGTCTCTGTGGCCACGGCCTGCATCCCGTTCCTCGAGAACGATGACTGTAACCGTGCCCTGATGGGCTCCAACATGCAGCGTCAGGCTGTGCCTCTGATGGTCACCCAGCAGCCCATTGTCGCTACCGGCATGGAGTATAAGGCCGCCACCGACTCCGGTGTCTGCGTGCTGGCCGCCCATGACGGCACGGTCGAGTATGTTGACGCCGACAAGATCGTTGTCCGCTGCGCCGACGGCTCTGCCGATACCTATGAGCTGATCAAGTTCATGCGCTCCAACCAGGGCAACTGCAACAACCAGCGCCCCATCGTCAATGTCGGCGATGCCGTCAAGACCGGCGATGTGCTGGCCGATGGCCCCGCTACCCGCAACGGTGAGATCAGCCTTGGCAAGAACGCTCTGGTCGGCTTTATGACTTGGGAGGGCTACAACTACGAGGACGCCGTTCTGCTGAACGAGAAGCTCGTCCGCGAGGATGTTTACACCTCCATCCACATTGAAGAATATGAGACCGAGGCCCGCGACACCAAGCTCGGACCCGAGGAGATCACCCGCGATATCCCGAACGTTGGCGATGACGCACTGAAGGATCTGGACGACCGCGGTATCATCCGCGTTGGTGCCGAGGTCAAGACGGGCGACATCCTTGTCGGCAAGGTCACCCCGAAGGGCGAAACCGAGCTGACCGCCGAGGAGCGCCTGCTGCGCGCCATCTTCGGCGAGAAGGCCCGCGAGGTCCGCGATACCTCCCTGCGTGTGCCCCACGGTGCCTACGGCATCGTGGTCGATGTCAAGGTCTTTACCCCCGAGAACAGCGATGAGCTGCAGCCCGGTGTGCGCATGTGCGTGCGCTGCTATATCGCCCAGAAGCGCAAGATCAGCGTTGGCGATAAGATGGCAGGCCGTCACGGCAACAAGGGTGTTGTCTCTCGCATCCTGCCGCAGGAGGATATGCCCTTCCTGCCCGACGGCACCCCGCTGGACATCGTGCTGAACCCCCTGGGCGTTCCCTCCCGTATGAACATCGGTCAGGTTCTGGAGGTCAACCTTGGTTATGTTGCCAAGGCGCTGGGCTGGAAGGTCCAGACCCCCGTCTTTGACGGTGCCCACGAGTCTGACCTACGCGACTGCTTCGCCGAGGCCCGCGAGAAGTGGCACGGCGAGAACGCCCCCGAGTACCCGACCCACCTCGACCGTCTGATGGGCGAGAAGGGCCATGTCATTGACTTCTCCAAGATCGACCTGACCGATGACGGCAAGACCACCGTGTATGACGGCCGTACCGGCGAGCAGTTCCCCAACAAGGTCACGGTAGGCTATATGTACTACCTCAAGCTGCATCACCTGGTCGATGATAAGATCCACGCCCGCTCCACCGGCCCCTACTCCATGGTCACCCAGCAGCCTCTGGGCGGCAAGGCGCAGTTCGGCGGCCAGCGCTTCGGCGAGATGGAAGTCTGGGCGCTGGAAGCTTACGGCGCCGCCTACACCCTGCAGGAGATCCTGACCATCAAGTCCGACGATGTCGTGGGCCGTGTCAAGACCTACGAGGCCATCGTCAAGGGCGAGCCGATCCCGCGCCCCGGTATCCCCGAGAGCTTCCGCGTTATGCTCAAGGAGCTGCAGAGCCTTGGTCTGGATATCGTTGTGCAGGATAAGGAAGGCAACGCCGTCGATATGCGTCAGGAGTTTGACGACGATGACAGCAGCTTTGAGAACAACGACTACGACCTGGGCGATAATGTCATGGTCGAGAGTGAGCTGCAGGACGACTACAGCGTCAAGGATGCCGACGAGGGCTTTGACGATGATCTGGATGAGGATGCCGGCCCCACGGCTGACGACCTCGCCGCGATCGAGTCCGATTCCTTCGACGATTGATCGAATTGATCGAGTGTATCGTGTGTCATATTGAATTTGAGAGGGTTCGCTGAATGGAAAATAAAGAATTCGATTCGATTAAGATCGGCCTTGCCTCCCCGGACCAGATCCGTGCCTGGAGCTACGGCGAGGTCACCAAGCCCGAAACCATCAACTACCGCACCCTGAAGCCGGAGCGCGACGGCCTGTACTGCGAGCGCATTTTTGGACCTACCAAGGACTGGGAATGCCACTGCGGCAAGTACAAGCGCATCCGCTACAAGGGTAAGATCTGCGACAAGTGCGGCGTCGAGGTCACCCGCGCCAAGGTCCGCCGTGAGCGCATGGGCCACATCGAGCTGGCTGCACCTGTCTCGCACATCTGGTATTTCAAGGGCATTCCCAGCCGCATCGGCCTGATGCTGGACATCAGCCCCCGTCAGCTGGACAAGGTCCTGTATTTCGCCAACTACATTGTTACTGACCCCGGCTTCACCCCGCTGGAGAAAAAGCAGCTGCTGACCGAGCGTGAGTACAAGGAGATGCGCGAAAAGTACGAGGATACATTTGAAGCCAGCATGGGCGCTGAGGCGATCCAGAAGCTGCTGGCCGAGATCGACCTCGACAAGCTCAGCAAGGAGCTGCGCGAGGAGCTTGAGCATGCCAACGGCCAGAAGCGCGTGCGTCTGCTCAAGCGTCTGGAGTGCGTGGAGAGCTTCCTCGAGAGCAACCAGCGCCCCGAGTGGATGATTATGACGGTTATCCCCGTCATTCCGCCGGATCTGCGCCCCCTGCTGCAGCTGGACGGCGGCCGCTTTGCGACCTCCGACCTGAATGATCTGTACCGCCGCGTTATCAACCGCAACAACCGTCTGAAGCGCCTGCTGGAGCTGGGTGCCCCCGACATCATCGTCCGCAACGAGAAGCGTATGCTGCAGGAGGCTGTGGACGCCCTGATCGACAACGGCCGCCGCGGCCGCCCAGTCACCGGTGCCAACAACCGTGCGCTGAAGTCCCTGTCCGATATGCTGAAGGGCAAACAGGGCCGCTTCCGCCAGAACCTGCTGGGCAAGCGTGTTGACTACTCCGGCCGTTCCGTTATCGTTGTCGGCCCCGAGCTGAAGATGTATCAGTGCGGTCTGCCCAAGGAGATGGCCCTCGAGCTGTTCAAGCCCTTCGTCATGAAGGACCTGGTCGAGAAGGAGAAGGCCAACAACATCAAGTCTGCCCGCAAGATGGTCGAGCGTGCCCGCCCCGAGGTCTGGGACTCTCTGGAAACGGTCATCAAGGGTCACCCGGTTCTGCTGAACCGTGCGCCTACGCTGCACCGTCTGGGCATTCAGGCCTTTGAGCCTGTGCTGGTCGAGGGCCGTGCCATCAAGCTGCATCCCCTGGTCTGCACCCCCTTCAACGCTGACTTTGACGGCGACCAGATGGCCGTCCATCTGCCGCTGTCCACCGAGGCCCAGCGCGAGGCCAAGATGCTGATGCTGGCCTCCGGCAACCTGCTCAAGCCCTCTGACGGTGAGCCCGTCACCGTGCCCACGCAGGATATGATTCTGGGCAGCTACTACCTGACCCTCGTCAACCCCGAGGATAAGGGCCACGGCAAGGTCTTCCGCGATGAGGCCGAGGCCATGATGGCGTACTCCGAGGGTCTGATCACCCTGCAGGCACCCATCAAGGTGCGCCGCACCATGACCTTTGACGGCGTGGAGGAGACCGGTCTGGTCGATACCACGATGGGCCAGATTATCTTCAACAACCCGATCCCGCAGGATCTGGGCTATGTCGACCGTACCGATCCGGCCACGAAGTTCGACTATGAGATGAACCCCCGCACCCTCAAGATCGCTTCCGGCGGCAAGAGCGACAAGCTGACGAAGAAGGGCCTGCCCGACATCATCAGCCGCTGCCTGACCAAGCACGGCACCAAGACCTGCGCCATGATGCTGGATCAGATCAAGGCACAGGGCTACAAGTACTCCACCCTGTCCGCCATCACGGTCGCCGTCCCCGATGCTATCATGCCCGAGGAGAAGCCCGCTATTCTGGCTGCTGCCGATAAGAAGATCGAGAAGGTCATGAAGAACTTCAACCGCGGCCTCATCTCCGATGAGGAGCGCTACCGCAAGACCGTTGAGATCTGGCAGGCCGCCACCGAGGAAGTCTCCGATGCTCTGAGCGACAACCTGAAGAAGAACCACCAGCGCAACCCCATCTATATGATGTCCGATTCCGGTGCCCGTGGTTCTATGGACCAGATCAAGCAGCTGGCCGGTATGCGCGGCCTGCTGGCCAACACGGCCGGCAAGACGCTGGAAATGCCTATCCGCGCCAACTACCGTGAAGGCCTGAATATTCTGGAATACTTCATCTCCTCTCGAGGCGCCCGTAAGGGTCTGGCCGATACCGCTCTGCGTACCGCAGACTCCGGTTATCTGACCCGCCGTCTGGTCGATGTCTCTCAGGAGGTCATCATCCGCGAGGAGGACTGCCACGCGACCGAGGGCATCTGGGTCCGCGAGATCAGCGAGGGCAACTCCGTTGTCGAGAGCTTCAAGGAGCGTCTGAACGGCCGTTACTCCCTGCATGATGTGCACGATCCCGCCACGGGTGAGCTGCTCGTCAGCAAGGATAAGATGATGGATATGTTTGACGCCGAGAAGGTCGTCAACGCCGGCATCACCGAGCTGGAGATCCGCTCCGTCATGACCTGCCGCGCCCATGTGGGCGTCTGCGCACGCTGCTACGGCTCCAACATGTCCAACGGCCAGTGCGTCAAGGTCGGTGAGTCTGTCGGCATCATCGCCGCTGAGTCCATCGGCGAGCCCGGCACCCAGCTGACCATGCGTACCTTCCATACCGGCGGTATCGCATCGGCCGAAGATATCACACAGGGTCTTCCCCGTGTTGAGGAACTGTTTGAGAGCCGCCGCCCGAAGGCGATGGCCATCATGTCCGAGATCGCCGGTACCGTCCACATTGACGATACCAAAAAGACCCGCCATGCCGAGATCAACGGCGTGGACGAGAACGGCGCACCCATCACCAAGAGCTACCTGATCCCCTTCGGTCAGCGTCTCAAGGTCATGGAGGGCGATGAGGTCGCCAAGGGCGCACTGCTGACCGAGGGCCATGCCTACCCGCAGGATATTCTGGCGATTCAGGGCGCTATCGCCACCCAGAACTACCTGATCAGCGAGGTCCAGAAGGTCTACCGTCTGCAGGGCGTTGACATCAACGATAAGCATATCGAGGTCATCGTCCGCCAGATGATGCGCAAAGTCCGTATCGAGGATTCCGGCTCCAGCGACTTTATCATGGGCAGCATCGTGAACCGCCGCGATGTCATGATCAAGAACGAGGAGATTCAGGCCCGCATTGATGCCGGTGAGACCGATCTGAAGCTGGTTCAGGCCAGTCAGGTCCTGCTGGGCATCACCAAGTCCAGCCTGGCTACCGACTCCTTCCTGTCCGCTGCTTCCTTCCAGGAGACCACCCGTGTCCTGACCGAGGCTGCCATCAAGGGCAAGATTGACCCGCTGGCCGGTCTGAAGGAGAATGTCATCATCGGTAAGCTCATCCCCGCCGGCACTGGTCTGCCGGAGGTCGAGGAGGAACTTGTGCAGGCGGAGATCGCCCGCGATGCCGCTGAGGCTGCTTACGACCACTAAATAAACCGCAAAGGATTCCCGCCGCCACGGCGGGAATCCTTTTTTGCATACCGTCCGTGATTGACACACACACACAGGCGGGTTATAATGAATAGACAAAGCAAAGGGGAGTGAAACTATGCTGTTCCTGCAGTATCCGCCGTGTTCCACCTGCCAGAAAGCTAAAAAATGGCTGGATGAACACGGCATTGTCTACACCGCCCGCCATATTAAAGAGGAAAAACCCACCGCTGACGAGCTGCGGGCATGGATCGCCGCGAGTGGCCTGCCCATCAAGCGGTTCTTTAATACGAGCGGCCTTGTCTACAAAAATCTGGGCCTTAAAGATAAGCTGCCCGCTATGAGCGAGGAGGAGCAGATCGCCCTGCTGGCCTCGGACGGTATGCTGGTCAAGCGCCCGCTGCTGGTGGCAGATGATTTCGTCCTGCCCGGATTCAAGCCCGCTGAGTGGGAAAAAGCTCTTCTGTGACCTGTAGGGGCGGACATTGCCCGCGCGCGGAACCCGGCGCTTGCCGCAAGTTTCCGGGCGGATATGGAATCCGCCCCTGCCTTGCCGTTGCCGCGCACTGCGGGCGAATAATGCTCGCCCTGCATCCTCTGCATAATAAAATTTTTTAATAAGGAGAACACAATGGCTGAAATCTTAAAAGACCGCAGTGAGCTGGACCCGCAGTTCCAGTGGGATCTGACGCCGATGTATGAAAGCGACGCTGCATGGGAGGCTGCGCTGGAAAGTCTGGATGCTGACATCGAGAGCCTGTCTGCCTTTGCAGGCAAGCTGAACGATGCCGTCACGATCGGGGCTTATCTTGACGCCTCCACCGAGGTGAGCCGCAAGGTGGAGCGCCTCTATTGCTATGCCTCGCAGCGCCACGATGAGGACACCCGCGATAACGCCGCCCAGAGCATGTATGCCCGCGTCGGCAGCAAATATGTCAAGATGGTCACGGCGCTGTCCTTCGCCCAGCCCGAGATCCTGAGCCTGCCCGAGGACAAGCTGACGGCCATCGTCAACGACCCCGCAGTCGCAGAGTACAAATTCAATCTCGAGGATCTGCTGCGCAGCAAGCCACACACCCTGACCAAGGCCGAGGAAAAGCTGCTGGCCAGCTTCGGCGAGGTCATGTCCGCGCCGTCTGAGATCTACCACAATCTCGAGGATGCCGACATGGTGTTCGATGCAGTCAAGAACGGGGAGGGGGAGACCGTGGAGGTCACCGGCTCCAACTTTGTGCCGCTTGAGATGAGCACCGACCGCACCCTGCGCGAGAATGCCTTCCACAGCTATTACAAGAGCTACCGCCAGCACATCAACACCTTTGCTGCGTCCTACTCCGGCGCTGTCAAGGCAGCGGCAGCCGAGGCCGCAGCCCGCAGCTATCCGTCCTCCCGTGCTATGTCGATGGCGGGGGAGAACGTGCCGGTTGAGGTCTACGACAATCTGGTCGCAACGGTGCGCAAGCACATGCCGGCCATGCACCGCTATGTCCGCCTGCGCAAAAAGATGCTGGGTGTGGACGCGCTGCACTTCTACGATGTCTATGCACCGCTGGTCGGCGATTTGAAAAAGACCTACAGCTATGAGACGGCACAGCAGATGGTGCTGAAGGCAGTCGCACCGCTGGGTGAGGACTATCAGGAGACTGTCCGCAAGGCCTACGCCGAGCGCTGGATCGATGTCTACCCCAACCGCGGCAAGCGCGGCGGCGCTTACTCCGGCGGCTGCTATGACTCCAACCCCTATATCCTGCTCAACTTCAGCGGCACGCTGGACAGCGTTTCCACGCTGGCGCATGAGATGGGTCACACCATCCACAGCTGGCGCTCCCGCCAGCATCAGCCGCCGCAGTACGCGGACTATACCCTCTTTGTGGCGGAGGTTGCCTCCACCGTCAACGAGAACCTGCTCATCGAGCAGCTGCTCCAGAACGAGAATGACCCCCAGACCCGCCTCTATCTGCTGAACCAGTACCTCGAGAACTTCAAGGGCACCGTCTACCGCCAGACGATGTTTGCTGAATTTGAGCGCGAGGCACATGCGATGGTCGAGCGCGGCGAGGCGCTGAACGCCGCCGCCCTGAACGAGCTGTACAAGCGTCTGGTCATGGATTACTTCGGCGAGGATATGGTCATTGATGAGGAAATCCAGTATGAGTGGGCCCGCATCCCGCACTTCTACCGTCCCTTCTATGTCTATAAGTATGCGACCGGCTACTCCACGGCAGTGGCACTGTCTGAGGGTATTTTGAAGGAGGGCGAGCCTGCCGTCAAGCGCTACAAGGAGTTCCTGTCGATGGGCGGCAGCGCCTATCCGCTGGATGAGCTGCGCCATGCTGGCGTGGATCTGGCCACCCCTGCGCCGGTCGATGCGGCTCTTGAGAAGTTTGAGCGCATTCTGGATGACGCCGAGGCAACACTGGCGAAGCTGCAGTAAGCCTGTCCCTGCAGCCGGGTAGAGATGTAGGGGCCGCACATCTGCGGCCCGCAACCCTCCGGCAGGCGCCTGTTCACCTTACATGAGCGGGCCGGGCATGCCCGGCCCCTACAGACGCAATACACCAAAAAGAGGAGCGCCCTCCGTGGGCGCTCCTCTTTAATAATAGGTATGCGATGTTACTTGCCCAGAACTGCCTTGATGTAGGCGGCCTCACGGGCTGCGATCTGATCCTGATATGCCTTTACGGCTTTGGCGTAGGCGGCCTCACGCTGATCGGCGGAAGCCTGTGCGGCCTTGCCGGCGGCAATTACGGCGGCTACTCTGGCGTCAGCCTGAGCCTGTGCGGCTTTTCCTGCGGCGATAACGGCAAGGCACTCTGCATCGGCTTTTGCCTGTGCGGCTCTGGCGGCCTTCAGGATAGCGGCGCTGTCGGCGTCAGCCTTTGCCTTTGCGTTTTTAGAGTAGGCATCGACAGCGGCCACATAAGCGGCTTCCTTGGCTGCAATCTGCGCCTGATAGGCCTTGACTGCGGCGATGTAATCGCTGTTTGCGTCTGCAAAAACGGGTACAGCGAATGCGGATACCATGCACAGGGAAATGAGAACGGCAAGCAGTTTTTTCATTGTCAATACCTCCTTGAATTTCATGCTGAATAAAGGTTTTCGGCAGGCTCATCATTACCTTGCCTGTAATTATAGTATAACAAAAACCCGCGCTCGGTGCAATAAAAACCGTATTGTCATTCCTACGATTCTTTCGGACAAAAATTGTGAAATATGTATAAAAATGTCTGAATTATGGACAAAAGATGCTGCTTTGGCGCATTGCATCGGGAAAAGCCGTGTGTACCGCTGTCGGATCATCGGCGTGCAAAGCCTTCCAAAAGCAGCCTGCAGTCCTGCGGAAGGCGGTAAAAACAGGCGTCTGGCTTAAAAAAATTAAATTCTCTGTATTGCACGATTTTTTCAAGATTTTTTTGGCAATACTCTTGACAATTCGGTCGGAATACTGTAATATAATCATTGCGTGAGTTGCGGGGAATAGTGCGGCCTAAAGGTCGCGGCAACCGCAAAAAGCGCGTCAATAAGTGAAGAAAGGAGAAAAGAAATGCCTACTTTTAACCAGCTCGTGCGCAAAGGCCGTGAGGTCCTGGTCAAAAAGAGCACTGCACCCGCCCTTCTGAAGAGCTACAACTCCCAGAAAAAGGAGTACACCAACCTGAACAGCCCGCAGAAGCGTGGTGTCTGCACTGCTGTGCGTACCATGACCCCCAAGAAGCCCAACTCTGCTCTGCGTAAAGTTGCCCGTGTCCGCCTGACGAATGGTATCGAGGTCACCTCTTACATTCCCGGTATCGGCCATAACCTGCAGGAGCACAGCGTTGTTCTGATCCGTGGCGGTCGTGTCAAGGATCTGCCCGGTGTCCGTTACCACATCATCCGTGGTACTCTGGATACGCAGGGTGTTGCGAACCGTAACCAGGCCCGCAGCAAATACGGTGCTAAGCGCCCCAAGGCCGGTGCCAAGAAGTAAGGAAACATCTTTTCGCCATAAAATAGGCCAACGCCTTTTTTGTGGCACAACGGGAGTTTCTTAACTTTCGAGTACCGATGATATCATTCTATGTGAAGGAGGGAAGAAAGATGCCCAGAAGAGGTAATGTCGCAAAACGCGAAGTTCTGGCCGATCCTATTTACAATTCCAAGGTTGTCACCCGTCTGGTCAACTACATCATGCTGGATGGCAAGAAAGGTGTTGCTCAGGAGATCGTTTACGATGCATTCAACATCGTGAAGGAGAAGACCGGCAACGACCCGCTCGATATGTTCGAGAAGGCTATGGAGAACATCATGCCTAACCTCGAGTGCAAGACCCGCCGTGTCGGCGGCGCTAACTACCAGGTCCCCCTGGAGGTCAGCCCTGCCCGCCGCGAGACGCTCGGCCTGCGCTGGCTGACCGCTTACAGCCGCGCCCGCGGCGAGAAGACCATGTCTGCTCGTCTGGCCGCTGAGATCATCGACGCCACCAACGGTGTCGGCGGTTCCGTCAAGAAGCGCGAGGATACGCACAAGATGGCCGAGGCCAACAAGGCTTTTGCCCACTATCGTTATTGATAAGCTGTCTGAGGAGGTTTAAGCCATGGCTACGCCGAGAGATGTATCTCTGCAAATGACCCGTAACATCGGTATCATGGCCCACATCGACGCAGGTAAGACCACCACCACCGAGCGCATCCTGTACTACACCGGTATTAACCATAAGATCGGTGAAGTTCATGATGGCGCTGCTACGATGGACTGGATGGAACAGGAGCAGGAGCGTGGTATCACCATCACCTCTGCTGCTACCACCTGCTATTGGAGCCATACCGAGACTCAGCACGATCCGGCTCTCTTCAAGAAGAACCGTCATCGTATCAACATCATCGACACCCCGGGCCACGTTGACTTCACTGTTGAGGTTCAGCGTTCCCTGCGCGTTCTGGACGGCTCTGTTACCGTTCTGGCCGCCAAGGGTGGCGTTGAGCCGCAGTCTGAGACCGTTTGGCGTCAGGCTGACGAGTACAAGGTTCCCCGCATGGTCTACGTCAACAAGATGGATACCATGGGTGCCGATTTCTACCGCTGCGTTCAGATGCTCCATGATCGTCTGCACGCCAACGGTGTGCCCATCCAGCTGCCTGTTGGTCAGGAGGATACTTTCAAGGGTATCATCGACCTGATCGATATGCAGGCTGACATCTACTATGATGACATGGGCAATGATGTCCGCGTTGAGCCTATTCCTGAGGATATGAAGGAGAAGGCTCAGGAGTACCATGACAAGCTGATCGAGGCTGTTGCCGAGACCGACGAAGAGCTCATGATGAAGTACCTGGACGGCGAGGAGTTGACCAAGGAAGAAATCAAGGCGGCTCTGCGTAAGGCTACCATCTCCAACGAGATCGTGCCCGTTGTCTGTGGCTCCTCCTACAAGAACCGCGGCGTTCAGAAGCTGCTGGATGCCATTGTTGACTACATGCCGGCTCCTACCGACGTTGCAGCCATCAAGGGCACCAACCCCGAGACCGGCGAGGAGGAGGATCGTATCTCCTCTGACGACCAGCCTTTCGCAGCTCTGGCTTTCAAGATCATGACTGACCCGTATGTCGGTAAGCTCTGCTTCTTCCGTGTGTACTCCGGTACGCTGGACGCAGGCACCACCGTCTACAACTCTGTCAAGGATAACAACGAGCGCATCGGCCGTATCCTGCAGATGCACGCCAACAACCGTAAGGACATCGACACCGTTTACGCGGGCGATATTGCGGCTGCTGTCGGCCTGAAGAATACCACCACCGGTGACACGCTGTGCGACGAGAAGCACCCCATCATTCTGGAGTCCATGAACTTCCCGGAGCCCGTTATCCGCGTTGCCATCGAGCCCAAGACCAAGGCTGGCTCCGAGAAGATGGGCATTGCTCTGGCAAAGCTCGCTGAGGAGGATCCGACCTTCCGTACCTGGACCGATGAAGAGACCGGTCAGACCATCATCGCCGGCATGGGCGAGCTCCATCTGGAGATCATCGTCGACCGTCTGCTGCGCGAGTTCAAGGTCGAGGCCAATGTTGGCGCTCCGCAGGTTGCTTACCGCGAGACCATTCGCAAGGAAGCCAATCAGGAGACCAAGTACGCCCGCCAGTCCGGCGGTAAGGGCCAGTATGGTCACGTCAAGATCAAGCTGGAGCCCAACCCCGGCAAGGGCTATGAGTTCGTCAACGGTGTCGTTGGCGGCGCTATCCCGAAGGAATATATCCCCGCTGTTGACAACGGTATTCAGGGCGCTATGAAGGCGGGTGTTCTCGCCGGTTATCCCGTCGTGGATGTCAAGGTCACCCTGTGGGATGGTTCTTATCATGAGGTCGACTCCTCTGAAATGGCGTTCTCCATCGCCGGTTCTATGGCATTCAAGGAGGCCATGAAGAAGTGCGATCCCGTCATCATGGAGCCCATCATGAAGGTCAATGTTATCGTGCCTGATGAGTACATGGGCAACGTTATCGGCGACCTGAACAGCCGTCGCGGCCAGATCAACAATCAGGAGTCCGAGGGTGGCACGGCTCGTGTTACTGCTCTGGTTCCTCTGTCCGAGATGTTCGGTTATGCTACCGACCTGCGCTCCAAGACGCAGGGTCGTGGCCAGTACTCCATGGAGCCTGATGAGTATCAGCAGGTTCCCAAGAGTGTTGCCGACAAGATCATGGCCGACCGCGCTCACAAAGCCTGATTTTATAAGTCATACTTTATAAAATAGACTTGCTTTTTCTCTTTAAATTTTGTATGATAGTCTTACGCAAGACTACCAAATGTTTTAATTAAAGGAGGACACTTCCAATGGCTGAAAAGGAAAAATTTGACCGCTCTTTGGAGCATGTCAACATTGGTACCATCGGTCACGTTGACCACGGCAAGACCACTCTGACCGCTGCCATCACCAAGACTCTGGCTCTGAAGGGCGATGCCGACTTCATGGATTACTCCAGCATCGACAAGGCTCCCGAGGAGAAGGCTCGTGGCATCACGATCAACACTGCTCACGTTGAGTACCACACCGAGAAGCGTCACTACGCCCATGTTGACTGCCCGGGCCATGCTGACTACATCAAGAACATGATCACCGGTGCTGCTCAGATGGACGGCGCTATTCTGGTCGTTGCTGCTACCGATGGTCCCATGCCCCAGACCCGTGAGCACATCCTGCTCGCCCGTCAGGTCGGCGTGCCCAAGATCGTTGTCTTCATGAACAAGTGCGACATGGTCGACGATGAGGAGCTGCTGGATCTGGTCGAGATGGAGATCCGTGAGCTGCTGAACGAGTACGACTTCGATGGCGACAACACCCCCATCATCCGTGGTTCCGCTCTGAAGGCTCTGGAGTCCACCAGCACCGATCCCAACGCCCCCGAGTACAAGTGCATTTGGGAGCTGATGGACGCTGTTGACAGCTACATCCCCACTCCTGATCGTGCTGCTGACAAGCCCTTCCTGATGCCCGTTGAGGACGTCATGACCATTTCTGGCCGTGGCACCGTCGCCACCGGTCGTGTCGAGCGTGGTACTGCCCACGTCGGCGACCAGATGGAGATCGTCGGTCTCAAGGAAGAGAAGATGACCACCACCATCACCGGCCTCGAGATGTTCCGCAAGAGCCTCGAGTTCGCTCAGGCTGGCGATAACATCGGCGCCCTGCTGCGTGGCGTTGACCGCGACCAGATCGAGCGTGGCCAGTGCCTGTGCAAGCCCGGTTCTGTTCATCCCCACACCACCTTCGACGGTCACGTTTACGTCCTGAAGAAGGAAGAGGGCGGCCGTCATACCCCGTTCTTCAACAACTATCGTCCTCAGTTCTACTTCCGTACCACCGATGTTACCGGCATCATCACCCTGCCCGAGGGCACTGAGATGTGCATGCCCGGCGACAACGTTGATATGCACGTTGAGCTGATCACCCCCGTTGCCATGGAGGAGGGCCTGCGTTTCGCTATCCGCGAGGGCGGCCACACCGTTGGTTCCGGCGTTGTTTCCAAGATCGAGAAGTAATTTCTTGCTCTGAAAAGCAATACTATGGGCGCTGTCCGCGAGGGCAGCGCCCATTTTTTATACCCGTCAGCCTGCCGCAGGAACGCCGTAACAGGCAGCAGGAAAAAACAAAGAAGCCATACGAAGCAGGTGAGTACACCTGTTCCGTATGGCTTTTATTGTTGGTGCTTATACAAGCCCGAATTCGGCCCGCAAACGCGCCAGCATTGCACGCTGGGCATCCGCCTCGGCAATGCTATCCACGCTGCCAAAGGCGCGCGCAGGGGCGCTGCCGGGGCCTGTGGAGCCGTATTCGCCGAAGCGTGCGGTCTTTTCGTTCTCGGGGTCATGCCAGTTGTCCCAGCCGCCGGCGCAGACTTCCTCGCTCAGGGAGCAGTCCAGCCAGTAGCAGGCCGCGTCAGCGCGCCACGGGCGGCCCAGATAGACGCTGCCGGGGGCGCAGTTGCCCGCTACGGTGCAGTCTACAAAGAGGTAGCCGGGCTTGCCTGCGGGGGTGCTGGGGGCCGTGATGTAGCAGATGCCGGTCTTGTGGTGCCACGGCTCGATGCGGCAACTGTCAAACACAGCATTGGCCCCGCCAAAGATGAAATCAATGTTGCCGCGGATCGTGCAGCGGCGGTAATACTGGGTCGTGTCCAACCGGGGGGCATTCTCGCGCGGGCCGCGGAAGCCGTTCTTCTCACGCTCCTGCAGGGGCAGGGGAGCGGTGAAAAGGGTGTCCTGATTGCCGTAGAGGTTTACATCCTCCATCAGCACACGGCTGGCATCAGCATAGACGGCAAGCGCCTGACCGGCCTTTGCACCGTCACCGGCGTTGTTTTGGATGGTCAGGTTGCGCACGACCGCCTTGCCGCCGCCCAGAAACAGCGTTTCGCTGCGGAAGGTGCCGGTCTTGGCCTCGCCCGGCCAAGGGTCACGGCCGCCGACAGAGGCGGTGATAACGGTGGCATTGCGGTACTCGCCCTCAATGATATAGTCAGCCAGCTCGATGAAGGGCCGCTCCTCATAGATGCCGTGCTTGATGTAGAAGCGCACCGGCAGCTCCGGCGTTTCGGCGCAGGCCGCCACGGCTTCCGTCAGGGTGCGGTAATCGCCGCGGCCGCTCTCGTCCACGACCAGTGTTTTTCTTTCGAGTTCAGCCATCAGAAAAATCCTTTCATAAAAGCGATGTCACTGGCCGCACGCGCCGGCACAGCCTCCTCGCGCAGCACCGGCAGAGCGGGCTGGGGCAGCTGACGCAGCATGGAAAACGCCCCGGCATAGTCGGTGCGGCTCTCCTCTAAGCTGGTCTGCAGCAGGCTGCCGTCCGGCGCAAACGCCTGCCCCTTGAAATGGACAGCCACGATCTGATCCCCCAGCAGTGCGCCCATATCGTACCAGATGCGGTCCTGTGCGTCTACATTCTCAGCAGATACAAGGTTGCTCATGTCAAAGATGACCTTCAGATTCGGGCTGCGCATCGTGTCCAGAATGTGGCGCGTGGCTGCGGCGGAGTTCATGCTGTGATAGGTCACAGGCTCGATGCCTACGGTAACGCCGAGTGCCTCGGCGGCGGGCAAAATCTCTGCCAGACTGCGGCAGAGCAGCTCCTGCGCCTGCGCACGGGTCGTCCCGGCAGGCTGCTTGGACATGGCGGTGGTCTCGGTGCCGATGCACCCAGCCCCCAGCGCCTTGCATACAGCCAGCTGGCTCTTGAAATCGGAAACATTGCAAAGGCGGCTCTCATCATTTATGGCCAGCTCGACATAGGTGCCCAGCACGGCGACCTGAATACGGTGTGCTTTTTCGGCGGCAACCGTCTCGGCCACCAGCGCATCCGTCACATCGGCGTAGCTTTTTACAGTGGGGACGCATTTTTTGTATGCAAGCTGCACGGCCGCAAAGCCATCGGCAGAAACCTTCCCGAACAGCTCATCCGGTGTGCCCTTGCCATAGTCGTGCAGACGGGCACCTATAATAAAATTCGGCATGGTGCAGCCTCCTTACTTCTTGCGCGCGGCGAGGATCTCGGTGTAGGCCAGCAGCAGGGGACCGACACCCTTGGCGTCGTTCTCAACGACCGGCTCGCTGAAATAGTAGGCAAGGCTGCCGTCACGACGGGTCGCGCCGCCAAGCCCGGCTACCAGACAGATGCCGCCAAGCTGCAGGGCACCGTCAGCGCCCACGCCGAGATGGCGGTCGCAGGTGCCGTAGAAAGCCTTCTCGCCGTAGGCGGCGTACCGCTTGGGCAGGTAGCCAAGGCGCACACCTTTCAGCACGGCGTAGGCGAACAGCGCACTGCCGGAGGTCTCCAGATAGTTGCCCTCCACACCGGCCTTGTCGATGACCTGCCAGAACATGCCGCTCTCGTCATCTTGGAACGCGATCATTGCGTCCACAGCGTCCTTGAGCATCGACATGATCGCGCGGTACTCATAATAGAGCATATCGTCCATGCGCTCAAGCACATCGACCATCGCAACAAGGAACCAGCCCATGGCACGCAGCCAGAAGTTGGCGCTGCAGCCGGTCACGGGGTCGGCCCAGTACATCTCGCGGCTCTCGTCATAGCCGTGGTAGTACAGACCGGTTTTGGGGTCCTTCATGTGCTTCTGGATATTCATGAACTGTTTGTAGCTGTCAATGCAGCCGTGCATCCCGTTGCAGCGTGTCTCGTACTCCATGTAGAAGGGCTGAGCCATGTAGGTGCCGTCCAGCCAGACCTGATTCGGGTAGATCTTTTTGTGCCAGAAGTTGCCCTCTCTGGTGCGGGGCTGGGTCTCCAGCTGGCTGCGGATCGTCTCGATGGCATCGCGGTAGCGCTGCTCGCCGGTCAGGTCATAGAGGGTGAACAGGTTCTTGCCCTGATTTACGTTGTCAAGGTTGTACTCCTGCGGGTCGTAGGTCTCAATGACGCCGTGATCCTTGACAAAATAGTCAAGGAAATTGCGGGAGAAGGCCAGAAACTTCTCGTCCCCGGTCGTCTGGTAGAGGCTCAGACAGGCGGTGATCATGCAGCCGTCGATGTAATTCCATTTGTTCGGCTTGCCGCTGCGCACCTTTTCAATGTTCCAGAGCGGGGCTTCGGCGGTGGAGCCGGCAATCAGGTAATCTACATAGTGGCCCAGTGTGGTCAGAATCTCGTCATGGGTCATGGTTCAGTCCTCCTCATAGCGGTCAACATGGGTCAGCTGCAGGCGCTCGCCCTCGTAACCGGTAATTTCTACATTGTGCAGTGCGATCTTGCGCACATTCTCGGCGTGGATGCCTACCTTGCAGCTGGCGCCTGCGCCGCACATCATGGCTGCCTGCCCGGGGCGTGCATCGGGTGCAAAGCTGATCTTCACATCCCGCATCGTCACGCCCTCAATGGGCTGCTCCGGCAGACCGCTGAACCAGCAGCCCGCATACTGGGCATCGGTGGCCACGATATGCTCCATCTCCAGCTTGCCGAGGGTCGGGGTCGTATCGTCCACGGGCTGGGGCTCATGCGTCTGAACATAGTCGGTGCGGCCGTCCGGGTCGCAGAAATAGAACATGTTGATGACAAAGGGCGTCAGAACGCCGTCCATCACGACATTGCGGAAAGCCAGCCCGTCAATGACCGCGTATTTGCCGCGGCCGCGGCGGGTCTTGACGCGTAAGCCCCGGTCGGTGTGGTCCATCAGGCACTGGGTCACCGTGACATTTTTGATGCCGCCGCTCATCTCGCTGCCGATGACCAGACCGCCGTGACCGCGGCTCAGGCAGCAGTTGCGGATGATAACATTCTCGCAGGGGATATGCAGCTTCATGCCAAGGAACAGCTTGCTCGACTTGAGTGCAATGCAGTCATCGCCGACATGAACATGGTTGCCGATGATGTTGACATTCTTGCAGCTCTCGGGGTCGATGCCGTCCGTGTTGGGGCTCTGGGAGCTGTTGCGGATGCGGATGTTCAAAATGTCTACATTCTCGGAGTAGGTCGGGTGGATCGTCCAGGAGTAGCTGTTGCAGGCCAGCACACCGTGCAGCACAACATTTTTGGCGCCGCTTGTAAAGAATAGGCGGGGCCGCCATGCGATCTTCTTCTGCTTCGGGTTCTGGTACCAGTCACCGTTCTGGGCGTTGCAGTCCAGCGTTCCCTCACCGGTGATCGTCACATTCTCGGCGTTGATCACATTGATGAGCGCGGCAAAGCTGTCGAGGGGGTTGCCCTCCCACAGGGCCAGATACTGCTCGTCCTTTTCGTTATGGCAGGGGAGAACGCCCGGCAGGATCGGGTAGTCACGGCGGTCGGTGCCGCCGAGCAGGGTGCAGCCCTTCTCAAGATACAGGGTCGTGTTGCTCTGCAAAAAGAGACTTTGGGTGCGGTAGGTGCCTGCGGGCACATAGACCGTACCGCCGGCCGGGCAGGTGGAAAGCGCTGCCTGCAGTTTGGCGGTGTTGTCGGTCACGCCGTCTGCCACAAGGCCGTAACGGCTGGCATCGACAAAAAAGCTCTCCTCTGCGGTGGTGAAGGTCAGCGTGTCGGTCACGCCGTCCAGCGTCACAGCGAGGGTATAGGTATGGGCAGGCTCGAGAGAATAGAGCGAAAATACGTTCGTATCCCCGCTGCAGACGGCGGCACCGTCCAGCGTGACGGTGTAGGGCGCCGGGGTGCGATAGCAGCTGTCATTGACCAGCTCAAACACCGCGCTGCGTGACATAGAACGAACAAGCGTGATTTTCATGAGTGAACCCCCAAATGATTGAAAATTTGTATAAAAATAGTTTGAAAAACAGCAAAATTTGTGCTATCATTAGAAATAGAACAAGAACCAAACGCCGGGTGCAACGCGCCGCGGCAGTCAGGAGCAGCAGTATGGTTTTGGAATATGTCTACTCGCCCCATGTGGACTTTTTCATCGACCGGGTCGACCGTGATACCGGTTACGAGATGGCCAGCTTCCATATCCACCATAAGTATGAGATTTACTATGAGATCGAGGGCAGCCGCCGCTATTTTATCGAGGATGCCGCCTACATCGTCAACGCGGGCAGTGTGGTGCTGATCGGTGAAAATCAGATTCACAAGACCGCCGCGCTGGGGGATGGTGCGTCCAGCCGCATCGTGGTCAACTTCAGCCGCGAGTATCTCGATAAAATTACCGATTTGTTTCCGGAGGTGGACTTCTTCTCTTTTTTGAGTGAGGAGCATAACCACCTGCTCTCAACCATCACGGTCAAGCAGCAGAACCACATCCACGGCATACTGCAGCAGCTTCTTACCCTGCAGGAGGAAACCTCGCCCGAGGCCGATGCCTTGCGCAGGATGCTGATGGCAACGCTGCTGCTTGAGCTGAAGGAGCTCTGCCGCCAGCAGCAGGAGAAGGGCGGAGACAGCGGCCGCGTCAGCAACCACATTGTTGACCAGATCCAAGCCTATATCGCCGAGCATTACGCGGAGAAGCTGACCCTGACCGGCATTGCCAGCCAGTTTTATATCAGCCCCTACTATCTCAGCCGCCTCTTCAAAAAGTCCATCAACCTCAGCCTGATCGAGTACATCAACGGTGTGCGCATCAAGGCCGCGCAGAATCTGATTGAGAAATCCAACGAGAGCATCTCTGATATTGCCGAAAAGACCGGCTTTATGACGACCGCGCATTTCCGCCGTGTGTTCAAGGATGCCACGGGTCTTTCGCCCCAGCAGTACCGGCAGTATTATAAGAGAGTGAATAAGTAAGAACAGGGAAGTGCTCCGCAAGGGACGCTTTTTCTTTAGGGCAATACCGCATAATTCTAAGTGCCGCAGCCGCCGGAGCGGTGCTTAAGCCGTAAGGCGGGAATTATGCGGTGTTGCTTTATACAAGCTTTTCCAAATCCAGCTTTGCGCGGCGGCAATGCTCCAGCTCGGCTACGCTGCCGTCCCATGCCTCGTTCTCACCGACAAAGCGCACCGTGCTGTCCTTGACGGTCAGGCCGTCCACGCAGCGGGCGTACAGCGCCGGGATGGCGTGCGGGTAGATGTGCCGGGCCGAGGGCTGCTCGTCAAACAGGCCGCCGGGCTGGGTGCCGCGGTGCTGCAGCGTCAGGTGCATCTCGCTGATGCGCAGGTCCTGAATTTCGCTGTCCGGCTCACCGGCTGCAAAGGCGCAGCTTTCACTTGTCAGGTACAAATGGTCAAAGCTGACGCGGCGGATCACGCCTGCCGGGCCGGTCTTGCCCTTGCGCGGCGTGGCGCTGACAAACACTGGCTCGCCCTTGCCCCACCAGCCCGGCGCACCGGGCAGCTGGTAGGAGTCGGCGTAGCGGCGGGTGCAGCCGGTCAGATGGTGGACATGGATGTCCTCCACCGTGCCGCCGTCCCGCACCCAGACGCCCACCGCGCGGGAGCAGTCGTCAATGACGCAGTCGCTCAGCGTCACATTGCGGATCACACCGTGGGTCTCGGTTCCAATTTTCAGCGCAGAATCGCGGGAATGTAAGATGCAGCCCGTGATGGCCACATTCTCGCTTGCACCGTAGCGGCGGGACATCGGTCCTGTGGATTTGACCACGATGGCGTCATCGCCGGTGCGCACGATGCAGTTGGAAATGACGACATCCTGGCAGCAATCGGGGTCGATGCCGTCATTGTTGGCGCCGCGGTCATCGTTTAAAATCATGATGTTCTGGATGCGCACATGCTGGCAGCCCGCCATGTGCAGCGTCCAGAACGCCGCGTCCTGCAGGGTCACATCGCGCACAGTAAAGTTTTCGACTGCCTCAAACAGCATCATGCGCGGGCGGAATGCCTCGCAGAATTTCGGGCATTCGTGGAAGCCGTTGTCCACATCCTTGTCCAAAAACACCTTGTCGCCCTGACCGTAGATCGTACCCATGCCGCTGATGGTCACATTTTTGGCGTGGCTGGCCCCCAAAAAGAAGCCGCCCTCCCAGCCGTCGGCGGTGTCGTCAGGGTCGGTGCCGTCCCCTCCCTGAGGGAACGGGGTAATATCTGCGGGATTCAGGCTGCTGATAAGCACCGCGCCGCTCTCCAGATGCAGCTCCACATTGTCCTTCAGCAGCACGGAGCCGCTCAAAAAGCGCCCGGCCGGCACGATAACGCGCCCGCCGCCC
>OGPC01000881.1_pt1 | contig 23756 bp, 19 predicted proteins | sample 1552911 | NCBI WGS metagenome assembly OGPC01 (sample SAMEA2580248, study PRJEB22360) | human gut metagenome | biome: human gut; feature: human-associated habitat; material: faeces | place: Denmark | collected 2008/2010 | reverse complement strand
CCGCCATGATGGCGATCATCTGCTGGAATGCGAAGACCAGTGTTTTGCTGAACTTCGGCTTATCTTCGATGCCGTAAATCAACTTCATGAAATCATTTCCTTTCTTCCGAACCGTGGTTTCATTTCTTACCCCAAAACACGTTCTCTTCTCCCCTATGCTTTTCCGAGCATAAAGAAAAGCTCTGCCTGTAAAATGGGCAGAGCTTGAGCCTTGTCAGCACGCCGTCTGTAAAGACGTATTAAGAGTCAATCTTGCCAATATCACAGTATCGGGGTTAAAGATCGTATTTCGTTTTCCAACACTAAACTATAGCACAACATTCGACGAAAGTCAACGTAATTCGCGCACTTGTGAATAGTTTGTGAATATTCATCAAAAAAGGCCGCACAAGACAGTAAAAGCTCTTCGAACCATGCGAAGAGCTTTTACGTTTACAAGGATTACTGGTTTTTATTCGGTTTATAGCTGACTGTGCCGCACAGGCGATCGCCTGCGTCGCCGGCTGCGGTGGGAATGTAGCCGTTCTCGTTCAGCGGGCCGGGTGCGTAGTTTGCCGCGTAGATTTTGACATCCGGGTGCTTTTCATACAGCAGCTTGATGCCTACTTCGGACGCGAAAATGCACATGAACTTGATGTTCTTGCAGCCTGCGTCCTTTAAAAACTGGATGGCTGCATCTGCGCTGCCGCCTGTTGCAAGCGCCGGATCAACAACGACGACGGGGCCGTCTGCGGTATCGACCGGAAGCTTAAAGTAATACGTCATCGGCTTTAGGGTTTCCTCGTCGCGGTAAAGGCCGATGTGACCGACCTTTGCCGTAGGCGAAAGCTCACGCAGGCCGTCTACCATGCCGAGGCCGGCGCGCAGAATCGGAACGATGGTGAAATCCTCTGCAAGCACCGGGGTAATGATCTTCTGCAGCGGCGCCTGGATCTCCACGTCCTTCGTTTTGAGCTCCTTGAGTGTCTCATAGCCCATAAGCATGGCAAGCTCTTTGACGAGTTCGCTGAATTCCTTGGTGCCGGTGTTAACGTCGCACAGGTGGCTGACCTTGTGCTTGATGAGCGGGTGGTTGAAAACCGTAAGATTGGAAAGATATGCTTCCATGTTTGACCTTCCTTAGTCCGTAAGACGGCGCACCGCCTTGTTTCGTTTATTTTCAAAGCATATCATAGCACACGCTTTGACAAAAATCAACCGAAAGAGACGCGTCTTGACGGAAAAGCGCCGAAATGCTACAATAAATCAAAGAGTTTAAAAAAGGATTGACAAGCATGCCTATGAAGCTGAAAGCCCAGCTGATGGACGATGTTACCGTAAAGCGCGCTTTGACGCGGCTTTCTTATGAAATCATTGAAAAAAGCCGCGACCTCGAAAACGTGGTGCTCATCGGCATCAAAACGCGCGGTGTGCCGCTTGCGGAGCAGATTGCGGCGAACATTGAGACACACACCGGTGTAAAGGTGCAAACCTGCACACTGGATATTACATTCTACCGTGACGACCTGACAAAGCGGCACGACCTGCCGACTGTGAACACGCAGACACTTCCGGTCGACCTCAACGACAAGGAAGTCATTTTGGTGGACGATGTGCTGTTTACGGGCCGCACGGTGCGCGCGGCAATCGACGCGGTGTTCCGTTTCGGGCGGCCGGCGCGCATTCGGCTGGTCGTTTTGGTCGACCGCGGTCACCGCGAGCTGCCCATTCGCCCTGATTTTGTGGGCAAGAATATCCCCACCTCTCTACGCGAGATCATCGCCGTGCATTTGGAAGCTGTGGACGACAAGACGAACGTGGAAATCTACGAGCAGGACGAGAACGAACCGGAAATCTACGGGCAATGACCCGCTTTTAGTGCAAAAATCAAATTAAAAGAAGGTATAAACATGGCTGTAATTTTGGCAAGCAGTTGCCTTTTGGGCTGCGAATGCCGCTATAAGGGCGACGGCTGCAAGTGCGATGCGCTCATTAAGCTTGCAGAAAGCAACAAGATCATCGGCGTATGTCCCGAGCAGATGGGCGGCCTGCCCACGCCCCGCGACCCGGCGGAGCGGCAGGGTGACAAGGTGATCTCCTGTGCAGGCAAGGACGTGACGAAGGCGTACACAAAAGGCGCAGAGACGGCGCTGTACTTTGCGAAGCTGAATCACGTGGATTTTGCCGTGATGAAGGCGAAAAGTCCGTCCTGCGGCAAAGGACTCATTTACGATGGCACGTTTACGGGCAACAAGATTCCCGGCAACGGTGTAACCGTGGAGCTTCTGAACGCGAACGGCATCCCGGTGTTTACAGAGGACGAATTGGATCAGCTGCCGCTGTAAAGCAAAACATCTTAACGCAAAGAATTGGGCCTGCTGCGCTTTGCGGCAGGCTTTTTGCTTGAAGATATAAAGAAAAGCTGCGCGTAAAGTTTTATTGCTTTACGCGCAGCTTTTTGAATTTTATGTAATGCTATTTTGCTTTACAGCTTACTTCTCGTCGAAGAACGCCTTGAAGCCCTTGTAGGCCATGTAGACGTCGAGCTTGGAGACAACCTCAAACGGTGCGTGCATGGAAAGCACCGGCACACCGATGTCGAGCACGTCGACATTGAGGTTCGCGATGAACTTTGCGACCGTGCCGCCGCCGCCCTGATCGACCTTGCCGAGCTCGCCGATCTGCCAAAGCACGCCTGCATCGTCAAACGTGCGGCGGATTTTGGCGACGAACTCTGCGTTCGCGTCGGACGTACCGCCCTTGCCGTGTGCGCCGGTGTACTTGGCTATGCCCAGACCGCCGTTGATGTAGGTGGAGTTCTGTGCCTCGTAAACGGAAGCATAATGCGGATCATATGCCGCGGTGACGTCGGCGGAAATGCAGGTGGACTTGGAGAGCACGTGGCGCGGCTCTTCACCCTCTGCCTGCGCGAGGTCAGCGATGAAGTAACGCATGTACTCGGAGTTGAGACCCGTGTTGCCGTCGCTGCCGGTCTCTTCCTTATCGGTGAGCACAGTGACGACGGTCTGCACCGGGTTCTTGCAGTTGAGGATAGCTTCAAGTGCCGGGTATGCGCAGACGCGGTCATCGTGGCCGTAAGCGCCGACGAGGCTGCGGTCAAAGCCGATATCCACCGCCTTGAACGCCGGGACGAACTCGATCTCTGCGGAGATGAGGTCGGCTTCTATGATGCCGTACTTCTCGTTTAAGAGACGCATGATGTTCAGCTTATATGCATCCTTAGCCTCCTCGTCGCGAACCGGGCGGCTGCCGATGAGGATGTTAAGGTCTTCGCCTGTAAAGGCAGTACCCAGCGGCTTTGTAGCCTGATCCTGACCGAGGTGCGGCAAAATGTCTGTGATGGTGAACTGCGGATCGCCCGCTTCTTCACCGATGCAGACCTTGATGACCGTGCCGTCGCTCTTCACGACAACGCCGTGCATGGCGAGCGGAATCGCCGTCCACTGGTACTTTTTGATGCCGCCGTAGTAGTGCGTTTTGAGGTACGCCATCTCGGAGGATTCATAAAGCGGGATGGGCTTTAAGTCGAGACGCGGGTTATCGATGTGTGCTGCGGCAATGCGAACGCCGTTTTTGCAGCCCTCTTTACCCATGATGGCAAGGCAAATTGCTTTACCGCGATTGTTGTAATACACTTTGTCGCCCGCCGCATACTTGTGCTTCGGGTCGAACGGCACAAAGCCGTGCTTTTCTGCAGCCGCGACCGCGTACTCAACGGACTCGCGCTCGGTTTTGGCGCTGTTTAAAAATGCCTTGTAGCCTTCGCAGAACTTATCGGCTTTTTCGATCTTCTCATCTGTGACCTTGAAAAAGCCGTTCTTGCGCGGGTTGAGGAGCATTTCGGACAGCTCTTTTGCGGATTTTTCCGCTGCTTTTTTAGCCATTTTCAATTCCCCCATACAATTTTTCGTAAGTTTCTTTATACTGAAGGACTTTCTGAACGTAAAGACGCGTTTCTTCAAACGGAATTTCTTTTAAGGTCACTCCGTCTTCGGAATATGCGGGGTCCGAAAGCCACGACGTAACGTTTCCCATGCCTGCATTGTAGGCGCAGACCGCTGTGGCGAGGTTGTCGTACTCGTTTAAGAGCACGCGCAGCAGCGCACAGCCGTATTTGATGCTGATTTCGGGGTCGAGCAAAGCGCTTGCGTCATATTCCCCGCCGATATGCGTTTGCATCCAGTCAAACGTTTCGGGCATCATCTGCATAAGCCCGAGCGCGCCGACCGGGGACTCCGCCTCGGGGTCGAAATCGCTTTCCGCCTTGATGACGGCATAGACAAGGCTTTGCGGCAAGTCGTACTCCTTCGCTTCTTTTTTGACGATGGATCCGTACTTGCGCGGGTAAAGCATGTGGTCTACATCGGGATGCAGCCTTTGCACCGCGAAAACAACGAGCACGGCAGCTGCAATGCCGGCGATAAGAATCCATGGCCACAAGGGCTTCTTTTTGGACTTTTTTAAATGTTTGCTTCTCTTATTCAATCGGATTCACCGGGGTGTGCGCAGCCGAGCACTGCGAGCATATTATCCATATTGTCCGCCGAAACAGCGACGGTGTTATCGAGTGTGTAATCGGAGCGGTCGATGTAAAAATCGTCGCTCTGCTGGGCATGCATGCGCGTCAGGGCCTCCTGCTCCGTGAGACCGTCGCGGCGGCAGATGCGCCCAAGGCGCACGGTTTCATCCGCAAGAACGGAGACCACGCGGCGGCAAAGGCGATCTGCACCGGCTTCAAACAGCGTCGGAGCGTCAAGCACGATGACCTTTGCATCTTTATATGCGGCAATCTCCTTTTTGAGACGCGCTAAGATCACGGGATGTGTGATGGCGTTCAGCTTCGCTTTGCCCTCTTCGCTTGCAAACGCGAGGTTTGCGAGACGGCGGCGGTCTAACGTGCCGTCTTCCTTTATAATAGCACGGCCGAACGCATTTTGCAACTCCGTAAGACATGTTCCTGCATAAAGAGACGGATCGTGCGTAACGGCGTCGCAGTCGATGATGACGCAGCCGCGCGCCTTAAGCTGCTTTGCGACCGTCGATTTGCCCGCGCCGGTCTGGCCCGTAAGGCCGATGACGAGCTGCTCGTTCGGCGTTACGATGCGGAACGCACAAGCGCGGATGAGACGGTTATAAACCGCAAGGCCTACGCCGCTTTTGCGCGGCATACGGGCGTAAACGGTCTTTGCGCCGATCTCATCGAGGTGATGGAGCGACGTGAAAAGCCCGTGCGCCTGCGAAAGGGAATCTGCGGCGCTGCCGTAGGGCACGCACCGGTTTTTGAGGTACGGCACGTCTTCGTTAAAGCAAAGTGCAGCTGCTTCGGGGTGCGTATGCAAAAACGCGGCGTAGTCTTCGGCGGAAGCGTCCACCATGTAGACGTCCGCTTTCGGCGCGTAGTGCTTGTATTTCATGCCGGGCGAGGCGACCTTGGCGTTTTCCGCGGGCTTTTCCAGCACGGCGCGGTCCACGTCTACCCTGCCGAGCACGCGGCGCAGCTGCTCCACGGAAACGCCGCCCGGGCGCAGCACGCGCGGTATCTCGGTGACGACGGTAATAACGGTGGACTCCACGCCGACAGTGCATTCGCCGCCGTCCAGTATCAGCGGCAGGCGGCCGTCCATATCGGCCAGCGTGTCGGGGGCGTTCGTGGGGCTGGGCTTGCCGGAAAGGTTGGCTGACGGGGCTGCAAAGGCCACGCCGCTCTCCCGTATGACCTGCTGCACGACCGGGTGGGACGGCATCCGCACGCCCACGGTATCCAGCCCTGCGCAGGTCACATCGCTGACCTCGGGGCCGCGGGGCATGACCATCGTCAGCGGGCCGGGCCAGAACGCCGCCGCCAGCTTTTTGGCGCGCTCCGGCACCTCGGACACGATGCCCTGCAGCATCTCCATGCCGCAGATATGCACGATGAGGGGGTTATCCTGCGGGCGGCCCTTCGCCTCAAAAATTTTCTTGACCGCCTCGCCGTTGCGGGCATCGGCGGCAATGCCGTAGACTGTCTCGGTGGGCAGCGCCACCAGCTCGCCCTGCTGCAGCAGCTTGGCGGCCAGTGCCACGCTTTCCGGCGTGATGGGCAAAACCTGTGTTTTCATATTACTTTCCTTCTTCTGTGCTGCTCTGTTTCAGCTTTTCTTCCCGGTCGGCCAGAATCAGCGGCTCGACCACGCGGTCCAGATCGCCGTCCAGTACGCCCTGCAGGTTGCGCAGCGTCAAGCCAATGCGGTGGTCGGTCACCCGGTCCTGCGGGAAGTTGTAGGTGCGGATCTTTTCACTGCGGTCACCGCTGCCCACCTGACTTTGGCGCTGGGCGTTGTAGGCCTCATCGTAGGCGTCCTGCTTTTGCTGCAGCAGACGGCTGCGCAGCACCTTGAGCGCCTGTTCCTTATTTTCCCGCTGGCTGCGCTGGTCCTGACATTCCACGACCATACCGGTGGGCAGATGGGTCACCCGGATGGCGGATGAGGTCTTGTTGATGTGCTGTCCGCCGGCACCGCTGGAACGGTACGTATCGATACGAATATCCTCATCACGAACCTCAACATCGATCTCTTTGTCGATATCCGGCATAACATCGCACGATACGAACGATGTCTGGCGTTTTCCTGCCGCGTTGAACGGAGAAATACGGACGAGACGGTGAACGCCTTTTTCGGATTTCAGATAACCGTAAGCGTTTTCGCCGTTGACCTGGAATGTCACGGACTTCACACCGGCCTCATCACCGTCCAGAAAGTCGAGTTCCTCGATCGTAAAGCCTTTGCGTTCTGCCCATCTGGTGTACATACGGTACAGCATGCCGCACCAGTCGCACGCCTCGGTTCCGCCTGCACCTGCGTTCAGTTTGATGATCGCATTGTCCTTGTCAAATTCGCCGGACAGCAGGGTTTTGATGCGGATGGCATCGAAGGATGCCTTGAACTCTTCCATCATTTCCGCGATTTCCGGAACAACGGAATCGTCATCCTCCTCCTGTCCCATCTCGATCAGAGTTTCCATATCTTCTTTGGCGGATACCAGTTTCTGATACGTATCTCTGTCCTCTTTCATGCTGCTCAGCTGTTTCATCTGCTCCTGCGCTTCTTCGGGGTTGTCCCAGAAATTGGGTTCCTCCATTTTACGCTCTAATTCTTCGATCCTCTGCTCTTTGTTAGCGAGGTCAAAGTGAATCCCTCACTTCCACTAATGGTTTATCGTATGTGCCAAGTTCCATTTTGAACTGGTCTAATTCAACTACCACAAGCTTCACCTGCTTTCTGTTTTATATTTTGTATGACACACAGCTTCTGGTAGGGAAGCTGCGTGCTTTGTCAAACGGATCGTGCTCATCCGTCTCACTGCTGTTCTGCTTTTATCAAACCGGTTTTCTTCCGCAGCACTGTTTATACTTCTTGCCGCTTCCGCACGGGCATGGATCGTTTGGATAGATCTTACGCTCTGCGCGCTGTACCGGTTTTCTCGGGCCGGACTCGTCTTTGTTGGTTCCGGTCACTTTGGCTACCTGCTCACGTTCTACTTTCTGCTCAACACGTACATGGAACAGGAGACGGACGGTATCCTGCTGGATGGACTCGAGCATTTCGTTAAACATGTCGTAAGCTGCCATCTTGTACTCAACCTTCGGGTCTCTCTGGCCGTATGCCTGCAGGCCGATACCCTCGCGGAGCTGATCCATATCATCGATATGATCCATCCACTTCTGGTCGATAACCTTCAGAAGAACGACACGCTCAAGCTCACGAATCTGCTCCTCCTCCGGGAATTCTGCTTCTTTCTCCTCGTAGAGTTTAACAGCTTCCTCTTTTAACTGCTGTTTCAGCTCGTTTTTGGAAATCTTCTCTACGCGCTCTTTTGTCACTGCCTTCACCGGCATGATGGAGAGCAGCATCTCATTTAACTCGGTCAGATCCCACTCGGACTGCTCGGTGTTCTCGCCGATGCAGAGATCCACAGTATTGTCGATGGTGTCGGCAATCATCTTGAAGATGGTGTCTCTCATGCTCTCGCCGTCCAGAACGCGGCGTCTCTCTTTGTAGATGATCTCACGCTGCTCGTTGTTGACCTGGTCATAGTCGAGCAGGTTTTTACGGATTCCGTAGTTGTTGCCCTCGATCTTCTTCTGCGCTTTTTCGATGGCGGAAGAAAGCATCTTGTGCTCGATCTGCTCATTTTCCGGTACGCCGAGGGATTTGAAAATGCCCATCAGTTTTTCGGAACCGAAGAGTCTCATCAGATCGTCTTCCAGGGAAATGTAGAAACGGGACTCACCCGGGTCTCCCTGACGGCCGGAACGACCGCGGAGCTGATTGTCGATACGGCGGGACTCATGACGCTCGGTGCCGATGATCTTTAAGCCGCCGGCAGCTTTTGCCACATCATCCAGCTTGATATCGGTACCACGGCCGGCCATGTTGGTCGCGATGGTAACGGCTCCTGCCTCACCGGCATGCGCTACGATTTCTGCCTCGAGCTCATGGAACTTCGCATTTAAGACCTGATGCGGAATTCCCTCGCGGCGCAGCATTTTGCTGATCAGCTCGGAAGTCTCGATGGTGATGGTACCAACCAGAACCGGCTGGTTCACGGCATGTGCCTCTTTGACTTCCTCTACAACTGCGTGGAATTTCTCTTTTTTCGTCATGTATACGGCATCGTCCATATCCACACGGATGACCGGGCGGTTGGTCGGGATCTCGATAACGTCCATGCCGTAGATGTCACGGAACTCCTGCTCCTCGGTGAGGGCAGTACCGGTCATGCCGGCTTTTTTCTCGTATTTGTTAAAGAAGTTCTGGAACGTGATGGTTGCCAGAGTCTTGCTCTCTCTTCTTACTTTTACGTGCTCTTTTGCCTCGATTGCCTGATGCAGACCATCGGAATAACGGCGGCCCGGCATGATACGGCCGGTGAACTCATCGACGATCAGAACCTCGTCGTCTTTGACTACGTAGTCCTTGTCGCGGTGCATCAGATAATTGGCACGCAGCGCCAGGATCACGTTGTGCTGGATCTCCAGGTTCTCCGGATCGGAAAGGTTCTCGATATGGAAGAAGTTCTCGACTTTCTTCACACCGTCATCGGTCAGGGTAACGAATTTGTCCTTCTCGTTGACGATGAAGTCTCCGGTCTCCTCGATCTCCTCGCCCATGATCGCGGTCATCTTGGTCATCTCGCCGCTTGCCTCGCCGCGCTGCATCTGGTGTGCCAGAATATCTGCGGTCTCGTACAGCTTGGTGGATTTGCTGCTCTGTCCGGAAATAATCAGAGGTGTTCTTGCCTCGTCGATCAGGACGGAGTCGACCTCGTCGATGATACAGTAAGCAAGCTCTCTCTGTACGAGCTGCTCCTTGTAGATCACCATGTTGTCACGCAGGTAATCGAAACCAAGTTCGTTGTTGGTGATGTAGGTGATGTCGCATGCATACTGCTGGCGGCGCTCATCGTTCTTCATATCGTTCAGAACGACACCGACGGTCAAACCGAGGAATCTGTGGACTTTGCCCATCCACTCAGCATCTCGGTTTGCCAGGTAATCGTTGACGGTAACAATGTGGACACCGCGTCCGGTCAGTGCATTCAGGTAAGCCGGAAGGGTGGAAACGAGGGTTTTTCCTTCACCGGTTTTCATCTCAGCGATACGGCCCTGATGGAGGATAATACCACCGATCAGCTGTACGCGGTGGTGTTCCATACCGAGGGAACGTTTTGCTGCCTCGCGGACGGTTGCGAATGCTTCCGGGAGAATGGAATCCAGGGATTCGCCTCCGTTGTAGCGGTCTTTATATTCCTTTGTCTTGGCACGCAGCTCTTCATCGGTCAGCGCCTGCATGGTCGGGCGGAGAGCTTCTATTTTGTCTACGATTGGATAGATTCGTTTCAGCTCGCGCTCACTGTGCGTACCAAAAAGTTTTTCTGTGAATTTCATAGAATGTTTGCTCCTGCTTTCTCTATTAATTGCCATATTAACATATGGTACTATTCTACCACTTCTGGCACAAGATAACAATGAATTTTTCGTAAACATTTGGTGCCGTTCCCCGGTTTTCCGCTGTTTTTACGGCTTTTCCCGGACTTTCCGGCCCTTTCCGCGAAAAAGTCACCCTGTTTCACAGCTTTTCTAAGCTGGAAACAGGGTGACTGTTCATTCTTTATTTACTTTTCAGCACTCCGGCTCGATCAGACCGTAGGTGTTGTTCTTTCTCTTGTAAACGACGTTTACTTCGTCGGTCTCTGCATTGCGGAATACGAAGAAGGTGTGTCCAAGAAGTTCCATCTGTACGCAGGCATCTTCCGGATACATTGGTTTCATGCCGAATTTTTTCGTACGGATGATCTGGATGTCTTCGTCCTCCAGATAGTCATGCTCCAGATATTCTTTCTGGAAGTTTCCTGCTTCCTGCTGTTTGTCGGCAATTTTGTTTTTGTATTTGCGAAGCTGGCGTTCGATGACTTCCTCTACCAGATCGATGGATACGTACATATCGTTGCTTACCTGCTCGGAACGGATGATATTTCCTTTTACCGGAATGGTAACCTCAATTTTCTGTCTTTCTTTCTCTACGCTTAAGGTTACAATGACATTTGTGTCAGGCGTAAAATATTTCTCCAGTTTGCCAAGTTTTTCGTTGACCGCGGCTTTTAATCCCTCTGTCACGTCAATATTTTTTCCGCTGATGGTAATTTTCATTATGCCCAACCCCTTTGCTCTCAAATTTTACAGGTTTTTCACTTCCCCTGTAAGTATCTCTAATTATAGCAATAGTTGTCTTTATTTGCAATAGTATTTAGAAAATTCATGAATATTTTAGAGTTTTTTCTGTTACAGTTCACTTGTATCTTATTTTTGACAGATTTCATGCTCGCATGAAAATCTGTCGAGAATAAGATACAAAGGGAGCGCCTGGTTATGAGCAAAAAGGAGCTGCGCAGCAGCGGAGAGCGCTGAAAGCGCGGTTTTGCGAATGGCGCGGGTGAACGTCCGTTTCCGCTCACCGGCGGCATACTGCCAGCACGTCTTCAAACTTCATTTTGCCGCCGAACAGATCCAGTGCGCTGCCAATTGTCACATCGACGTGGTTGTTTCCCAGTTTTTTGAGCAGCTCCAGGTCTTCAAAACTTCCCACGCCGCCGGCGTACGTCACCGGAAAATCTTTCATCTTCGCAAGCAGTTCCACCAGCTCCGTCTCAATGCCGGAAGCCTTTCCCTCGACATCCACGGCATGGATCAGGAACTCATCACAGTATTCTGACAGGTGATGCAGCAGTTCCTCTGTCACTTCTTCGTCCGTGAACTTCTGCCAGCGGTCCGTCACGATATAGTATTTTCCGTCCCGCTTCCGGCAGCTTAAATCCAGTGTCAGCCGCTGCTTTCCTACCGTCGTCACCAGCTTGTCCAGATTTTCATAGAACACATGGCCGTCGCGGAACACATACGAAGTCACAATCACATGGCTTGCCCCCGCTGTCAGAAACTCGCACGCATTCTCCGCATCAATGCCGCCTCCCACCTGCAGGCCGCCCGGGTACGTCGAGAGTGCCAGCAATGCCTGGCGCTTCGTTTCCTCGTAAAACTCGGTACCTTTCTTGTTCAGCAGAATCACATGGCCGCCCGTAATGCCCTGCTCTTCGTACAGCTGCGCATAGTACGACGCATCCTGCTCCGAGACAAAATTCTCGCTCGCCTGATTTTCCTGATCTTTCAGCGATCCCCCGACAATCTGTTTTACTTTTCCGTTATGAATATCAATACATGGTCGAAATCTCATTTTCCCCGTTTCCTTTCTTTTCTCTCCCCTTAAGTTTTCCACATTATATCAAAATCCGACCATTCTGTGTATAAATTCACCAAATTTTCATGGTTCTTTCATAGAAAAGAAAAAGAAGGACCTGCTTTTTCCACAGATTCTTCTTTCTTTTCCGGCTTGCCGCCGTTCTTTATTTATCGATGTCCTCAAAGGCCTCTTTCACTTTATCCATAAAGCCTTTTTTCTTCTTCGGCTGCTCTGCAGTTTCGCCGTCGGCTGCTTTTGCTTCTGCTGCCGGGCGGTTTCCGCAGGCTTCGTCGAAGGCGCGGAGGGCTTCTTTTGCTTTCTCATTCAGTTTCGTCGGAGTCTGGACTACGAGTGTTACGTAGTGATCACCGCGCACATTGCTGTTGCGAAGGGACGGAACACCTTTTCCCTTCAGACGGATCTTCGTATCGGTCTGGGTTCCCGGTTTTACAGTGTAGAGAACGTCTCCGTCAACGGTGCTGATCTTCACATCGCCGCCGAGTGCTGCCTGGGCAAACGTAATCGGTGCAGTGGAGAAAATGTTCATATCCTGTCTCTGGAAGATCGGATGACGGGTTACCTGAACCTCGACAAGCAGATCTCCTCTCGGTCCGCCGTTTACACCCGGCTCACCTTTTTCACGGATCCGGATGCTCTGTCCATCGTCGATTCCGGCCGGAATGTTGACCTGAATGCGTTTTCTGCTGGATGTATAGCCCGTGCCGTGGCATGCGGTACATTTATCGCGAATGATCTTTCCGGTTCCGTTACAATCCGGACACGTTGTCACGTTTCTCACAGAACCGAACATGGTCTGCTGTGTGTACGTAATCTGACCGGTACCGTTACATTTGGAGCATGTTTCCGGTGAAGTTCCTGGTTTTGCGCCGGTTCCGTGGCACGTTGTACAGGTATCCTTCAGGTTGATCTCGAGCTCTTTCTGGCATCCGAAAACAGCTTCCTCAAACGTAATGTGGACAACAGCGCGGAGGTTTGCTCCCTTCATCGGTCCATTGTTTGCTCTTCTTCTGCTTCCGCCGCCACCGAACAGGTCGCCGAAAATATCGCCGAAGATATCACCCATATCTCCGCCGCCAAAGTCGAAGCCGCCGAATCCGCCGGCTCCTGCGCCGCCACCGCCGTTTTCAAATGCAGCGTGGCCAAACTGATCGTACTGACGCCGTTTGTCCGGATCACTCAGCACGCCATAGGCTTCTGTCGCCTCTTTAAATTTTGCCTCGGCCTCTTTGTCGCCCGGGTTCATATCCGGATGGTATTTCTTGGCCAGTTTACGGTATGCTTTTTTTAATGTTGCATCGTCCGCTCCGCGGTCTACGCCGAGGACCTCGTAATAATCTCTTTTTTCTGCCATTTATGTTCACCTTTTCATTTCTGTTCCACAAATTTCATCTTTGCAGAAATGTTTTTCCGCACGCTCCAGTATAGCACTTTTCCGAAAGCAATACCAGCATAAATACAGGGGGCGGAATGTATTTTCCGTCCCCTGCAAACATTCGCCTCACAGGGCTTTTTGCGTTTATTTACTTATTGTTTCAACTCACAGTCGGTATTTTCACGGAGTGTGACATGCCGAAAATTAAACCTCTTTGTAGTCAGCGTCTACGACATCGTCGTCATGGCCGCCTGCCGCTCCTGCATTTCCCATATCCGGGCCTGCACCAGCTGTTCCGGCACCAGCGCCTGCTGCGCCGCCCTGCTGCTCATACAGCTTTGCGAACAGTTTCTGAGCGCTTGTCATCAGTTTTTCCTGAGCTGCTTTCAGGTCAGCTACCTGTGCATCTGTCATCTCTTCCGGATTGCATTTTGCAATGAGGTCTTTCAGTGCGTTCAGGTCAGCTTCTACTGCTGTCTTATCGTTTGCATCCAGCTTGTCGCCGACTTCCTCGATTGCTTTCTCGGTCTGGAATACCATAGAGTCTGCATCGTTTCTTGCGTCGATTGCTTCTTTGCGTTTCTTATCCTGAGCTTCGAACTCAGCAGCTTCTTTGACTGCTTTGTCGATCTCGCTGTCGGACATATTAGAGCCTGCGGTGATGGTGATGTGCTGCTCTTTTCCTGTTCCCAGGTCTTTTGCAGATACATTTACGATACCGTTGGCATCGATATCAAAGGTAACCTCGATCTGCGGAACGCCTCTTCTTGCTGGCGGAATTCCATCCAGACGGAACTGGCCGAGGGATTTGTTGTCTTTCGCGAACTGACGCTCACCCTGTACTACGTTGATATCTACTGCTGTCTGGTTATCAGCTGCGGTGGAGAAGATCTGGCTCTTCTTGGTCGGGATTGTAGTGTTACGCTCGATCAGACGAGTTGCAATACCTCCCATCGTCTCGATGGACAGAGACAGCGGAGTTACATCCAGAAGAAGGATGTCGCCTGCGCCGGCATCTCCTGCAAGTTTACCGCCCTGTACGGAAGCACCAAGTGCTACGCACTCATCCGGGTTCAGGCTCTTGCTCGGCTCGTGTCCGGTCAGCTGTCTTACTTTATCCTGTACAGCCGGGATACGGGTAGATCCGCCTACCAGAAGGACTTTGGAAAGCTCGGATGCCTGCAGACCTGCATCAGAAAGTGCTCTCTGTACCGGCTCTGCGGTTTTCTCTACCAGGTCGTGGGTCAGCTCATCGAATTTAGCCTTTGTCAGGTTCATATCGAGATGTTTCGGGCCATCTGCGGTTGCAGTGATGAACGGCAGGTTGATGTTGGTTGTAGTTGCGCTGGAAAGCTCTTTCTTTGCTTTCTCTGCTGCTTCTCTGATTCTCTGCAGAGCCATTTTATCATTGGAAAGATCTACGCCTTCCTGTTTCTTGAACTCAGCAAGGATGTAATCTGTTACTTTCTGGTCGAAGTCATCGCCGCCCAGACGGTTGTTTCCTGCTGTGGAAAGAACTTCGATAACACCGTCACCGATCTCGATGATGGAAACATCGAAGGTACCGCCTCCAAGGTCGTATACCATGATCTTCTGCTCTTTCTCGTTATCCAGTCCGTATGCCAGAGCTGCTGCGGTAGGCTCGTTGATGATACGTTTTACATCAAGACCTGCGATTTTACCGGCATCTTTGGTTGCCTGACGCTGTGCGTCATTGAAGTAAGCCGGAACTGTGATAACTGCTTCTGTTACTTTCTCACCAAGGTAGTTCTCTGCATCACCTTTCAGTTTCTGAAGGATCATAGCGGAGATCTCCTGCGGAGAGTATTTCTTTCCTTCGATGTCTACTTTATAATCAGTACCCATCTCACGTTTGATGGAACGGATGGTTCTGTCTGCGTTTGTTACAGCCTGACGTTTTGCCGGCTCGCCGACCAGACGGTCACCTGTTTTTGTGAATGCTACGATAGATGGAGTTGTTCTTTCACCCTCTGCGTTTGCGATAACGGTTGGTTTTCCACCTTCCATAACGGCTACACAGCTGTTTGTTGTTCCTAAGTCAATACCAATAATTTTGCCCATTGTTGTTTCCTCCTCAATGAATTATGCTAAAAAATGGTTTAATTTCTATTTATTTATCTTCAAGGCTTAGTTAGCCACCTTGACCATACTGTGACGGACTACGGAACCTTTGTACATGTAGCCCTTCATGAACTCTTCTACGACGATGTTCTCGCCGGCTTCCTCATCCTCCACATGCATCACTGCGTTGTGCAGATTCGGATCGAATTCCTTTCCAACGGCCTCGATCACGGTTACACCGAGTTCATCGAGTGCTGTGGTAAACTGTTTGTATACTTTATTCATGCCGTCTGCGAACGGATCTTCCTCCGGGTTTTCCACCGTTGCAAGTCCGCGCTCGAAGCTGTCAACAACCGGAAGAATCTTCTCGATGATGTCTTTTGCTCCAATGGCATACATATTTGCTTTTTCTTTTTCGGTGCGTTTGCGGAAGTTATCGAACTCTGCCATCTGACGGGTCAGGCGGTCAGTCAGCTCTTCGATTTTCTCATCTTTTTTATCTTTTTTCTTTTTGAAGAACTTTCGTTCTTTGCCATCCTCAGCAGTTTCTTCTGCAGCTTCCGCTTCTTTTGCCTCTGCTGCTTTCTTTGCTTCTTCCTGCTCCGCAGCCGGTTCGGTTTCCGGCAGATCGTTCTCTGCTCCGGTTTCTTTTTCCATCTCGCGTGTAGGTTCTTCCATGGTTTCCTCTTTCTTTCTATTTTCTTCGCTCACTGATCATTCCACCTTTCTACTCACCTGTGTCCGGCTTTTTGAAGACGGCGTCCAGTTGAACTTTTAATGTTTTCAGGTTATCTACCACATTTTCGTAATCCATCCGCTTTGGTCCCACGATACCGATTGTTCCGCGCATACCGTTTCCCATATCGTATGTGGTGGTGACCACGCTGCAGTCCCGTAAGGGTTCCATCGAAGATTCATTTCCGATGTATACCTGAATACCGGTATTTTCCTCTCCGTCCTGCTCCTCGGCAGCTCCTTTGATCATATCGACCAGTTTCTGCCGTTCCTCGAATGTGGAGATCAGCTGGCTGGCTTTGCTGCTGTCGGAAAGCTCAGGGTACTTGAAAATGTTGGTTGCGCCGCTGGTGTACACCGGCACATCTTCTTCACTGACTGCGATGGCTTCCGCTACGGTATCGACCACTTTGCTGATGATGCCGGAGTGGATGCCTGCCTGCTCTTTCATCTTCTTGATCATGCCAAGATTGATTTCTTCAATGGTCAGGCCATTGAGCTGTGTGTTCAGAAGCAGGTTCAGCTTTAATATCTGTTCATCGTTGATGGTCTCGTCGAGGTCGATCATCTGGTTTTTCACCAGGTTGCCTTCTACGACGATGACGGCCAGGAGCTGCTCTTCATTGACTTTTGAGAGCTGGATGAATTTCACTTTATTTCTGTGATATTCCGGTCCTGTAATCAACGTTGCATAGTTGGTAGATGAAGCGAGGACTTTGACAACCTGCTGCAGAACTTTTTCCATTCGGTCTGTTTTTTCAATGACCATGTTTTTGATGTCTGCAACTTCCTGTTCTTTTTCCCGCATCAGCTCATCTACATAGAGGCGGTAGCCTTTATCGGAAGGAATGCGTCCTGCGGAAGTGTGGGGCTGTAAGATGTAACCCATCTCTTCCAGATCGGACATTTCATTCCGGATTGTGGCGGAGCTTAAATTCAAATCCGTGTATTTGGAAATCGTTCTTGAGCCGACCGGCTCGCCCGTTTCCAGATACGTCTGGATGATCGCTTTTAATATTTTTCTTTTTCTTTCATCCAATTCTGTATCCACTAAGATAAGCTCCTTCCTGTTGTATAGTCCTGTTAGCACTCGTTTCAGTGGAGTGCTAACATCTATGCTCTTAAGATAGCACTCTGCCTTTTGTTTGTCAACACCTTTTCCCGGTTTTTCTATGAAGAAATTGTGAAAAAAGTATAAACCGTTTTCTTTCTGAAAAGGAATCTGACTTTTCTTTTTTATTGCATTCTACTGTTTCAAAGGCGCTATAGCCGTATGGTAGGATTCTGCCATTTTGATACGACCATTTAGTAGCATTTTTCTCAGAGGTGATGAATCATGAAATATCAGAGACTGGAGGATCTGCGCACGGACCACGATCTGACGATCCGCCAGGTTGCCGACTATCTCGGCTGCAACCGCGATGTGTATACCCGATATGAAAAAGGCGTCCGGCAGCTGCCGATCTCCATTGCCATCCGTCTGGCGGAGCTGTATCAGGTCAGTCTGGATTATCTGGTCGGCATCAGCGATGAGAAGCGGCCGTATAGATCCTGACTTTCCGGTGTCTCCGCCGCAGCAAAAGCAGGAGGACAGTTTTTCTTTTCCCTGTCCTCCCTGTTTTGCTTTTTCGTTTACAGATTCTGCAGATATTCCATCATCCGCGTTTCGCTGAGTTTCCATCCGTCCGGCTCCCCGCAGAGATACAGCGTAAAATGCCCGCACGGGACTCCGTTTTCCAGGTGGATGCCGGTATACAGTTCTACAATGAGGAGTTCTTCTGCTTTTTCTTCATATATATTAGTAATCTGATAGATGCGCTCTCCCTTTTCGTCCACCGGCCATTCTTTCTTCAGCACATCCCTCAGACGGCTCTCCTGCCCCTGCGCTTCGCATTCTTCTTCCCGGCTGATCATTTTTTCAAACGCTTCCGGCGTCTCCATCCGTTCCACTATATTCTGGACAAAATCTTCTATTTCTATTCTTTCTGCTTTTCCCATTCGTTCCCCCATTTCTGCCGTACATATTTTTCTGCTTTCTGCACAGGCTGTCTTCACCCGCCGTTTTTCTCTCCCGCCCCATTCTCCAATTTGCGACCATATGATCTGATTTAACTTTGTCCATCCAACCGTTTGGTAGTATGGGTTTGAATCTGAAAGGATGGTACAACGTATGAAATACCAGAGAATTGAAGATATGCGGATCGATCAGGATCTCACCATCAAAGAGATTTCTGCCCTGCTCGAATGCAACCGCGACGTCTATTCCCGCTACGAAAAAGGAATCCGCGACATCCCGATCGACTATGTGATCCGGCTTGCACGGTTCTATGACTGCTCGGTCGACTATCTGCTGAGTGTCTCCAGTAAAAAGAGAAAATTCGGCGATTAATTTTTTTATTGTTGTCTTTTTTATTTTTGTGTTTTTCGTTTTGATACGACCGTTTGGTCGTATTTTATATTATAATAGTATTCTTATTTTGCGTCAATTCTGAACAAGAAGGAAGCAAAATCGGACGCAAAAAAAGCGTGCCGGAAAGTTTTCTGTCGCTTTTCCGGCACGCTTTTTTCATGCTCTTTTCTTCTTTTTTATTTCTGATTTTTTATTCTTCCATGTCATCCAGGCTCTTCTTCAGTGTGATCATTTTGTCACGCAGCTCGGCGGCCATTTCGAAGTTGAGTTCGGCGGCAGCGGCTTTCATCTGTTTCTGTACCTGGCCGATCAGTTTTTCCAGTTCTTCGCGGCTCATGGACTCCGGGTCTTTTTCCATCTTTTCTTCTGTCTTTGCCACTTCTTTCGAAATGCTGATGAGATCGCGGACGGCTTTTTTGATGGTGGTCGGAGTGATGCCGTGTTCTTTGTTGTAGGCTTCCTGCAGGGCACGGCGGCGCTTCGTCTCGTCGATCGCGAGGCGCATGGAATCGGTCATCACATCGGCGTACATGATAACATGGCCCTCGCTGTTTCGCGCGGCACGGCCGATGGTCTGGATCAGGGAGGTTTCGGAACGCAGGAAACCTTCTTTATCGGCATCCAGGATCGCCACGAGTGTGATTTCCGGGATGTCGAGACCCTCACGCAGAAGGTTGATACCGACGAGCACATCGAAGACATCGAGACGCATATCACGGATGATCTCGGTCCGTTCCAGGGTGTCGATATCGGAGTGCAGGTAGCGCACGCGGATGCCGGCCTCTTTCATATAGTCGGTCAGATCCTCTGCCATACGCTTCGTCAGCGTCGTCACGAGAACTTTGTTGTGTTTTTCAGTTTCTTTCTTTACTTCCGAAATCAGATCATCGATCTGTCCCTCCACCGGGCGCACCTCGACATCCGGGTCGAGAAGGCCGGTCGGGCGGATGATCTGTTCGGCGCGCAGCAGCTCGTGGTCTGCCTCGTAGTCGCCCGGCGTGGCAGATACGAAGAGGATCTGATCGATCCGGTCCTCGAACTCGCCGAAGTTCAACGGGCGGTTGTCTTTTGCGGACGGCAGACGGAATCCATAGTCCACCAGCGTCGATTTCCGCGACTGGTCGCCGGCATACATGCTGCGGATCTGCGGAACAGTCTTATGCGACTCATCCACGATGATGAGGAAATCATCTCCGAAATAGTCCATCAGTGTGTAGGGCGGCTCGCCTGGCTTTAATCCGGAGAGGTAACGCGAATAGTTTTCGATGCCGGAACAGATGCCGGTTTCTTTGAGCATCTCAATATCGAAATTGGTCCGCTCCTCGATGCGCTGGGCCTCGATCAGTTTTCCCTCGTGCTTGAAGAACTTCACCTGCTCTTCCATATCCTTTTCAATCTCGCCTGTTGCTTTCAGGATCGTGCCCATCGGCACAACGTAGTGGGAGGCAGGAAAGATTGCGATGTGGTTCAGTTCACATAAGATTTCACCCGTCAGCGTATCGATCTGCACCAGACGGTCAATCTCATCCCCGAAGAACTCGACGCGCACCGCCTTGTCCGTCTCCTCCGCCGGAAAAATCTCCAATACATCACCGCGCACGCGGAACGTACCGCGGTGGAAATCCATATCATTCCGGTCATACTGAATATCAATCAACTGCCGGATCACATCGTCCCGGTCCTTTTCCATTCCCGGGCGGAGCGAAATAATCATCTCCATGTAGTCCTTCGGGCTTCCGATTCCATAGATACACGAAACACTGGAAACCACAATGACATCTTTCCGCTCACTCAGTGCAGAAGTCGCGGAAAGCCGCAACTTATCAATCTCATCGTTCCGCGCAGAGTCCTTCGCAATATACGTATCCGAAGACGGCACGTAAGCCTCCGGCTGGTAGTAGTCGTAGTAGGAGACAAAATATTCCACTGCGTTCTCCGGAAAAAATTCTTTAAATTCTCCATACAGCTGCGCCGCCAACGTCTTATTATGCGCAATGATCAACGTCGGTTTATTCAGCTTCTGGATCACATTCGCCATCGTAAATGTTTTACCGGAACCCGTAACACCGAGCAGTGTCTCACACTGATTTCCTTCCTGAAATCCTTTCACCAGCTCCTCAACCGCCTGCGGCTGGTCACCGGTCGGCTGATATTCGGAATGTAATACAAAATGATCCATATATATCTCCTTCTGTATGCTCTGTCTGCAGATCCAATCTGTTCGTCTGTCCGCTTTCTGCGGTCTCTCTTATAGCTTCTCTGATTATACCAGACTTTATAACAAAAGTATAGCTATTTCGAATATTTGTTCTATTTGTTTTTCATCTCCTGGACGCAAAAGTCCCCTGCATCAGACACATTTCTGACACAGGGGACTCTCCCAATTGGTTTTATTTCGTTTTCTTTTTCAAAAATCCAATCGACGTCTTGCAGATCAGTTTATCGAAGATCATAAACATCGCCGGCAGGATCAGGATAACAACGACCATACTGATGATCGCGCCTCGTGCAAGCAGGGTACAGATGGAACCAATCATCTCAACCTGGGAGTAGCAGGCTACACCGAAGGTTGCGGCGAAGAAGCTGAGGCCGCTGCTGATGATGGACGGCATGCTTGTTTTGTGGGCAATGCTGATGGCTTCTTTTTTGTCTTTTCCGTTCTGACGCTCTTTCTGGTAACGGGTTGTCATCAGGATCGCGTAGTCGACGGTTGCACCGAGCTGGATGGCTCCGATAACGATACTTGCTACGAACGGAAGGCTGATTCCCTGATAATATGGGATTGCCATGTTCAGCATGATCGCAAATTCGATCACGGCTACCAGGATAATCGGCAGGGAAATCGATTTGAAGATCAGCAGGATGATGATAAAGATTGCACCGATGGAAAGGACGTTTACGTTGACCAGATCGGCGTCGGTGACATCCTGCAGGTCTTTCATCAGCGGTGCTTCACCGATGACCATACCATTTTCATCGTAAGATTTTACAATCTTGTCAATCTCTTTGACCTGTTCGTTTACTTCATCCGTTGCAGACTCATATTCCGAGCTGACGAATGCAAGCTCGTACTCATCACTCTGCAGCATGCTTCGAAGATCCTCCGGGATCATGGATTCCGGAATGGTCGGGCCGAGCAGGGAGCTCATGCTGATAGTTGATTTGACACCTTTTACCTTGCCGATCTCATCCAGCATTTTCTTTTTCTGTTTGGAGTCCATATCGCGGTCCATCATGACAATGTGCATGTTGCTGACGTTGAACTGCGCTTTTACTTCATCGTTTGCCACGTTGCAGTCCAGGGTAGATGGAAGGGAACGTGCGATGTTGTAATAAATCTGGGTATGATTGTTTCCGTAGATCGACGGGAACAGCAGAACCAGGAAGATCACAACCCATACTTTATAATGTTTGGTGATAAAGGCGGACGGTTTATCCAGGCTTTTTACCAGCGGTTTGTGTCTCGTTTTCTCAATTGCCTTGTCAAATACCAGAACCATGGCCGGCAGGACGGTGACACAGCAGACAACGCCGATCAAAACACCTTTTGCCATAACGATACCAAGGTCGCGGCCAAGGGCAAAGGTCATAACACACAGTGCCAGGAAACCGGCTACGGTGGTAACGGAGCTTCCGGCTACGGATTTGAACGTGTTGGCGATTGCATGGCCCATCGCACGCTCTTTGTCATCCGGGAAACGCTTTTTATTCTCCTCGAAACTGTTCAGCAGGAAGATGGAGTAGTCCATCGTAACACCAAGCTGCAGCACGGCGGTCAGCGCTTTTGTGATGTAGGAAGTCTCACCAAGGAACACGTTGCTTCCCAGGTTGTAAAGGATTGCAAGTCCGATACTTAACAGGAACAGGATCGGAACAACAAAGGAAGTCGATGTCAGCTCGATGACAACGAGGCTCAAAACTGCGGCGATGACAACGTAAACCGGCAGCTCTTTTAATGCTACGTTTTTGATATCGGTAACAACACCGGTCATACCGCCGATGAAGCACTGCTCGTTCGCAATTTTACGAAGATCCTCGATTGCCTCCATGGAGTCATCGGAAGAAGTCGTATTGTCGAACAGAACGAGCATCATGGTTGCATCCCCATTGTAGAATGCTTTCCGGAGTTTTTCCGGGATCATCTCAACCGGCACGCTGATGTCTGCCACATCGTCATACCATAAAACTTCTTTTACGTGGTTTACCTGCTCGAATTTTTCTTCGAGTTTCTGTACATCCTTCATTTCCATGTTTTCCACGACAACCATGGAGAACGCACCCATGCCGTATTCATCTACCAGAATGTCCTGTCCTTTTACAGTTTCCAGATGCTCCGGCAGATAGCTGAGCAGATCATAGTTTACTTTCGTTGCTGCCATTCCGATGACTGACGGAATAATCAGCAGAAATCCAATGATCAGCATCAGAATCCTGTGCTTGGCAATCCATTTGCCAACTTTAACCATTTTCATTCATCTCCTCTGATTCATTTTTAACTTGTTTTTCTAGTACCACATCTTACAACTTAAATGACTATTAGTCAATATTTGAAATGGCAAAAAATGAATTTTGGTCATTTTTTGTTTACTTTTACAAAAAATAACGGAAATCGGAAATGGGAATCGTTGATTTTTCTGCGCATCAAAAAAGAGTGCCTGGCTCCTTCGTCCTGACACTCTTTTTTATGCATTTTTTGTAACTATTCAGAGCCCCATCTCGATTCCGCTGCGCTGCATCTCGATGTGGCTTCTCGCCATATGAAATGAAAGAGAAGAATGCTCATTCATGCAAGCATGATTCGCATTCTTCTCTTTCATTTCGCATGGCTCTGAATAGTTACCATTTTTTTATTTCACTTCAAGCAGCTCAATCTCAAAATTCAGCTCTTTTCCAGCCATCTCATGGTTGGCATCAAACGTGATATTGGTCTCGTCTTTTGCGGTAACTTTTACCGGGAACGGCTGGCCGTACTGGTTCTGCAGATAAACCTGCTGTCCGACCTCTACTTCCTCTGCTCCCGGAAGCTGTGCGATCGCAACGGTGAAAATTGCGTTCGGATCCGGCATTCCGTAAGCCTCCTCCGGCATCAGATGGATGTTGACTTTTTCGCCGACTTCCATCTCTGCAACGGCTGCATCGAAGCCGCGGATCATCTGGCCCACACCGCAGATGAACTCGAGCGGTTCGCCGCGGTCGTAGGAAGAATCAAACTGGGTTCCATCGTTGAAGGTTCCTCTGTAGTGGGTACGGCAGGTTTTTCCGACATTCTTACCTGCATGATGATGCTGGATGTCCAGGTGGAGCTTTACCAGAGAGGAAGAATTTCTCTGGAGGAATTTACAAAGCTGCCTTACGATCGTGA
>OGPC01000857.1_pt1 | contig 24475 bp, 25 predicted proteins | sample 1552911 | NCBI WGS metagenome assembly OGPC01 (sample SAMEA2580248, study PRJEB22360) | human gut metagenome | biome: human gut; feature: human-associated habitat; material: faeces | place: Denmark | collected 2008/2010 | reverse complement strand
AAAGGGAAAGCTACGAAGTAAGGATTACTTACAGAATGAAAGGAGTGCTTGTTAGATTTTGGGGGTATACTGTGCGATAATAAAGATAACAAAAGACAACGGAGGTGAAGTTACATATGATTGCAATGATACATATTTGAACCGGGAGTTTACTATAAAAAAATAGAAAACTCCCCTATAAGCTAAAACGAGAAAATATGGTTCTAGCTTTCCCCGCACGGAAAGTATACCATATTTTCTCTGATATGAAAAGGAGGGAAATATTATGGCATCACTACTAGTAAAACGACTGTTTGCTTTAAAAGATTTGATCGCAGAGCCAGTTTTTTATTGCAACAGTCTCAGAGTAGTAGTCCGTTATGAGAATGGAACAAAGACAGATGAGATTCAAGGTTTTAAGTATCTTGCGACAAACACAGATACGTTTGAGCAGATTGAAGTATTTGTACCAGGTGACAAGCCACTGATTCCACCGGAGCAATTATCAGAATTGCAAGAATCTGGAGAACGTATCTTTGTAGAGTTCGAGAATGCGGTTGTGAAACCTTATTATAGTGAACGCACAAAAAGCATTGAAGACAGTATCAAAGCAGATTCAGTACATTTGGTACAGACAAAATAATAGAGAAAGGGAGGGGGCAGAGTCCCCCACAAAGGTACAACACAGTGAACACATTGTATTTAATGTTAAGTATTTTAGTATTCCTCGGAATCAGTGGGTTTATCCTTTATAAGATGAAGTTTGCTGATTCTTGGGAAGGCGGAATTAAACTTATTGGAAAACACATTTGGTATGGGATTTGTTGGATTGTCAAGAGCCTGTACGAAGAATTTTCCGAAAGTTCCTCACAACCAGAAATTATCAATCGGAGTATTTTCTTATCTAATCAAGAATTATTAGATTTAGTTGATTCTTTAGAAAAAAGACCGTATGATACTCCAACTTTAGTTGGCTCAATAGTTGAAAACGGTATTTGGTGGATAGACATTTCAGCAATCCGCCTTGCAACAGCATATCAGGGAATTGATAACAAAACGTTAAAAGAACTTTGTCAAAAGCAATTTCAACGTTACTTTATGAGAACCCGAGAAACATATGTCGTAGTGTATATTCGCGTTTCAACTCCAAGCAGGTTGTATGTTGCAATTGCACTTTCTGAGAAGGGAAGAAAATTTCTTGAAGAACAGGAAAAACAAGCAGTTTCAAAGAATCAATCCTCAAGGCAACAAGATTTATCAGAAAAACGCTTAGAGGAAGAGATTCCAAAAGATAAGAATGCTGATTTTAGGTTATAATTTACTCGATTTTTCTGAGTTGGGTATTAAAATCCCTGTTCAAGTGAAAATCGGGAAAAATATCAGTAGCATTTTAATTGCGGGGAAATCCGGTTCCGGAAAGTCATTATCTGTAAGATGGTATATATGGCAATTACTCCGTGAGCGGGAAAGTCTTGTATACATAGCAGATTATAAGGCTGGTGAAGAATATGAAGCGTTTGAGGGTTCTCCCTCTTATGCTTCCGGTGAAAAAGCATTTGACATGATAAATGACTTTTATCAGTTCTTCACAGAAGTAAGAAATAATAAAATCCGATTAAAGGGGCATGTTAGCTTATTTATTGAAGAATGGTTTGGTCTGCTTACTTATGCAGAAAATCAGTCAAAAAAGTTGAAAACAGAACTGATGGCAAAGATCGGTGAGCTTCTCTCAGTGGGACGTGGCTTAAGCATCGGAGTTATCATTGCGCTTCAACGCGCTGATGCGTCACTCTTCAACAGTGGAACAAGAGAACAGTTTCAGTGCGTGTGTTCGTTTGGCAGATGTTCTGCTGAACAATTCCGCATGCTGGGGTTCAATACGGAATTGGAGGAAAACCCGACTGGAAAGTATCGAGCCGGAGAAGCATTAGTACTGATAGATGGTCAAGAGTCTATCAAGGAGATCAAAGTTCCTTTAATCAAGAATGAGGAGGTTCTCTGCGAGCAAATCCGCGATCATCTCCATCAACAGCCGAGTCTTCCTAAGCTGATTCGTGCGGTAGCCGGAGGCGAAAGCACGGAGCAGTGAAAGGTAGACCGGATTCATACCGTGGTAGTATTACCACGGTATGAACAAACAAAAGAAAAATCAAGAAAAAAGCCTATAAACTGGGCATTTGAAGCCACAAAAACACCGTTCGCAGTCATTTCACAACTCGAACACAACAGAAAAAAAGGAGCAAATATCATGAGTATAATAGAAAGTAATAATAAACAAGCAAACAATTCACAACGTAATGCATATCAGCTTACGATCAACAATCCTTTGGAATATGGCTTCGACCATCTTACCATCAAAAAGACGTTAGTAGAGAACTTCACGACTCTCCGCTACTTCTGCATGGCAGATGAGATCGGAAAAGAGGGAACACCACATACACATTTATATGTATATTTCAACTCTCGTGTACGCTTTAGCACAGTAAAGAAAAACTTTCCATCTGCACACATCGAACCTGCACATGGAAATATACAAAGCAATATTTCCTACATAAAGAAAACTGGAAAGTGGGAGGGAACAGACAAAGCAGAAACGAGAGTAGATGGCACATTTGAGGAATGGGGAACAGTCCCGACTCAGAAAGGCACTCGTGCAGACATGGAAGAACTGTATGAACTGATAAAGGCAGGCTATTCCAATGCGGAGATACTTGCTATGAATAATGATTTTATATTGAACATAGATAAGCTTGACCGTGTTCGCACAGAATTATTGATTGATAAATTCAAAAATACCCGCAGAACTGATTTAAAAGTCATTTACATCAGCGGAGCAACTGGAACCGGAAAGACAAGAGGAATTTTGGATAAGCATGGGGACGGCAACGTGTATCGTGTCAGCGATTATGAACACCCATTTGACGGCTATAGTTGTCAGAATATTTTGGCATTTGATGAATTTAGAAGCCAATTGCGACTTTCAGATATGCTTCAATACTGTGACATTTATTCGATTGAACTTCCAGCACGATACGCAAATAAATTTGCCTGTTATGAAACGGTGTATATCATTTCCAACTGGTCACTGGAAGAACAGTACAAAGAAGTACAGAAAGACAATCCAGAGTCATGGAAAGCCTTTTTAAGACGCATTAAAGAGGTACGGACATATGACGAAAATGGAAAGATCATGATCTATAATTCTGTGGACGCATATCTCAAGCGAAAAGAAAAATTCCATACAATCGAACCAGAGGACGAGTGCCCATTCGTGGAGCAGGAAACACTGGGTTTTGAGGGGGGGGGAAGTACAGAGAGGGGAAAACACCCCGTTCTTATTCAGTGAAAGATAATAGAGAAGAGGGAAAATATGGAGAAAGTATTGTTAAATGTAAAGGAAGTAAGTGAGTATTTAGGGCTTGGAGAAACGAAAACAAGAGAATTGCTAAGGAATCCTAAAAATGGATTTTCAATTCGGATTGGTAATCGTTTATATGCTCATAAAGGAAAGCTAGATAGTTGGTTAAAAAATCAGATTTTGTAATAACAATAATGGTTATCAAATGGAAAAATCTTTGCTCTCTAGCTGGATTGCCTATTTGAAAAATTTCAATGTATGTGGTAAAATTGAAAAGAATTTAATAGTTCTTTTCCCGATTTAGCTAGGAAAGGAGGCAGTGATGGGGAAATCACTTAACGGGAAAGAATTAGGGACTGGTATATCTCAGAGAAAAGATGGACTTTATCAAGCCCGATTTATCAATCGTTTCGGTAAAAGACAGACAATTTATGCGAAAACCTTAAATGAGGTAAGACATAAGTTGCGAACCGAACAGTATAATGATGAAAAAGCAATCAATGTTGTAGATAAAAATATGACATTAGATGAATGGTTCGATATTTGGCTAAACACTTGCAAAAAGAATTGCAGAAATTCTACAAAAGGTTCTTATATTACCCACTATAAGCGTATTCAAAAAGATTTAGGGTGGCGAAAATTAACATCGTTAAACCTGATTGTTATGCAAGAAGTATTTAATAAACTAAAAACGGATAATGCAAGGGAAAATTCTAAAAAGATACTGGTAGATATGCTGAATAAGGCAGTTGACACCGATTTGCTTGTAAAGAATGTTGCAAAGCAGATAAATACTGTAATTATCAAAGAGGAGAAAAAAGAAAGGCGTGTTTTAACAATAAGAGAAACAGAGCTTTTCTTGGAACAGGCAAAAGGAACATTTTATGAAAATCTGTTTATTTTAGCATTGGAAACAGGCTTGCGAGTGGGAGAGTTATCGGCTTTACAATGGGAAGATATAGATTTCAAGAAAAAGGTTCTCGATGTAAAGCATACATTGTGTTATTTCAGTAGAAATGGAAAATATGTATTTGAAATGCACGACACCAAAACAAATAACGGAAAAAGAACCATTCCATTGACTGCAAAAGCAATCAATAGTCTAAAATGTCAAAAACTGCAAAAACAGGAAATTATTCTAAAAGGCAAAACTGCAAAGGAAGAATTTCAAAATCTTGTTTTTGTTACAAAGAATAATCAGCCGACACAACAGTTTTTAATCAATCAATGTATGCAGTTGGTTATTCAAAACATAAACAAAGCAGGTATAGATTTTTCCCCCTTTACATTGCACACACTTCGGCATACTTTTGCTACAAGAGCAATCGAATGTGGCATGAACCCCAAAACATTGCAGAAACTTTTGGGTCATGGCACATTGCAAATGACAATGGACTTGTATTGCCACGTAACAGAGGACACGCTGTTCTTGGAAATGGAAAAGTTTGAGAAAAGGTGTAGTTGAGTGTGAAATGGTGTAAAAATGGTGTAGTAGGGGATGAAAACAGAAAATGAGGGCGTAAAAAGCCCATAAATACGGAGGTTTAAGGAAGATGGAAGCGTACAAACAGGAATTTATTGAATTTATGGTAGACAGTGATGTATTAAAATTTGGAGAGTTTACATTGAAGAGCGGAAGAAAATCTCCGTTTTTTATGAATGCAGGCGGATATGTAACAGGTTCTCAGCTGAAAAAGCTGGGTGAGTATTACGCGAAGGCAATTCACGATAAATACGGCGATGACTTCGATGTGTTATTCGGACCTGCTTATAAGGGAATCCCGCTTGGAGTTGTAACTGCAATCGCATACAGCGAATTATACGGAAAAGAAGTGCGTTACTGTTCAGACCGCAAAGAAGAAAAAGATCACGGTGCAGACAAGGGAAGTTTCCTTGGAAGTAAATTAAAAGACGGAGACCGTGTTGTGATGATCGAGGATGTAACAACATCCGGAAAATCTATGGAAGAGACAGTTCCGAAAGTAAAAGGTGCTGCCGATGTAGAGATCGTCGGACTGATGGTGTCATTAAACCGTATGGAAGTCGGAAAAGGCGGAGAAAAATGTGCATTGGATGAAGTGAAAGAGCTGTATGGCTTTGACACCGCAGCAATCGTAACAATGGAAGAAGTCGTAGAACACCTCTACAACAGACCATATAAAGGAAAAGTGATCATTGATGATACATTAAAAGCGGCAATTGATGCATATTATGAAATGTATGGTGCAAAGTAAGCGGGGAGTGAAAGAAGATGGAGAAGGCATATAAAACAATGAGTCAGGCAGGAGCAGGAAGCATTGTGATCGGAATCATTACGATCGTAACAGGCGTGACAGCCGGAATTATCGCCATTGTCAATGGGGCACGTCTGTTGAAAAATAAGAGCGAGATTACATTTTAGCTGTGGAAAACGGGGGAGTAATTTGAATCAGAGACAGGTGAAAAGAACCCGCACGGTGGGAAAAATATTATTTGTGCTCTATATTTTTTTCTTATTATATTTCCTGATCTTCTCAGACTGGTACGGACGCAGCGGTATTGGTGAAGAATACCGCTGTAATCTTGTGCTTTTCAAGGAGATCAGACGTTTTGTGGAATACCGGGAAACGCTTGGGCTTTTCGCGGTATTTACCAATTTATTTGGAAATATCCTGATTTTTGTGCCATATGGATTTTTTATATCCGTTGCCAGCAGGATGAGAGGCTTTTTGATGACATTGTTCTATAGCTTGGGACTGAGCCTCGGAGTGGAAGTATTTCAGCTTTTGACAAGAGTGGGAAGCTTTGACGTAGATGATCTGTTACTGAATACGATCGGCGGAATTTTAGGATATGTATTGTTTTTGATCTGTAATGGGATAAGGAGAAAATATGATGGCAGGAGAAAAAAAGGAAAAAAAGGAAAATAAGGAAAAGAAAGAGAAGAAAGAAAAAATCAGACAGGCAAGACAGGGAAAAAGTTCTTGTATGTATGCGATTTTTTCATTGTTTGTTCTTGTATTGTTGATTCTTCATGCGTATACAATGCGTGAGAAAACGGCAGATATTGCAGGTGCATTGGGACTGATCGATATGATGTTTACAGTTTTTGGAATCCGGGCAGGTCTTAAGGGACGTCAGGAGCCGGAAAAAAGACATTTTACGTGCTGGCTCGGAATCGTACTTAACGGGCTGGTATTGCTGGTTCTGATCATGATATTTTTAGGAGGACTCTCATAGATGAAATTGGAAACATGGCAGCGGGATAGAAACGAGAGATGTATGGAACGCCACCAGCTCTCAATAGAAAGACTGCAGATGATCGATCAGGAAGAGACTGTGCAGGACAGGTATCGGCCGTATTTCCGGATGTGTGCCGCTTTTTTGCTCAAACTGGAATCACTTCGCAGAACAATAGAAGACCACAGTTTTGAAACCTTCACTCTGGAAGAGAGGAAGAGATGGAATCAGGAGCTGTATGTAGATATTCTGGGGGAAAACTATAAGAAGAGTTTTGCTGATCCGACATATGCGGTAAAGATGCTTTCAGAAGTCTATGGACAGCTCCTGAGTTTTTTGTATACAGAATTGCGCAGCGGGATTCTGTATGCATTTTCGAACAGACTGGATTATCTGACGATCTTAAATGAGTTGTTTCTGGAGATCTATCAGTGTTTTGAAGCGCAGGAACAGCCGGAATACAGGAATTTAAGAGAGTGTGTGTACTGGTATGCAAGCGATTACTGCGATGTATTTCTGGCAGATCATCTCAGAGAGTCCATAAATCCAGTGTACACAAAATCAGTCATTGACAGGATCAGGGAAATGGATCTTTCAGATAACCGGTATCTGTATTCTTACGGGGAATATGTGGGAGAGAAAGAACTGGAAACGGCAGAATATTTCAGAAATCTTTCCGAGGAGGCTCTTTGGAAAATAGCAGACACGTATACAAGAAGATATCGCAAAGAGGATTGCCAGGCTGAAAAGTCAGTGGTACAGATCTTTTATCGTCCGGGATTTGAGCGGCTTGTTTTGGCTGTGCTGGCAGATTTGGAAAAACAGGGAATCGAACCTGTCATCTGCATTCCGGCATCCGGTGTGATTGCAAGAGACGAACTGCATGGGAATGTAAATCCGCAGTATGAAGCAGATCATAAATGTGATGAGGCGCTGTTTCTGGATAAGAAATATATCGAGCGAAAACTGGATGTGATGAAGTACGGATATGAGCGTGAGAAGGAGTGGACAGCCAGAGTGACAGGAAGAATACGACTGGATCGGGCGGAAGAAGCGTTGTGCGGACAAGCCGGTCCTGATGCAGTTTCCTACATGGAGGAACAAAAGGAATGTCTGCGCATATTTGATGAAAAATCAGTTCAGCTTATGAATCAATACGGTTTAGATATAACCACACCTTATGAAGAGTTAGAAGAAATAAGTGTATTAACAAAAGAAGGAAAAAATATTATACTATTGGAGGACGGAAGATTCGTGACTGAGGGCAAAAAGATGCCGGACGGATCTTTTGAGAAATAGACAGGGAATACACAAAAGTTAAGAAAGGTGGACAAGATATGCCAAAAGTAGGAATTGTAATGGGCAGTGATTCAGACCTTAAGGTGATGAGCAAAGCTGCGGACATGCTGGAAAAACTGGGAATTGATTACGAGATGACGATCATTTCCGCACACCGTATGCCTGATGTGTTTTTTGACTGGGCAAAGGCGGCCGAAGGAAAGGGGATCAAAGTGATCATCGCAGGAGCAGGAATGGCAGCACATCTTCCGGGAATGTGTGCGGCACTTTTCCCGATGCCAGTAGTAGGAGTTCCGATGTCCGGAAAGAATCTGGATGGAATGGATGCACTCTATTCGATCGTTCAGATGCCGCCGGGAATTCCGGTTGCCACTGTTGCGATTGACGGAGGTATGAATGCGGCAATTCTGGCAGCAAAGATTCTTGCGACCTCAGATGAGGAAGTTTTGAAAAAACTCAAAGCATATTCAGAAGAGATGAAAGAGACAGTTCAGAAAAAAGCAGAAAAGCTGGACGAGATCGGATATCAGGCGTATCTGGAAAAATAGAGCACAGACGATGTAAGAAATGGAGAATAGTTATGGATTATAAGAATGCAGGTGTGGATATTGAGGCTGGTTACAAATCAGTGGAACTTATGAAAGAACACGTAAAGAAAACAATGCGTCCGGAAGTACTCGGTGGACTGGGTGGATTTTCCGGTGCGTTTTCTCTTGCAAAGATCAAAGAGATGGAAGAGCCGGTACTGCTTTCCGGAACAGACGGATGCGGTACAAAAGTCAAACTGGCAATGATCATGGACAAGCATGATACGATCGGAATCGATGCAGTTGCGATGTGTGTCAATGATATTGCATGTGCAGGAGGAGAACCATTATTTTTCCTGGATTACATCGCATGTGGAAAGAATTACCCGGAAAAGATCGCATCGATCGTAAGCGGTGTTGCAGAAGGATGTTTGCAGTCAGAAGCAGCGCTGATCGGTGGTGAGACAGCAGAGCATCCGGGACTGATGCCGGAGGAAGATTATGATCTGGCCGGATTTGCAGTAGGTGTCTGTGATAAAAAAGAGATGATCACAGGAGAAGACTTAAAAGCAGGAGATGTACTGATCGGGATGGCGTCTTCCGGTGTGCACAGCAACGGATTCTCTCTGGTGAGAAAAGTGTTTGAGATGACAAAAGAAAATCTGGAGACATATCATGAGAGTCTTGGATGTACATTGGGCGAAGCACTTTTAGCACCTACCAGAATTTATGTCAAAGCACTCAAGAGCATCAAAGCAGCGGGTGTGACAGTCAAAGCCTGCAGCCATATTACAGGCGGCGGATTCTATGAGAATATTCCACGTATGCTTAAAGAAGGAACGCATGCAGTGATCGAAAAGGACAGTTATCCGGTGCTTCCGATTTTTGATATGCTGGCAAAAGAAGGGGATATCGAAGAACAGATGATGTACAACACATTCAACATGGGACTTGGTATGGTTCTGGCAGTAGACGCCGCAGATGTGGAGAAGACAATGGAAGCAATCAAAGCGGCCGGAGATACTCCATATGTAGTAGGTAAGATCGAAGCCGGAGAAAAAGGAGTTACTTTATGCTAAGAGTAGTCGTGATGGTTTCCGGAGGCGGAACCAACCTTCAGGCGATCATAGATCGTGTGGCAGACGGTACGATCACTAATGCGGAAATTGTCGGTGTGATCAGTAATAACGCCAATGCATATGCGCTGGAACGTGCAAAAGAACACGGGATTTCGGCGTGTTGTATCTCGCCGAAGGAGTTTGAATCCAGAGAAATCTTTAATGAGAAGCTTCTGGAAGCAGTCGATGCATATGCGCCTGATCTGATCGTGCTTGCAGGATTCCTGGTGGTGATCCCGCCGGAGATGATTGCAAAATACCGCAACCGTATGATCAATATTCATCCGTCTTTGATCCCTTCCTTCTGTGGAAAAGGATTTTACGGACTGAAGGTACATGAGGCAGCTCTAGAGCGCGGTGTAAAGGTAGTCGGTGCAACGGTTCATTTTGTGGATGAGGGGACGGATACCGGTCCGATCCTGTTACAGAAAGCAGTAGAAACACAGCCGGATGATACTCCTGAGATTTTGCAACGCCGGGTGATGGAGCAGGCAGAATGGAAGATTCTGCCGGAAGCGATCGATCTGATCGCCAATGGAAAAGTAACGGTAAAAGACGGAAGAACTGTGATCACACAGTAGAAGAGGAGACTGCCATGAAAGTTTTAATAGTCGGAAGCGGCGGAAGAGAACATGCGATCGCAGCCAGCGCCGCAAAGAGCAGCAAAGTAGAAAAGATGTACTGTGCACCGGGAAATGCAGGGATTGAAGAATTCGCAGAGTGTGTGCCGATCGGCGCCATGGAATTTGAAAAACTGGTCGCATTTGCAAAAGAAAAATCGATCGATCTTTGTATTGTGGGAATGGATGATCCTCTGGTGGGAGGTCTTGTGGATGAGATGGAAGCAGCCGGTATCCGCACATTCGGACCAAGAAAGAATGCAGCGATCCTGGAGGGATCCAAAGCGTTTTCAAAGGACCTGATGAAGAAATATCATATTCCGACAGCCGCATATGAGAATTTTACAGATCCGGATGCAGCAATCGCATATCTGGAGACTGCAAAATTCCCAATCGTGCTCAAAGCAGACGGACTGGCACTTGGAAAAGGTGTTTTAATCTGTCAGAATTTTGAAGAGGCAAAAGAAGGCGTGTGTACGATCATGCTGGATAAGAAGTTCGGAACAGCCGGAAATGAGATGGTCATCGAAGAATTTATGACAGGCCGGGAGGTTTCTGTTCTTTCTTTCGTAGACGGAAAGACCATTAAGACCATGACTTCTGCACAGGATCACAAGCGTGCGGGAGATGGAGATACAGGCCTGAACACAGGTGGAATGGGAACATTTTCACCAAGCCCGTTCTACACAAAAGAAGTGGAAGAATTTTGTAGCGAACACATTTATCAGGCAACGGTGGATGCTATGGCAGCAGAGGGGAGAGAGTTTAAAGGCGTGATCTTTTTTGGACTGATGCTGACAGAAGAGGGACCGAAGGTACTGGAATACAATGCACGCTTCGGGGATCCGGAAGCGCAGGTTGTACTGCCGCGTATGAAGAATGATTTGATTGAAGTTGTGGAAGCATGTATTGACGGAACACTGGATCAGGTAGATCTGCAGTTTGAAGACAATGCAGCAGTATGCGTGGTACTGGCATCCGAAGGATATCCGGTAAGTTATGAAAAAGGTTTCCCGATTCAGGGGTTGGAAGAATTTAACAAGCATGAAGGGTATTACTGTTTCCATGCCGGCACAAAGCTTCAGGACGGACAGATTGTGACAAACGGCGGGCGTGTGCTCGGTGTGACAGCAAAGGGAAAAGATCTCAAAGAAGCGAGAGCCAATGCCTATGCTGCAACAGAGTGGGTGCAGTTTGAAAACAAATATATGCGTCATGATATTGGAAAAGCAATTGACGAGGTATAAAACAATATAAAATGTATAAAGAAAGAAGCTGCCTGGCGGATTTGATTTAAATTTGATCTGCCGGGCTGTTTTTGTGCGAATTAAACGATAAAAAATTGAAATATAAAGAAAAATTGAGGGAAAATAAAAGTGTAATGCGAAAAAAGGACTCCAGTCCTTTTCTTGATTATAAAAAGTGTCTAAAATGTGAACTATAGAAAAGACGGAATTGGCAAATTTGAAAGGCGGATTAAAAATGGAAAAGAAACGAGTTTTTCTGATTGTTCTGGACAGTTATGGAATCGGAGAGATGACAGATGCAGCTGATTTTGGAGATGTCGGAGCAAACACATTGAAGACGATCACCAAAGTGAAGGAGTATGATACCCCGAACATGAAAAGGATCGGGCTTTTCAACATCGATGGCGTGGACTGGATGGAGAAAGAAGAGCACCCTATCGGTTCATATGCACGTATGAAGGAGCAGTCCAGAGGGAAAGATACGACGATTGGGCACTGGGAGATTGCCGGAGTGATCTCTCCAAAACCGCTTCCGACGTATCCGGATGGATTTCCGAAGGAAGTGCTGGATGCGTTTGAGCGTGAGACGGGAAGGAAGGTTCTGTGCAACAAGCCGTACTCCGGAACAGACGTGATCCGGGATTACGGGCAGGAGCATGTAGAGACAGGAGCGCTGATTGTATATACTTCTGCGGACAGTGTATTTCAGATTGCAGCACATGAAGATGTGGTTCCGATCGAAGAACTGTATCGGGACTGTGAGATCGCAAGAAGGATCCTTGTGGGAGAGCATGGGGTTGGACGTGTCATTGCAAGACCGTTTATCGGGACAGCACCGAATTTTACCAGAACTGCGAACCGGCATGATTTTTCCTTACTGCCGCCAAAAGACACGATGCTGGATGCACTTGTAAAAGCCGGATATGATACGTATGGTGTAGGAAAAATCTATGATATTTTTGCAGGACAAGGAATCCAGCATACACAGCGTATCCAGAATAATGTGGACGGAATGGAAAAAACCATCGAGACACAGGATGTAGATTTTAACGGAATCTGTTTTGTGAATCTGGTGGATTTTGACATGGTGTACGGACACAGGAACAATAGGAAAGGCTATGCAGAGGCGGCGACAACATTTGACCGTCAGCTGGGAACCTTTATGGAACGGATGAGAGATGACGATATTCTGATGATCACTGCCGATCACGGATGCGATCCGGGATTTCCGGGAACGGATCACACACGGGAGCACACACCGTTTCTTGTTTACGGCAAGAGCATCCGGGAAGATGTGAATCTCGGAACAAGAGAAAGTTTTGCAGATATTGCAGCAACGATCCTTGATATTTTCAATGTGGAAAATAATACGGACGGAACAAGTATGAAAGAATACATTTTAAAGAAATAAAAGAGAAAGGGAGGAAGCGAATGTGGAATATGTAATTGAAATGAACCACATCACCAAACAGTTTGGAAATTTCAAAGCAAACGATGATATCACCCTCCAGGTAAAAAAAGGCGAGATCCACGCGCTGCTCGGTGAAAATGGAGCAGGAAAGTCAACACTGATGAGCATTCTCTTCGGTCTGTACCAGCCGGAGGAAGGAGAGATCCGCATCAATGGGAAAACAGTGAACATCAACAACCCGAATGACGCCAATGATCTTGGAATCGGAATGGTACACCAGCACTTCAAGCTGGTACACAACTTCACAGTTCTGGAAAGTATTGTTCTGGGACGTGAGACAACAAAGATGGGTGTGCTCAAAATGGATGCAGCCCGTAAAAAAGTAATGGAGCTCAGTGAGAAGTACAAATTCAAGATCGATCCGGATGCGTATATTTCGGATATCACAGTTGGGATGCAGCAGAGAGTGGAGATCTTAAAGATGCTCTACTGCGACAATGATATCCTGATCTTTGACGAGCCGACAGCAGTTCTGACACCACAGGAAATCAGTGAACTGATGAAGGTGATGAAGCAGCTGATCGCAGAAGGAAAATCCATTATCTTTATCACACATAAGCTCAATGAGATCAAAGAAGTTGCAAATCGATGCAGTGTTCTGAGAAAAGGAAAATACATCGGAACTGTCGAGGTGGCAGAGACATCCAAAGAGCAGATGTCTGAGATGATGGTCGGACGCAAGGTCAACTTTATCGTAGACAAACCGGAGATGACACCGGGAGAACCGGTTCTGGAAGTGAAAAATCTGACTGTAAAATCCAGACATCATGGAAAAGCTGCGGTTGACAATGTATCTTTCCAGGTAAGAAAAGGCGAGATTCTCTGCGTGGCAGGTATTGACGGAAACGGACAGTCTGAGCTGGTATATGGAATCACAGGTCTGATACCGATCGAGCATGGACAGGTGATCTTAAATGGAAAGGATATCACCAAAGAGAGTATTCGTCAGAAATGTCTGGACGGAGTGGCGCATATTCCGGAAGATCGTCACAAAGACGGACTGGTTTTAGATTACACACTTCAGGAAAACCTGGTTCTGCAGTCTTACTATACCAGGAGATTCCAGAATCACGGCTTTTTAAAATTTGATGCGATTCGTCAGTATGCGAAAATGCTGATCGAGAAATTTGATATCCGTTCCAGTCAGGGGGAGAAGAGTATTGCCAGAGGCATGTCGGGAGGAAATCAGCAGAAAGCGATTATTGCCAGAGAGCTGGACCGTAATCCGGAAATTGTCATTGCAGTACAGCCGGTACGAGGTCTGGACGTAGGTGCGATCGAGTACATCCACAAACAGCTCATTGAGCAGCGGGACGCAGGAAAGGCAGTTCTTCTCGTTTCACTGGAACTGGATGAGGTGATGAATGTCAGTGACAGGATCATCGTCATGTACGAGGGTGAGATTGTTGCAGATCTGGATCCGAAGAAGATTACGACAGAAGAACTCGGACTTTACATGGCAGGAGCGAAAAGGAGTGTGAAGAATGAAGATTAAGAATTTGTTTAAAGGAGAAGGCTTTGTCAATTTCAATTCCTCCATTCTTGCGATCGTCTGCGGTCTGTTGTTTGGTCTGATCATTCTTCTGATCAGTAATCCAAGCCAGGCATTCGGCGGATTTATGATGATCATTCAGGGTGGGTTTACGGATGGAATGCAGGGATTCGGACAGGTGCTGTATATGGCGACACCGCTGATCATGACAGGACTTTCCGTAGGATTTGCATTTAAGACCGGATTGTTTAATATCGGAGCGTCCGGACAGTTTACAGCCGGTGCGTTTGCAGCGGTATATGTGGGAGTCAAATTCACATTTCTCCCGCCGGGAGTTCATTGTCTGGCGGCACTTCTGGCAGCGATTCTGGCAGGAGCGCTCTGGGGCATGGTTCCTGGACTTTTAAAAGCATTTTTCAATGTAAATGAAGTAATTTCATCCATTATGATGAACTATATCGGAATGTATCTGACCAATATGCTGATTCAGAATACCGTATATGATCAGGTAAAGAATCAGTCCATGGCAGTAGCAGAGGGAGCAAATCTTCCGAAAGGCGGACTGGATAAACTGTTCCCGGGAGCAAGCATCAATGTCGGAATTTTGATCGCCATTGGATGCGTGATCTTAATTTACATTCTGTTGAATAAGACGATTTTCGGATACGAACTGAAAGCCTGCGGAATGAATCCGGATGCCAGCCGGTATGCAGGTATCAATGAAAAGCGCAATATCGTACTTTCCATGGTGATCGCAGGTGCGCTCTCCGGACTCGGCGGAGCACTGTTATATCTGGCAAACTCCGGAAAATATATGCAGGTACTGGACGTGATCGCACCGGAAGGATTCTCCGGAATTTCCGTTGCACTGCTCGGACTTTCCAATCCGATCGGAATTTTATTTGCAGGACTTTTCATCGGATATATCACAGTAGGCGGAAACAATATGCAGCTGTTTGATTTCGCACCGGAAGTGATTGATATTATTATTGCAGCGATTATTTACTGCGGAGCGCTTTCCCTGTTATTTAAAAATACGATTTATAAATTTCAGATGAGAAAAGCGAAAAAGGCAGAGAAAAAATCAGGAACAGATCGTGCAGGGAAGGAGGGACAGTCATGAATGTAGCATATTTCGTTGTACAGCAGACGATGTATTTTGCCATTCCGCTTTTGATCGTTGCAATCGGAGCAATGTATTCGGAACGAAGCGGTGTGATCAATATCGCACTGGAAGGTATCATGGTCATGGGAGCCTTTGCGGGGATCTTCTTTATCAATATTTTTCAGGGGACATTAAGTGGTCAGGGATTGTTCCTGCTCGCCATGCTGGTAGCGGGACTGACCGGAGGACTGTTCAGTCTTCTGCATGCATTTGCTTCGATCAATATGAAAGCAGATCAGACCATCAGCGGTACGGCGCTGAACCTCTTTGCACCGGCTTTTGCGATTTTTACAGCACGTATGATCCAGGGAATGCAGCAGATCCAGTTTACGGACACATTCCATATCAATAAAGTGCCGGTACTGGGAGATATTCCGGTAATCGGAGATTTGTTCTTCCAGAATTGCTATATTTCTACTTATATTGGAATCCTGATTTTTGCGGTAGCCGCATTTGTGATCAAAAACACAAGATTCGGACTCCGACTGCGCGCCTGTGGAGAACATCCGGGAGCAGCAGATTCTGTGGGAGTCAACGTCTACAAAATCCGTTATGCCGGAGTGATTATTTCCGGTGTACTCGGAGGAATCGGAGGACTGATCTTTGTTGTTCCGACTTCTACAAACTTCAATGCAAGTGTAGCCGGATACGGATTTTTGGCAATCGCGGTTCTGATCTTCGGACAGTGGCGAAGCAACAAGATTTTAATGGCAGCATTCTTCTTTGGAATCATGAAAACACTCTCCAGTGCATACTCTACGATTCCATTCCTGAAATCACTGCCGATACCGAATGAGGTATACAAGATGATTCCTTATATTGCAACACTGGTTGTTCTGGCATTCTTCTCCAAGAATTCACAGGCTCCGAAAGCAGAGGGAATCCCATATGACAAGGGAAGCAGATAGTCGAGGAAAGGCAGGGATAAGACAATGAGAATGTATGACCTGATCATGAAAAAAAGAAACGGAGAAGCTTTAAACCACCAAGAGATTCAGTATCTGGTAGAAGAATACGTAGCGGGAAATATTCCTGATTATCAGATGTCTGCATTTTTGATGGCAGTGTATTTTCAGGGAATGACAGAGGAAGAGACACTTGCCATGACACTGGCAGTGGCTCATTCCGGGGATATGGTAGATCTTTCCGGGATTGAAGGAACTAAGGTGGATAAACATTCTACCGGTGGAGTCGGAGACAAGACTACACTGATCATTGCACCGATTGTAGCGGCATGTGGTGCAAAAGTGGCAAAAATGTCCGGTCGGGGTCTGGGACATACCGGAGGAACTGTAGATAAACTGGAATCGATTCCCGGACTTCGGACGACTCTGACAAGAGAAGAATTTTTTGAGGTAGTAAATAAGACGGGAGTCAGTGTAATCGGACAGTCCGGCAATCTGGCTCCGGCAGATAAAAAACTGTATGCGCTTCGGGATGTGACAGCGACTGTGGACAGTATTCCACTGATCGCAGTTTCCATTATGAGTAAAAAGCTGGCAGCCGGAAACGACTGTATCCTGTTGGACGTCAAGACTGGAAGCGGAGCTTTTATGAAGACACTGGAAGATTCCGTGGCACTTGCAAAAGAGATGGTCTCCATTGGGGAAAATGCAGGAAAACGTACGGTTGCCCTGATTACCAATATGGACATTCCGCTGGGACATAATATCGGAAACAGCCTGGAAGTGATCGAGGCAGTGGAGACACTCAAAGGAAACGGACCACAGGATCTGACAGTGGTTTGTATGCATCTTGCCTCTAATATGCTCTATCTGGCAGGAAAAGGAACGCTGGATGAGTGTAAGAGTATGGTAAAAGAAGTGATCGCAAACGGGAAGGCACTGGAGCATCTGGCAGCTATGGTGAGAGCCCAGGGCGGTGATGATGCGGTGATCTGGGATACGCAGAAGTTTGCAAAAGCTCCATATTCTTATGAAGTTTGCGCGAAGGAATCTGGATATATTACATTTATGGATACGGAGAGCTGTGGAATCGCTTCTGCAATGCTGGGAGCCGGAAGAGAGACGAAAGACAGTGGGATTGATTTCGCGGCAGGTATTATCATTCACAAAAAAGTGGGAGATTATGTGGAAAAAGGCGAGTCTCTGGCGACTATGTATGCTTCCAGAGAAGAATTATTTGAAGCGGCAGCGAAGCGTTATTTGTCAGCAGTGACACAAAAAAGTATACGTGCAGAAGAGGAAAAGCTTGTTTACGCACGTGTTACAAAAGAGCAGGTAGAGTATTTTTAAAAAGAAAGGCGGCGAACAAAAATGGATCAGAAAGAAATTTTGAAACATGTGGATCACACACAGCTGAGGGCATTTGCCACTTGGGAAGACATTCAGAAATTATGTGAGGAAGCGATCGAATACGAGACAGCTTCTGTATGTATCCCGCCATGCTACATCAAGCGGGTGCATGATACGTATGGAGAGAAGATCAATATTTGTACAGTAGTGGGATTTCCACTGGGGTACAGCGTTACAGAGGCAAAGGCGGCGGAGACAAAAAAAGCACTGGAAGACGGTGCATCTGAAGTAGATATGGTAGTGAATATTTCCGATGTGAAAAACGGAAATTACGATGCGGTACAGGCAGAAATTGCGGCACTCAAGAAGATTACAGGCGATAAGATCTTAAAAGTGATCATTGAGACCTGCTATCTGACAGAGGAAGAAAAGATTGCAATGTGCAAGGCTGTGACTGAGGCAGGAGCAGATTATATCAAGACTTCTACCGGATTTGGAACAGCCGGAGCAACACTGGAAGACATCCGTTTATTTAGAGAGAATATCGGACCGGACGTAAAAATGAAAGCAGCGGGCGGAGTCAAGACAGTGGCTGATATGGAAGCATTCCTGGAAGCAGGATGTGATAGAATTGGTACCAGCTCTGCAATTAAACTGATTCAGGGCGAACAGACCAGTGGATATTAAGGAGGAGAAGACATGAAAAAGAAAATCTTAAGTCTGCTTATGGCAGCAACACTCGTTGTCGGAATGACAGGATGTGTACAGAAACCAGGAAGTGAAGGATCTGATGCAAAAGATGGAGACAAAGGCGGAAAAGGCGGTTATGAGCTGGCACTGATCACAGACGTTGGAACCATTGATGACAAGTCATTTAACCAGGGAACATGGGAAGGACTTGAAAAATACGCAAAAGACAACAACCTGACACACAAATATTACAAACCAACAGAAAAATCTGATGAGGCTTGTATGAATGCCATTGATCTGGCAGTAAAAGGCGGGGCAAAAGTTATTGCAACACCGGGATTCTTGTTTGAGTATCCGATCATGGAGGCACAGACAAAATATCCGGATGTAAGCTTTATCCTTGTAGATGCAGAGCCAAAGGATAAGGACGGAAATGTACAGATCGAAGACAATGTAATGTCTATCATGTATGCGGAAGAGCAGGCCGGATATCTGGCTGGATATGCAGCGGTGACAGAAGGATACAAGAATCTTGGATTTATGGGTGGTATCGCGGTACCTGCGGTTATCCGCTATGGATATGGATTTATCCAGGGAGCAGATGCGGCAGCAAAAGATATGGGACTCAAAGCAGGGGACATCAAAATGAAATATACTTATGTAGGAAACTTTGATGCATCTCCGGAAAACAACGCAAAAGCAGCAGCATGGTACAATGAAGGAACAGAGTGTATCTTTGCATGTGGCGGCGGAGTTGGAAACTCTGTTATGAAAGCAGCAGAGACGGCAGACAAAGTTGTGATCGGTGTAGACGTTGACCAGTCTGTAGAGTCTGAGACAGTCATCACTTCCGCAATGAAGAACCTTGGAGATTCTATTTATGGAGCACTGGAAGATTACTATAATGACAGCTTCCAGGGAGGAAAAACAGTGACTCTGGACGCTTCTCAGGATGGTGTAAAACTTCCAATGGAAACTTCTAAATTTAAAGTATTCACACAGGAAAAATATGATGAACTGTATGCACAGTTAAAAGACGGTACAATTAAAGTTGGAAATGACCAGACAGCAGAGGATGCAACAGGTGTTCCGACAGAAGTTGTAAAAGTAGAGCTGATCAAATAAGAATGGCGTACATGTATCCGGCTGGCAGATTTTAAATGTCAGCCGGAAATTTTTTTCACGGAAATGTAAGAACTTCTGTTTTTTTCGGCGATTTGTTTTATAATAGTAAGGAGACTATTTACCAGATACAAAGGAAGGGGATGTATGGGAACAGATCGTCTATATCAAGTGCTCCCTATTATGCGGGAGCTGAAAAAAGAACGACGGGAAGAGGTTGAACAGTTTTTTCAGGATGCTCCAGATTGGCTGCTGGATTCTTTCCGTGTGGTGGAACTGGATAAAAATGTTGTATTTATCAGAGAAAATCAGCCAGTAGATACCGTACACATTATTGTGAGGGGGATGTTTAAAATCACAGACTACCGGGTATACGGCATTGCCTATGACTTTATGCAGTTTGACGGGATCAATGCCATGGGCGGGATGGAGCTGATCATGGATCTGGATACGTATCAGGCAACCCTGCAGACGATCACACCGTGTACGTCGATCCGCATTCCGGCCGATGTCTATGCAAGGTGGCTTCGCACAGATATCCGTGCGCTGAAGCAGGAAGCCAAGATCATGGGACATTATCTGTATGAGCAGGGAGTGACCAGCCGGACCTATATGTTTGTGCCGGGGACAGACCGGGTGGCGGTTCTTTTTGAACACAGATATAAAAAATATGCAAAAAACGGAAAATTAACATTTACCAATACAAGACAGGAACTGGCAGAATATTCGGGCTTAAGTGTAAAGACCGTGAACCGTGCGGTAAAAAAGTTTGAAGAGCAGGGGCTGATCAGCCGTAGCGGAAAAACATTTTATATTGATGAAGGGCAATATGAGCAGCTTCATGCACTGGTATCCAAATTAATTGAGCCATTGATAGAAAGGGGTCGAAATGATGAACCAGATTTATGAAAAATTAGTAAAATGCGCAGATGCAGTGAAAAGTAAAATTAAATTTCAGCCGAAGGTGGCATTGATCTTAGGATCCGGTCTGGGAGACTATGCAGAGACCATGCAGGTGGAAGAGACGATGGAATACACTGAGATTGAAGGATTTCCGGTGTCTACCGTGGCCGGACACAAGGGAAGATTTTTATTTGGTTATGTAGAAGGTGTCCCGGTTGTGGCAATGCAGGGAAGAGTGCATTTCTATGAGGGATACCCGATGCAGGATGTGGTACTTCCGGTACGTCTGATGGGAATGCTGGGAGCAAAAATCGTGATGCTGACCAACGCAGCAGGAGGTGTGAATTTTGACTTTCATCCGGGAGATCTGATGCTGATCACAGATCAGATTACGACAGCGGTTCCGAGCCCTCTGATCGGACCGAATATCGAAGAACTGGGCGTTCGTTTTCCGGATATGAGTGAAGTGTATAACAAAGAATTGCAGGATGTGATCCGCAAAGCCGGGGCAAACACAGGTGTTGCTCTTAAGGAAGGGGTTTATATGCAGTTTACAGGTCCAAGCTATGAGACACCGGCAGAGATCAGAATGTGCAGAACACTGGGAGGAGATGCGGCCGGAATGAGCACAGCATGTGAAGCTATGGCAGCAAGACATATGGGAATGAAGGTGTGCGGAATTTCCTGTATCACGAATCTGGCAGCAGGAATGTCCACGCAGAAGCTGGATCACAAAGAAGTACAGGAGACTGCAGACAGAGTGGCAGAGGACTTTAAGCGTCTTGTCACAGAATCGATTCGTCTGATTGGAGAAACTCTGGCGTAGGATGTGCAGCAGTGCAAGGAGAGTGCGCAATGAAAAAAGAATTTAAATTTGGAACGGATCTGGATGGAAAAGCAAAAGAGGAATTGATCCGTCTGGCATATGAGGGAAAAGAGAAATCATACTCTCCTTACTCCGGATTTCAGGTAGGCGCTGCCCTTCTGGCAGAAAACGGAACGGTTTATCTAGGATGTAATATCGAAAATGCGGCATACAGTGCTACAAACTGTGCAGAAAGAACTGCGTTTTTTCAGGCAGTGTCAGAGGGCGTGAAAGAATTTCGGGCGATTGCGATCGTCGGAGGTCCGAAAGGGAGTAAAAAAGGAGAACTTTGTGCGCCTTGTGGAGTATGCCGTCAGGTGATGATGGAATTTTGTGACCCAAAAGAATTTCAGATCGTTCTTGAGGACGGAAACGGTGGATGTTTTGCAAAAACACTGGAAGAGATACTGCCGTTTGGATTTGGACCGGCAAATTTGAGAGAAGAGGAGTGAAAACGCGTATGACGGGAAAAAACAGACTTCCCAGGCTGGATCTGCACTGTCATCTGGATGGATCCTTAAGTCAGGGATGTATTGAAGAACTTCTGGGAAGAAGTGTAAAACTGGAAGAGCTGCAGGCAGATATGGATTGTCAGAGTCTGGCAGAATATCTGGAGAAATTTGAGATTCCGCTGGAATGTCTGCAGACAGAAAAGGGGCTTGAGCGAGCCGGTTATGATTTGATGAAAAGTGCCGCATCAGACCAGGTCGATTATATCGAGGCACGGTTTGCACCGCTTTTTTCCGGACAGAGAGGTCTGTCTACAGAGCAGGTCATTGAGTCTGTACTGCGGGGAATGGAGCAGGGCAAGAAGGAATTTGACATTGATTATGGTGTGATTGTGTGTGCCATGCGCCATGAGAAGGAAGAGGCAAATCTACAGATGTTAAAAGCTGCGAGAGAGTTTCTTGGAAACGGTGTCTGTGCAGCGGATCTGGCAGGAAATGAAGCGGCATTTCCGATGTCGCAGTTTATGAACCTGTTTGCGGAAGTAAAACGGATGGAGATGCCGTTCACACTTCATGCAGGTGAGTGCGGCAGTGTGCAGAATATTCTGGATGCAGTGCAGTGCGGTGCTTCCAGAGTGGGCCATGGAATTGCGCTTCGCGGGCAGAAAGAAGCGATCCGGATCTGCAGAGACAGACACATTGGGATCGAGATGTGTCCGCTCAGCAATATGCAGACAAAAGCGGTGAAGGATCCGGCCGATTATCCTGTTCAGGAGTTTCTTGAGGAGAATCTTCTGGTCACGATCAATACGGATAATCGGATGGTCAGCCAGACAACGCTGGAAAAAGAGTTTGCGTTTCTCAGAGAACAGTATGCAGTGACCAGAGAACAAGAAGTGCAGATGACAAAAAATGCCATTGAGGTGGCGTTCGCGTCTGATGAAGTGAAAGCACAGTTGTGGAAGGCGATGGAATTATAAGAGTAACAGAGATCATATTCAGGGTTTGAGAATATGGTCTCTGTTTTTTGTATTGCAGACGATGAAAAAACTGTTGTATAAGAGGAATTTATGGTAAAAAGTGCATAAAAATAGAGAACAAAAATTGTTTAAATCATAGAAAACAAATAAATGAACATATAAATGATAAACGAACATATAAGTACGTTGTAAAAAATCATAAAAGATGCTAATATGCATATAACGAAACAAAAAACAATCGTAAAACGAAGGAGGAAGCAACGTGAGCAAGATTGATGAAATCACAAGAGAAAATTGGATCATGAGTACATTTCCGGAGTGGGGAACCTGGCTGAATGAAGAGATTGAGAATGAAGAAGTAAAGCCGGGAACCGTTGCAATGTGGTGGCTTGGATGCACCGGAATGTGGTTCAAGACTCCGGGAGGATGCAACATCACCGTGGATCTCTGGTGCGGAAATGGAAAGAGATCTCACGGAGACGGAAAGATGAAGGTTGGCCATCAGATGGCGAATATGTGTGGTGCGAGAGCAATGCAGCCGAACTTAAGAGCCGTTCCATTTGTAATCGATCCATTTGCAATCAAAGGTGTGGATGCTGTGCTTGCAACACATTATCATCAGGATCACATGAGTGCGGAATATGCAGCCCACGTGATCAAGAGCGGTATGATGACAACAGATGAGAATGGAAAAGAAATTCCGGTTCCGTTTATCGGGCCGAAAAAATCCGTAGAGCTCTGGGAGAAATGGGGAGTTCCGGCAGACCGGTGTATTACGGTGAGACCGGGAGACAGCATCAAGATTAAAGACATTGAGATTATCGCGTTGGATTCCTTTGACCGTACCTGTATTGTGACAACAGATTCTCAAGGAGAGGACAGAGAAGAATTGACAGGAAAATGCCCGACAGATATGGATGATAAGGCAGTCAATTACCTGATCAAGACACCGGGAGGAAATATTTACCACAGTGGAGATTCTCACTACTCAATCTACTTTGCAAAACATGGAAAAGATTATGACATTGATGTGGCATTCGGATCCTACGGAGAGAATCCGGTAGGTATGCAGGACAAGATGACTTCTGTAGATATTCTCCGTATGGCAGAAGCACTTCGCTGTAAAGTTGTTGTCCCGATTCACTATGATGTATGGACGAACTTCATGGCAGATGTCAACGAGATCAACGTTCTCTATCATATGAAAAAAGATCGTCTCGGATATGAGTTTCATCCATTCTTCTGGGAGGTCGGAGGAAAATACGTTTATCCGACAGACAAGGAGAAAAGAGCATATCATCACAGAAGAGGTTTCGAGGACTGCTTTGAAGCACCACAGAATATTCCATTCCGTTCTCTTCTGTAATTGCCGGAGGTGGAAGTGATGCTGAGAGAATTTGTAGAGAAAAAACATGTAAAGTTTGCAGACAGTGCACCGGATTGGCGGGAGGCCATCCGGATGAGCTGTGAAGTGCTGGAGGCAGATGGAACAATAGAAGAAAATTATAAAGAAGATATTATCGCATGTGTGGAAAAATATGGACCTTATATTGTGATCGCGCCGAACATTGCGATGCCGCATTCTCAGGAGGGTGCAAAAGGAGTGCATAAAACAGAGATTGCGTTTATGAAACTGAAAAAACCGGTGAGCTTCGAAGAAGGCAATCCGGAATTGGATGCACAGCTATTCTTTACATTGGCTGCCTGCAATAATGA
>OGPC01000847.1_pt1 | contig 24668 bp, 15 predicted proteins | sample 1552911 | NCBI WGS metagenome assembly OGPC01 (sample SAMEA2580248, study PRJEB22360) | human gut metagenome | biome: human gut; feature: human-associated habitat; material: faeces | place: Denmark | collected 2008/2010 | reverse complement strand
ATTTTGCCTCTTCAGGCACATCAGAAACTTCCGTATTTGCAGAAACAGGGAAGTACCACACAACTTATGGTAGATGGAAAGCCATTCTTAGTGATTGGCGGTGAATTGGGAAATTCTTCAGCTTCCTCTATTGAAGATATTGAACGTATATTCCCGAAATTGCAGCGTATGGGGCTGAATACGGTACTGGTTCCTGCATATTGGGATTTAACAGAACCACGGGAAGGTAAATTTGATTTTACCTTGACGGATAAAGTGATTCAACAGGCCCGTGCGAATGATTTGAAGGTGGTTTTCCTTTGGTTCGGTGCGTGGAAAAACTCAATGAGTTGTTACGCTCCGATCTGGTTTAAGGAAGATTATAAGAAATACCCGCGTGCCTATACGAAAGCAGGGAAGCCCCTCGAAATAGCCAGTTCCTTTTCGGAGAATGTGTTTCAGGCGGATAGCCGTGCTTTTTCCCAATGGATGAAACACATTGCTTCTGTGGATAAGGAAGAGGGAACGGTTATCATGATTCAGATAGAAAACGAAATCGGAATGTTGGAAGATGCCCGCGATTATTCCAAAGAAGCGGATAAACTGTTTTATGCACCAGTTCCGTCTCTTTTCATCGACTATTTGCAGAAGAACAAGAGATCTCTGCATCCCGAAATGCTGGCAAAATGGGAGAGTCAGGGATTCAAGAAAAAAGGTACGTGGCAGGAGGTGTTTGGTGCAGACGTGTATACGGATGAAATTTTTATGGCCTGGTCGTATGCGCAGTATGTAGAACGAATGGCAAAGTTAGCACGTTCTATCTATAATATTCCGTTGTATGTCAATGCAGCAATGAACAGTAGGGGGCGGAAACCGGGAGAATATCCGTCGGCAGGACCATTGGCTCATTTGATAGATGTATGGCATTATGCAGCACCCAACATTGATTTTCTGGCTCCGGATTTATATGATAGAGGTTTCGTTGATTGGGTGGCAAAGTATAAACTGCACAATAATCCTCTCTTTATACCTGAAATCCGGTTGGAAGACAATGATGGAGTGCGTGCTTTCTATGTGTTTGGTGAGCATGATGCGATTGGCTTTTGTCCTTTCTCTATTGAAAGCGGTTCGGATAGAGCAGATGCACCTTTGGTACAGAGCTATATTAAATTGAAAGAACTGATGCCTTTATTGACAAAATTTCAAGGCAAAGGAGTGATGAACGGTCTTTTGTTTGATGAAGAGAATAAAGAACGAATACTTTCATACGATGATTTGGAGATTACCTGCCGTCATTACTTCACTCTGCCATGGGACCCACGTGCCCGGGATGGCAGTGTATGGCCTGAAGGGGGAGGTGTTTTGCTGCGTCTGGCTCCCAATGAGTATATCGTTGCCGGCAGTGGCTTGGTGCTTGAATTTAAGAAACAGGGGGAAAATAAAGTGAAAAGTTCACCAGCGTTGGGCGAGGATGGTTTTGTCAGTGTGGGCGGAAAGGCACCAAAAACGGAAAATAGCTGGCAAGGTGGTATGAGAGCCGGTATTGGTTCTGTAGATGAAGTTAATGTGAACGAAGATGGTTCACTGAAATATATCCGGTGCCTGAATGGCGATCAGGACCATCAGGGAAGGCATGTACGTATTCCTGTCGGAGAATTCAGTATTTTACACGTAAAGCTGTACGAGTATAAATAATGTGACGACATGGTTCACCTTTGTTGGCTATATGCGTATAGAAAAGTGGAGTCATTACTTGTCTAGTACCAACAGACTTTCCGGTCCCATATTGAACAACAGGTCTATGATACTCAAATTAGGTAGAAAACCCAGTTTGGACTCGAAAACCTGATAGTAAGGTTGTGGAACAAACTCTGTATCTACTTCCCGGAAATCCTTTTTGGGATGGATGACTTCCCGAAAATCGAATTCTCCGGGAGCAAACTCCATCTTATATTCGCTAGTACGCTCCATAGTGGGGTGAATATCTATCAATTCACAGACCATCCGGCATAGTTCTTCGTTGAAATCGATTAAAAACTCGTATTTCTTTTCGTAGAAAGGACGGAAGTCGTCCTTGTAATATTCAAAGAAAGGAGTACTGTTGTAGGCTGATTCGATGGCGTTCCAGTGCAGATGTCTCCAATTGCCGTGGTCGGAAATGCGGATATCCTTCATTGGACATTTCAATGTGTCGGGTTTTACGGTTGGGATAGAAAGAGCTAATTCGCCGGATGGGCCGGCAATGGTGCATCGGTTGCGATAGGTTTGTTTGATATAGTGGTCGTGTTGCTCTACAAACACTTTGTCATAAGCCAGAAGTTTGGTATAATATTCGACGGGGGCGAGATAAGCTGAAGATAAATAAGCTATTTTCATTTCTTTCATTTTAATACGTTTAGGAGGCTCTTAATCTATTATTAGGAAGTAGTTATTACTTTTATGATCCGGAGATTATTTCACTGTTCTGAAAAAACGGTTCCATCGGTATCCGTCAAACAGCCCTGTATCTTTTTCTTTGGAGAACCAGATGACGGAGGCTTTTCCGATGACATGGTCTTGCGGGACAAATCCGAAAAGACGCGAGTCGGAGAAGTTGATGGTGTTGTTAGACCCCATCCAATAATAATCTTTTGTGAAATAACAGTGTTTCGTGGGCTTTCCGTCCACGTAGAGGGTATCGTTTTTTATCTCTGCCTGTTTGCCTTCGTGCATCACGAGCGTATTTCGTAGCAGGGTTATGTTCCAGGGATAGACACGTATAAATTGCCCCTTTCCGGGAACAATCAGCGGATTCGGATCAGTGTTTTCCTTGTTCGACAGAGGTTGAACGAAGCACTCTTTTCCATTCATCGCCTGTTCCAGCAGATAGTATTCATAACGGCTGAAACTACGCACGTGGGTACTGTCATTGCTTCCCATCAATCCGTCGTTGGTGATGGAAAGAGTATGCATCAGTGAGGTTATCAGATTTTCTTTTGACGCGGGGTACGAATAAAGCCTTTTCTTATCCGGATTGAATTGTGCCTCTGGAGAAATAACGGAGAAAAGAGAATCGACCAATAATGTATCTCCCGGAACTCCGAGGCAACGGCTGATATAGATTTCCCGGCGGTCGATGATAGGTTCCCGGATTCCAGCCGGATTATTGAACACTACAATATCTTGTTGCCGTACAGGACTTTCGCACCAACGATGATAAGAAAAGAGCGACATGAAAGGAACTCGCAATCCGTAACTCCATTTGTTCACTAAGATACGTTCACCCTGGAAAATGGAGTTTTCCATACCGGTGGAAGGGATAAGGCAGGACGTAAAAGCAAATCCCCGGAGCAGAAGCACTACGACTACTGCTCCGGCAAATGCTAGTATCCATTTGAATTTACGAATGTTCATCAATATTTATCACCTTATCACTCTATTCTATCCGTACACTTATCAGTCTACCCACTTGAAGAGGCGGTTCCAGCGAATCTTACCGTCAAACCATCCACGGTCTTTGTCAAGCGACAGCCATACGACAATCGGCTTGCCCACTACGTGATCTTCGGGTACAAAACCCCAATAACGGGAGTCGGCAGAGTTGTGACGGTTGTCACCCATCATCCAGTAATAATCCATTTTGAAGGTATATTCATTGGTCTTTTCACCGTTGATGTAGATACCGTCCGGTTTCACTTCCAACTTGTTGCCTTCGTAGGCTACGATGCAACGCTCATAGATAGGCAGGTTGTCTTCTGTGAGGGTAATGGTAGCTCCTTTGGCAGGAATCCAGATCGGACCGTAATTGTTGCGGTTCCATTTGGTATAAAGGTTCAGCGGATACATCTGTCCGGCGTATTCTTCCGGTTCCATTACTATTTTGCTGATTAGCTTTTTATTGCCAAGGAGAGTGTCATACATCTTTTTAGTCAATGGAAGATGATATACCGGATTCAGTTTGCCTTGCGCATTTCGGTTGTCCAGTCCCATATCCAATAATCCGCCTTCCCAGCCAGAGTCTTCTATCAGCATGGTGTCATCCTTGCTGATGCCTAATTCGCGGAGCATATCTTCCGGAATGTACGGGCCGGTAGTCTGTACGAAGTAGTTGAATTGCAGGTTTTCGGGGTTCTCAATCGCCTTACCGTCAATCATTACCTGTCCGTCTACAATTTGCAATGTATCACCGGGCAAGCCGACACAACGTTTCACATAATTCTCGCGACGGTCTACCGGACGCCACAGTACTTCACCGTAAGTACGCGGATTGTTTAGAATCTGTTTACGTCCGGCGTCATAGTAGAGGTCATAGATTGCACGTTGCTGTGAACGTGTCAGGCTATCCATTTCAATCTGTTTGGAGTAGATGCGTTGTCCTTCACCGTAAGCCAGCGTATAGAAGTCCGTTGTCTGTTGGTAGTTCACTGCTACCGTGTCTCCTGCCGGGAAGTTGAAGACAACAATGTCATTCAGCTTCACTTTGCCGAAGCCCGGTACCCGTTTGTATTTCCATTGTGGCCACTCGATATACGATTTAGTATTGAAGACAGGCAGCGTATGTTGTGCCAACGGCATAGAAAGGGGAGTGTTCGGTACGCGGGGACCGTAGCTCATCTTGCTTACATACAGGAAATCGCCTACCAGTAATGATTTTTCCAGCGAAGAGGAAGGGATCTGGTAATTCTGGAAGATGTAGATATTGACGAAGTAGACAGCAACCAACGCAAATACGATGGCATCCACCCAACTCATCACACTGCGGACAGCCGGATTCTTCGACTTCTTCCAAAAAGACCAAGGTATTTTCTTTGTGATATAAATATCGAAAATGAAAGGAACAACAATCAATCCCCACCAACTCCGTACCCAGAGAAGGAAAGCGAGGTAAAGTAGAATAGCAATGGCACATTTGATCCATTGTGCGCGTGTGGCTTGTCTCATAATGTTATATTTGTTTAGAACTAGCTTCTGAAATCTTAGTCGTTCAAGAATGGGAATAAATCACTCATGCCCAAAAAACCTTCGTGTGTGGCAGTATATTCGGCTGCCAGTACGGCTCCCAATACAAATCCGCCACGGCTTTTAGCATCATGCGTGATAGTTATGCTGTCTACATCAGATTCATAGCGAATGGTATGAAGACCGAACACTTCTCCTTCGCGGATAGAGGCGATAGGAAGTTCATTAGGCGCGCAATCGTTGGTTCCGCTAATGGTTCCGTCCGGTGCAAGGAAAGTTCCTTCCACCCATTTGTCCTTACGGTCCATCTTTTCCAGAATACCTTCTGCCAGTGTGATGGCTGTTCCGCTAGGAGCATCCAATTTATGAATATGATGTGTCTCGCTCATGGTGACATCATAAGTGGGGAACTGGTTCATAATTTTAGCCAGATACTTGTTGACAGCAGAGAAAATGCTGACTCCCAGACTGAAGTTGGACGACCAGAACAGTGTTTTGCCTCCTTCAGTGCAGAGCTTTTTGATTTCTTCGCCATGCTCGGCCATCCATCCGGTACTGCCGGATACCAGTTTCACACCTGCTTTGAATGCTCTCATATAATTGCTGTAAGCTACCATCGGATTGGTAAACTCAATGGCTACATCGGCCGATTTGAACGCTTCCGATTCGAAGTCATCCTGATTATTGATGTCAATGATGCAGACGATTTCATGTCCGCGACTACGGGCAACCTTTTCTATCTCTTTGCCCATCTTTCCGTAACCGATCAGTGCTATTTTCATTGTTTTCTGACTTATATTCAAAATAATAGTCGCAAAGATAAGATTTTTATTACATTTGCAGCGCACATTAACGTCTTGTTAACATGGAACATCTTCTCCACTACGTGTGGAAGCATAAATTATTTCCCCTGAAAGTACTGCAAACCACCAACGGCTTACCGGTAGAAGTGATTGACTCCGGTCTGCAAAATCCCAACGCCGGTCCCGACTTTTTTAACGCGAAACTAAAGATTGATGGCGCCTTATGGGTAGGGAATATAGAAATACATACACATTCTTCTGATTGGTTTCGCCACGGGCATAATTGCGACAAAGCCTACGATTCTGTAATTCTCCATGTGGTGAGCGAGGTGGATACGGAAATAACCCGTACCAACGGTGAACAGATACCACAACTATTGTTGACTTGTCCGGAAAATGTGCAATCCCATTATCATGAACTTTGCGTAGCCGATCATTATCCGGCTTGCTATCCCATCCTTGCCTCTCTTCCCAAACTTACTATCCATTCCTGGTTGACCGCTTTGCAAACAGAACGTTTGGAGCAGAAAGCACAGTTAATCATGCAGCGTCTCGAACTTTGCAACAGTAATTGGGAAGATGCTTTCTTTATCACCCTTGCCCGTAATTTCGGTTTCGGCTTGAACGGAGATGCTTTTGAAACGTGGGCGGGATTGTTGCCATTTCGTGCGATGGATAAGCACCGGAATGATTTGTTTCAGATAGAAGCTTTCTTCTATGGTTTGGCAGGGTTGTTGGAAGATACATTTCTGAAAAAGGAACAGGAGGACGAGTATAGTCTTCGTCTTTGTAAAGAGTATCGTTATCTGCAGCGAAAATTTGAAATCGGGCAGGGGATGGATGCTACTTTATGGCGTTTTCTCCGGCTTCGTCCGGAAAACTTTCCTCATATTCGCCTGGCGCAGTTGGCCTATCTCTATCAGAAAGGAGATAAGCTGTTTTCACGTTTGTTGGAAGCGGAAACTCTGGTGGATGTGAGAAACTTACTGGATGCCCGTACGTCTCCCTATTGGGAAAATCATTATTTATTCGGGCGACTGTCTCCACAAAAGGAAAAGACGATGGGAGAGCGTTCCAAGGATTTGATTATCATTAATACGGTGGTTCCTTTTCTTTATACCTATGGTTTGCACAAGACGGATGAACGAATGTGTGAACGTGCCGCACGTTTTCTGGAAGAATTGAAGGCGGAGAGTAATCACATCATTCGTTCGTGGAGCGATGCCGGACTTCCGGTAGTCAGTGCGGCGGATAGTCAGGCACTGATACAGTTACAAAAAGAGTATTGTGATAAGCGGAAATGTCTGTACTGCCGCTTCGGTTATGAATATTTGAAACATACAAATATTTAGTTCTTAAAATAACCAAGATGCCAAACTTGTCATTATCTTTGCGCCGTCAATTAAACTCTTAATTTATATAGTGTTATGAGAGCTAAAAAGTTTGTATGCTGCTTGCTGGCTATGATGCTGCTCGCAGGTGTTTCGTTTATCTCCTGCGGTAATAGTTCCAAGGCAAAAGCCGATAGTGAACTGACTACACAAGACGGTGAAGATTTCAAATCCTTTTTGGATAAATTTACTTCCAGTGCAGCCTTCCAGTATACTCGTATCAAGTTCCCATTAAAGACTCCGATCACTTTGTTGGCAGATGACGGAGAAACCGAGAAAACATTCCCTTTCACTCGGGAAAAGTGGCCGTTGCTGGATAGCGAAACAATGAAGGAAGAACGTATCACCCAGGAAGAGGGAGGTATTTATGTTTCCAAGTTTACGTTGAATGAACCGAAGCATAAAATCTTTGAGGCAGGCTATGAAGAATCCGAGGTTGATTTGCGTGTCGAGTTCGAGTTGCAGTCGGACGGGAAATGGTATGTGGTAGATTGCTATACAGGTTGGTATGGATATGACTTGCCGATTGGAGAGTTAAAGCAGACTATTCAGAATGTGAAAGAAGAAAATGCCGCATTCAAAGAAATACATCCTTAGAAAGGAGAAATAAGTATTAAGTATTAACCAGTCATTTGATGTTAATACTTAATACATGATATTGATTAGGGTTCTCCGACATAATATCCCAGTTCAGATTCTTTTCCATCCACCATCTCTCTGACAATACCATTTTTGGTGTTGAACTCTTGATAGAGTTCTTCATAATCACGTGTATAGTCTGCATCGGGGACTACGTTAACATCAAATTTAAGTTCGGCTCTTCCATCGGGGAGCATATTGCCGAAAATCCGGATGCGGTGAACCACCTCGCCTACATTCTTAATACTATTGTAGGTTGCCTTGAATTGTCTGATTCCGTCTTCGGGAATGATGATATGCGAACTTTTATCCAGAATGATACAGCCACAGGAAGGCTGCATTTCTGAAATGATTAACGGAGCATCTCCTGTGTTGGTGATAGTAAACATGATATCGAGCTGCTGACCTTGCTTGATGGGGTAATAGTGCCTGATCGAGTCCTTTATCGTCATACTTGTGGGACGTACTTCCTTCCTGCACCCTGTTAAGCAGAGTGGAAGTGCCGTCAGTAGGAAAATATAGAATATAGATTTATTCATAGTTGCCATTTATTTTTTTGTTATGTCACTTTTCCAGCGTTTAGGGAATGAATGCAATTTCATCGATGCCCATTTGCGTTCCCGGTTTCTTTAAACAACTGATTTTGATGCTTAATTGTTCTGCTCCGTTCAGGTCTGCCGAAACGGTGGCTTTTATCATTTCCCCTTTTTCCGGGGCGTCTTCCGGTTTCAGGTCTATTGTTTTATAGGCTATTCCATCTTTCAATAGTTGAATTTGCTGTGGAGCATAGATGCGATGACGGGGAAGATTCAGGAAACTGATATAGAATGTTCCTGATGCGTTGATACCTTTCACCGGCAGGTTGATGGTACATTCTTCTCCCGGAATGATTACCCAACCGCAATGATAGTCTCCGGGTAAACCGTGAGTGCCATCAGTCAGTTTCTTGGAATCAATTTTATTCAGTTTAGGAGTTGCTGAAGGATTGAGCCCTAAAAATAAGCTTTTCTTGATGTCGGAAGAAAGTAGGTATTGTTCCCATTCCTTTATATAATAGTCGATCTCATAGGCTGACTCATTATAATATTCCATTCCGGTAAATGCTTTGTGTTCTTTAAGCTGGGTGATCCATTTTCGGGCTTGGGGAACCGGCTGGATCTCCTTTCCATTCCGTTTGGCATATCCGTAAGCATCAAAGCCGTGGTCACGTCCTAATTCCAGGCGTGTGAAAGACAAAGCAGTCTGAAGTTCGTGCAGTTTTTTACGCTCTTTTCCTTTTGCTTCGGAAACAAAATCTCCCATTTCATCATAGAATTTGATGAATTGATCCGGATAGAGGAATGCTTTTTCTGATTCTCTGATACCGGCATAAAGTCCGAGCCGTTTTCCGGATTGGGCGTTGTTCTCCAATTCAGTGTAGTAATCGTATAGCCATTTTTTTGATACTGGATATTCCTGATTAAAGTAACTTCTGATTAAGTCATCGACCGGGAGTTCCGGGTTGATAAGGAGGGAGGATAGTACAAAAGTCCTCATTTCATCGAAAGAAGAATAGCTGTATCCACTTCCGTTGAAGAATATGCCGCTGGCTCCATGTTGTTTGAAGAATTGGAGTCTTTGTTGGGCTATCTTTAATATGGGAAAAGGAGTGAGGTAGTCGTCAAAGTTGTTGATATAGTCCCATATATAGATGTTATTCGTCACTTTCTTCCAGTTGTCGAGTTGGTCGGCAAATTTCTTGTCTTGCTCATCCTTGCCGTCTGTCCGGCGAAGTGGGTAGTCGATGGCGCTGACGATTACTCCGGTGTTGGCGGGGAGCTGTTTGTCGGTGACCTGTTGTGTGGTCAGATAAGAAGTCGTAAAGAAAAAATGCTTGGGAAAACGTTGTGAAAGGCGGATGATAAGTTCCGTAACGACCGGGGTGGCATTCTTCTCTGTGTTTCCCAGTGCGGTGCAGGTGGCGCACGTGCAGGCATACGGAGCATCATCCGGGGCTATTACAAAACGGGAATTCCCCTTTTCACCGAAGTTATCTACAATATAACTTTCTATCTGGCGGTACATGTCCTCGGAAGAGAAACATAGTTGTGAGTCATCTGTTTTTCCATGAATGGTGGCGTATACTTTTTCCGCTTCTTTCCCCAATACTTTCCGCAGGTTGTGTCCCCATATTCCCCAGCTGTCGTCGAAGTTGTTTAGTCCGATCACCCCTGTCTGATCGGGATTCAGACCGTATGGGGAATAAATGCTTTGGTAATCAAATGCAAAGCTTCCGCAAGTATCATTGAGATTGATAAGGGCGGGAGGAAGATCGGAACCGTCTATGCGCGGATCTTCTTTGCTGATTTTCTTGATTAGTTGGTATTGTAGCCAAAGCATTTGTTTGTCGTCACTTGCTGTCAACCTTATGTCAGAACCTTTGCAGGCTACTTTGAATCCTCTTTCTAATGTTGGGTCTATCTGTATGATGATGCGCCACATGTCCATTTCGGAAACGCCAAAAGCTACTATTTCATCGTCATTTGCACGCTTCTTGAGATGCTCGTACAGGTATTTCGCCCACCGGGTGTCTCTGTCGGTCGGATCCTCACCAATGGTGACGAGATACCCTTCTTTAGATGGGAACATCTCCGTGCGTGCCTGCATACGGCAGCCGGATAAAAGGCAGCAAATACATATCATTCCTGCCAATACAGGGCCAAGCGTATCAGAATGAAATATAAACTTGTGCATAGATGTTATATAAGTTTTTATAGCGTGTCGATATGGATTCTATCTGGTTGGACGGACTTGTCCCTCGCACCGTATTGGTTTGGTTATAATAGGTGTTCCAGGTACCCATCAAGCCTATGGTAATGTTAGGACTGACCATATACTGGCCTCCCAATCCCACCATGGTATTGGTGTGAGAGAAAGAGCCGGGCAGCGCATAGTCCAGTACGGCCGTTTCCGGTGCCGATCCGATGCTTGCCATGGCGTTGATATTTGTCTTTCCGTCATTAGCCGGGAAATACTTGGCGCCAATCTGAGCATTGTAATAGAAGTTGGAGTTGAAGAAGTGCATATCTATCTTCGTGTTGAGACGAACGACTTCAATGGTCTTGGCTAATTCTCCGCCTACAGTGAGTAGGTTAGTCTTTGACTCATTCCAACCCGTAAACAGATAGCCATTGTCTCCGGTGCCACCTGCAAAGAATTCATCGTTCCATTCATAACGCTTTGTGTAGGCGGCTACCCGTCTATAACCCACATGCGCACCTATTTCCCAATCATTCTTGAGATAATGCCGTAAAGCGACATCAGCCGTTATGTCCGGGAAGTATTTGGTCGCAAAGGCTGCATTGGCCGTGAGGCTCCACTTCGGTGAGAAGTGATGCGTCCACTCACCTTGTACCTGAATGCCGACTCCTCCCGGTGTCTGCTCTTCCGCTTCCATGCTGTCGCTTGCCGAGCCACTTCGCCCTGCATAGTTGAGACGTCCTGTATAGCTGTTCTTCTGGCCTTTTCGGGTATATTCGGCTGTTGCAACAGAGGTAATGATATCTTCTTCTCCGTAGCGTGCACGGAGATAGGTCAAAGCAATCTCATTCTTGAGCATCATGCTTCTAAGACCCGATAAATGTCGTTGGAAAGAGCGATATTCCATGATGGATGGCTCGTAGTACTTTTGGTAATAATAGGCTGAATCCGCTTGACGGTTGGCTTCATATACCACTCCCTTGGTGTACTTCAATGATTTGTTCTGACTGTCATAAAGCAAAGCTGTATCAAGAACAGCGAGAGCCTTTTCCGGTTCTTTGGCCTTTGTCAGTTGCAGGGCACGGTATTCACTGCTCTGTGAGAATGCGCCTATAATCTCTTTGTTACTCGGGTATTTATTGAGTATCGGTTTCAGGAATTCCAAAGAAGCTTCGTATCTCTTGTCACGTTCAAGCACGGTAGCTCTTTTTGCCTGATAGAATGGTTCTTCAGGATAATAATTGATTCCTTGTGCTGTATATTTCTCGAATTCATCGTATTTTCCGAGTAAACCGGACGAATTGATGGCATACCGTAATCCGAGATCGCTCGATGGATTCAGGCTAATTAGCTTAACAGATTCCTCGTATGCTTTCTTCGTAGCTCCGGCTTCCATACATTTCTTGATGTACGGCACTGCTAGTTCCTCGTATCCGATAACATAGAAAATGCGCATATCCTCATCACTCTGCTCGATGGCAGATAGATACAGTTGCAAAGCCTCTTCGGTTTTATCCATTTTATCGAGAATAAATGCCCTTTTCAACGTGCCGTTTTCGTAATCAGGGAAGTGAAGAGTGATGGTGTCCAATGTTGCAAGTGCTTCATTGTAACGTTTCATATTGATATAGCAACTCAAGGCTTTTTCCCATGCGGCACCGTTCACTTCATTGTCGTCTACATGTTTTTGAGAAACGAACAATACGTGCGGCAATGCTTCTGCGTACAGACCGAGTTCCATCAGTTTTTCAGCTTTCTTCATGTGTTGTGCGCTCATGGCAAGCGTAATATCATAATCATCAGGATACATTTCATACATCTTTTTCAGCGTTGAATAGGCAAGATCATCCTCATTCATCTGGCGATAAAGCATATATTCTTTATAAAGAATTCCTTTATCATTGTTGCCATATTGTTTTTTAGCTTCTCTGATATAGAAGAGTGCATCGTCGGTATATCCCCGGGTGACGGAAGTGTTCAGCAGGTAGTCTAATGCTTCCTTGTTCTTATTACCTCCTTCGTAGGCCATGCCATATAATACATAAGGATCCCGCTGCTTCTCTGCTCGGGCAGCCTCCATTAACAGGTCGTTATACATACGCCGTATGGCAGGGCTGTTGTTTCTTCGCATTTGCTCGCGTATAAACACCAGAGCTTCCGGATAACGTGCCAATTCACTAAGGATACTCGCCCTTTTGACGATAAGCGCACCGCTTCCCGGTATGGCAGCCAAACCGTTGGATGACCAGCCTAGAGCAGCTTCCCGGTTTCCTTCCTGTAAATGCAGGTTAATGATGTCCAGATAATATTCTTCGTTTTGAGGAGATACTTTGATGAGCTCCGTCAACTTTTCGATAGCCTCTTTTCGGTTACCGCCTTTTTTCATTTGCTGGTAGCCTACCTCCATGCTGTAGATATAATCCTTCCTTAGAATTGTATCGTTCGGGTAAATCTGATTGATTCGTTTCAACAGACGGTCTGCTTCCACATCGTTGTTCTGCTTGCGGTACAGTTCAATCTTTCTTCGCCATAAACCTCTCCAATACGGATTCACTTCCAGCAACTCATTAACGTAACAAATAGCACTGGAATAATTCTCGGTGATATCTTCTACGTCTACCAGCAGATGTTTGGCATTGACGTTGTTGTAATTGTCATCTATCGCTTTGACAAGATGATAACGCGACTGGTCATAGTTCTTTTCGTGGAACCAGTATTTTCCCATGAGCCATTCAAGGTCAGAAACATTCGGGTATTTCTGAAGGCCCTCCTCCAACAGCTCTTTCCCTGCTTCCCATTCCTCGTTCGCAAAATGCTCCTGTACAATCTGAGCATATTGCTCCGGTGTCTGGAATCCGTTGTCGGTCCCGGAGGAAGAGGTTATCAGTAAAAACAGACAACCTAATATGGTGATCTTATGGAGAAATTCTCTGTTCATTCTATCTTGTCTTTAATCTTTCTTTCTTGTTTAAATCGTAGCAGGTTCGGGCTTCATTGCCGTTATATCAGTACCGTCTACACTTTCTTCTTTCTGCTTGAATCCTTTCCGTTCCATGTTCTTCCACTTGAAGTCTCTATTGGTCAGATAACTGAGGTATCCTCTCAATGAACAGAAAGTGATGATGGGATGATAGAAGATGGGCTCCAATATGGACGCAATGATAATCCACAGGTATTCATATCCTCTTTTATATAGCATCCCGACATAGTAGTCGTAGGTAATAACAACGATGGAAAGGAACTGGCAGAACGTATAGATCGTCAGGTAAATCATCCATGCCGTGTTCCAGTTGACTGCTCCTGTAAAGGCCAGATAGATAAATACTATCAAACCGACGAGCTCGATGATCGGCGCCAGAAACTCAAAAACGAACATATAAGGCAGAGTTAACATTCCCATCTGCTTATACGTCTTTTTGAAAATCATCTTACGGTGGATATTAAGTGTCTGGAACAATCCTCGTGCCCAACGGGTACGTTGACGGTAGAGCATTGCCAGGTTGGGAGGACCTTCTGTCCAGCAGCAAGTATCAGGAATCTGTATAATCTTATAAGGACGGGAGAAGTCGCACATATATCCTACCATGCGGGTAATGAGGTCCATGTCTTCGGCAAAAGAGGGAGCATCATATCCTCCGGCTGCAATCGCTACCGAACGGTCGAAAAGACCGAATCCACCGGAAACATTCGGCATTCCATTGATTGCGGACCACCCCATCTTGCCAATCAGATAGGAACGCATATACTCCAGATTCTGGAAAAGTGGAATCGGTGTACGGGGAGTTCTAACGTCTATGATTTGCCCGTCTTTCACGACGCATCCGTTAGCCATCAACATCGTTCCGCTGACTGCAATTACTTGCTTTTCTGAAGATATAATGGGCGAGATACAGCGATAAAGAGCATACTTTTCCAAAATGCAATCCACATCCGTGCAGATAAAATAAGGATGAGAAGCAACGTTGATACCCGCATTGGATGCATCCGCTTTGGTTCCTCCATTTTCTTTGTCTACAACGATAAGTCGGCTGTATTTCGGGTTGGAGGATTTGAGGAGTCTTCGGAACGGTCTGGTTTTGATTCGCTCAATATAAGCATAGGGCACTTCTACCAGTTCATAATATTCGGTCATCTTTTCCAATGTGCTGTCCGTACTTCCATCATTTACAATAACCACCTCGAAAAGCGGATATTCCAATGCAAGCATGGAGTTCACATTATCAATGATTGTCTTTTCTTCATTGAAGGCAGGAGCGATTACCGAAATGCCCGGTGTATAGGGGGATTCCTTGATTGTTTTCCGCATATAGCTTTCCACATAGTAATCCTTTCTCCGTTTTAGAGAAATGAAAGAGAGGAAGGCGAATGTGACGAAGAATATCGCCAGCATACTCGTATAAAAGAATACGAAATAATTGAAGAATGTAAATATTATATCTCTCATGTTCTCTAGTTTAACTGGTTGATTAACGGATGCTTGGTGTGGGCAAACAATATAGCTGTGTGGGAATCTGCTTTTCTTTCCAATTGATCGAATGTTTTCCTTCCCATTGCACTATACTCATAGAGAGCTTTGAGTATGACTCTTTTGGTTCCCCAGTTATCTGCTTCATCATAAGCATTGTAAAGAAATCCTAAAGCCTTATCGGTCTTTAGATCCGCAATAGCCGAAATGATTTGTCGTTTGACTTCTTCCGGTTGTACATTATACATTTCAATCAGCTTAGGCTCAACCTCTTTGTATTTTAGTTTGCCTAAAGTCTTGATTGCTTCACCCCGTATTTCCACAGAACGGGCATTGAGTTGCTTCGCGAGAATTGGGGCACTTTCGGTTTCATTATATAGCCGGATTTCGTTGATAAAGAATATCTTAACGTTTTCTTCAGCTGAAGTATTCACCCATTTAATAAAGGTGGGTGTGTTATATCCCACTTTCTTACGGTGTTCCAAGATAGCGTGTAACTCCATCATGTCCCATTGCCTTAACTTCATGCCGATGTCTTCGTCGAAGAAGCGGAACGGGTCACCCTGGCTTAACCACATGTAAGTATAGCGTGCCGAGTTTCTTAGTTCTAGTTCACGATGATAGAGGAAACGCACCAATACCGCTTCAGAGGCATAGCCATTGATGGACTGAATAAGTTTCAGAGCTTGTATCTTTGATCTTTTGGAACCGAATTGAAGTTCGCGTTCAAGGAAACGTGTGATTTGGAATACGGTTTGAATCGTTTGATAGTTTAGTTCATTGATCTCATCTTCATGCACACTCTTGATTTCTGTTAATAGTTGAGTGATAATGCGTAACTCGTTAGGTTTCGGGCGCTTTTTCGTATCATATTCTAATCTGTCAGCTATCTCTTCTTCACTCAATGTGTTGGAATCTAGTGAGATAGATTTCATTTCTTCATAATACTTATCAAATGCTTTATTGTATTTCCGCTTCTCTTTTCGCCTTTTAAATATACCATATATAATATGGAATAGGAGAAATAAGTACGCAATAATACAAAACATTACAGCAATTGAGCATATTCTTATGATTAAAGGATAGCCAATAAACTTGTAATATATCCAATAGAAATAATATTCTATGTAATCTATACCATACAGTACTTGATCCATTTCCCTTGATATATTTATATATAGAACTTGTATATTCGGAATAAAAGCTCTATATTTGTTGTATTGAATGTTCTGTCTAATGCAAATATACGAAATAACTTGTATATATTATCCATTGTTCATGAACAGGCCTTTTGAGCCCTATTTTAGCTCTTGTGATTATTCTCGATGGAAAGGATTGAAATTACAAATAAAAGCAAGCAAAAAGCTATTAGGAGTTAAATATATTTTTGATAAGTTAACAAATGGAGCCTGAAAATAAGTGTGATAAGCCAGGTTCTCATGCGAAACAAAAACAAACAATAAATTTAAAAATTAAATTAAGATGAAAATTAAAAGTTTGGTGTATGTCCTTATGGGGACAATGTTGGTTACTACTTCCTGCTCTGATAATGAGTTGGAAAAAGGTAACGATGGTTCGGGAACTGTTGACCCGGTAAATGCTTCTGCACTTGTGAATGTATATTCCGATAAAAGTGGTTCTGAAGCGAGTCTGCTTGTGGGAAAGGTATTAGTGAAAGATTCCCGTACTCTTACGTTGAATGTTCCTGCTGCTTGCGAGAAAGTGTATATGAAATACAATACAGTTTCGGGAACAGAAGCTACAAAAGAATTTGCTTTGTCTCCTGTTAGTCGTGGTGTAGATCAGAGTACTGGTTTCAATTTTGAAACAAACCGTCTGGCATCGGTAACTCTTGCGCTTCCTGAAGATGCAGTGCAGCCGACAAATGAAACGGACCAAGGCTATCTTTTCTATCATAACACAGGTGTGGTGATGTTCGAAGATGGTTGGCCTATTCAACTGGATTCATGGTATGATGAAGATTTCAACGATGTTGTATTCGAGTATGACTTGAAGGTGACTGAATGTCATAGTCAACAGATGATGGAGACTGTAGGAGGTAAAGAAGAACTGTTGTTGACTTTGGACGTTCGTGCTGTAGGGGGTATATACCCGACTGGGCTAGGTGTTGTACTGACTGGCTTGAAGAGTGAATATGTAGATCAAATTACTGCAAGCCTTGTACTAAAGGGTGGTCAGGGAACAATGAGAGATTTGGCTAAAGAACAACTTTCTACAAAAGATGTAGTGAAAGTTGAAAATAGAAGCTGGAATTGGGATAATGATACTCGCAAAGAACCCCGTTTTGCAATATTGACAGTGGATAAGGCACAGGAGGAAGGAACTGTTATTACATTGAATGGTTTAACTTCCTTGATGGATAATAATCAGGATATGTTCCAGGTAACGCAGGGAAAAGTAAGAGAAGGACTACCTATGTTGCGTGCTGAAGTTAGACTGATTGGTAAAGAAGGATTAACAGGAGCTGAAAGAGAGGCTCAACTTGCTGCATTTAAAGAACTAATCCTTGATACTAATAGGCAGAATTTCTTTATTAAGGTGAAAGATCTCAATGATACAACTAAAGATAAAGAAATACACATGAAGGGTTATGCACCTACTTCTGATTATAAGGCAAAATATGATAAACTGGTTGCAGATAACGGACTGAATACAGGTGTTTATTATTCAAATGCCAAAGGTTCCACTTGGGGAGTTAAACTTCCGGTTGGCGCACGTCATGCTTATGAAAGTGTACCATTTAGAGTAGCATATACAGGTTTTGCAGGTTGGGTAGATAGTAATGGTGCTTCAAACCAGAAATGGTATGAGGGCTTTGATCCAGAAAAAACTGTAAGATATTGGTAATACAAATTATCAGTCAATACGTTATTTGAGATATTTTGTACAATTTGAACCCCTCTTTTTTCGAAAAGAGGGGTTTCTTTGTATTCGGAAGAATAATCTTTAAACTAATACCGTAATGACGAAGCGATTTTTTATAGGCTACAGTTTGATTACTTTTTTTCTCTTAAATAGTGTGGTGCTTTTGGCACAACACAAAGCTTCCTTTGTGCAGCAATGGAAAATAGAAGATGCCTCCCATGCTTTGCAGATAATAGAACGTGCAGATACATTAGAATTGATAGTTCCGGATGGACTGACTATGTGGTATCGGCAACGATTGACAGGCGATTATGAAATAAGTTATCGTATTTATATGGTGATGCAAGGTGGAAAGTATGACCGCTTGAGTGATTTGAACTGCTTCTGGGCTGCCAATGATCCTAAATACCCTGATGATCTTTTTGCCCGTAGTCAGTGGCGTGACGGCATCTTTAAAAACTACAATACATTAAACCTTTTCTACGTTGGATACGGAGGAAATGATAATTCAACGACCCGTTTTCGTCGCTACAAAGGAGAATATTATGGAGTGGCAGATGACAAGGTGAAACCTTTATTGAAAGAATATACCGATGCCTCTCATTTACTCGTCCCCAATCAGTGGTATGAGATTCGGATTCGAGTGGAAAAGGGAATCACAACTTATTCTGTGAATGATGAAGAGTTGTTCCGCTATACCCTTGCGGGTGGTGAAGGTGACGGACACTTCGGTTTACGTCTTTTACAGAATCACGTACTCTTTACAGATTTTAAAGCGACTATACTTTGACTTATATACTGAAAACCTAATAAGACTATATTTCCATGATGAAACAACCTTTTACTAAATTTGGAGTGACAACTCTGTTTTCTCTTTTGTGCTCAGCATTCCTTCATGCGCAAGTTGTAACAGATGAACGGATGTTTTCTTTTGAAGAACCGCAAATACCGGATTGTATCACCGCTACCCATTCCCGTCTGTCGGTATCTGATCTGCATTATAAAGATGGAAAACATTCGTTGGAATGGACATTTGAACCGGGTGGTATATTGGAACTCAAGAAAGACCTGAAGTTTGAGAAGAAAGATCCGACCGGCAAGGATTTATATCTTTCGGCTTTTATTGTGTGGGTTTATAATGAAGTTCCCCAAGATGCGACCATTGAGTTTCAGTTTCTGAAAGACGGCAAACGATGCACATCTTTCCCTTTTGGTATTAATTTCAGTGGTTGGCGCGCCGCATGGGTTTGCTATGAACGTGATATGCAAGGCACACCGGAAGAAGGCATGAATGAACTCCGGATTATTGCTCCAAATTCAAAAGGAAGCCTTTTCATCGATCATTTGATTACGGCTACTAAGGTTGATGCACGTCAACAGACGGCCGATCTGCAAGTCCCTTTTGTCAATGCCGGGACCACCAACCATTGGCTGGTTGTCTATCAACACTCGCTTTTGAAACCGGATATTGAATTGACTCCTGTAGACGATAAGCAAAGAGCAGAAATGCAACTGTTGGAAAAGCGTTTTCGTGATATGATCTACACGAAAGGGAAAACGACAGATAAAGAAGTAGAAACTATCCGCAAGAAATATGATTTCTATCAGATAACTTACAAGAACGGCCAAGTATCGGGAATACCTATTTACATGGTACGTGCTTTAGAAGCTTATGAACGGATCATACCGAACTGGGATAAAGATATGCTGACTAAACAGGGAGTGGAAATGCGTGCTTATTTCGACCTGATGAAAAGAATTGCCGTTGCATATAATAATGCGGCAAATCCGGTGATTCGGGAAGAAATGAAGAAGAAGTTCTTAGCAATGTACGATCACATAACCGATCAGGGAGTAGCTTATGGTAGTTGTTGGGGAAATATCCATCATTATGGCTATAGTGTTCGCGGTCTGTACCTGGCATATTTTCTGATGAAAGATGTGCTTAGGGAAACTGGAAAACTTCAGGAAGCCGAACGGACATTACGCTGGTATGCGATTACTAACGAAGTATACCCTAAACCGGAAGTCAATGGAATTGATATGGACTCTTTCAATACACAGACTACAGGACGTATTGCCAGCATTTTAATGATGGAAGATACACCGGAAAAACTACAATATCTCCGGTCTTTCTCCCGTTGGATTGATTTTGGTTGCCGTCCTGCATTGGGATTGTCCGGTTCGTTTAAAGTAGACGGAGGTGCTTTCCATCATCGAAATAACTATCCGGCTTATGCTGTGGGCGGACTCGATGGAGCAACCAATATGATCTATCTTTTCAGCCGGACGGAATTTGCTGTTTCCGAGTTAGCTCATGAAACAGTGAAAAATGTACTGTTGACCATGCGTTTCTATTGCAATAAGCTGAACTTCCCTCTTTCCATGTCCGGTCGTCATCCGGATGGAAAAGGTAAACTGGTTCCTATGCATTTTGCTATGATGGCTCTAGCTGGTTCTCCCGATGGAAAGGAGGAATATGATAGTGAAATGGCTTCTTCTTACCTCCGTCTGATCTCAGACCCAAGTATTGAAAATGACTCTCCCGAATATATGCCTAAGGTTTCAAATGCTGAAGAACGTAAGGTGGCAAAACGTCTTGTGGAGAAAGGTTTCCGTCCGGAACCGGACCCGCAGGGAAATATAGCGATGGGATATGGTTGCGTCTCTGTTCAACGTCGTAGCAATTGGTCGGCTGTGGCACGTGGACATTCCCGTTATCTATGGGCGGCAGAGCATTATCTGGGAGCAAATCTATACGGTCGCTACCTGGCACACGGCAGTTTGCAAATATTGACTGCTGCACCGGGACAGACAGTAACTCCTGCCACTAGCGGCTGGCAGCAGGAAGGTTTTGACTGGAACCGTATTCCGGGAGTGACATCTATTCATTTGCCATTGGAGCAATTGCAGGCTAAGGTGCTCAATGTAGATAGTTACTCTGGAATGGAAGAGATGCTTTACTCCGACGAGGCTTTTGCCGGTGGTTTGTCTCAACAGAAGATGAATGGTAATTTCGGAATGAAGTTACATGAGCATGATAAATACAACGGATCACATCGGGCACGTAAATCTTACCATTTCATCGATGGAATGATTGTTTGTCTTGGTTCGGATATTGAAAATACAAATACGGAGTTCCCGACAGAAACGACTATCTTCCAATTGGCAGTTACTGATAAAGCAGGGCATGATTATTGGAAAAATTATCAAGGAGATAAGAAAGTATACGTAGATCATTTGGGAACGGGTTATTATGTTCCAACTCCCATCCGGTTTGAGAAGAACTTTCCTCAATACTCGCGAATGCAAAATACAGGAAAGGAAACAAAGGGTGATTGGGTTTCTTTGGTTGTAGATCATGGAAAGGCACCGAAAAACGGAAGTTATGAATACGCTGTTCTGCCTCAGACGAATGAAGCTCTGATGAAGAAATTTGCAAAGAAGCCCACTTATAAGGTATTACAGCAAGACCGGAATGCACATATTGTAGAGTCCGTTTCCGAACAGATCATTTCTTATGTGTTGTTTGAAACTCCTGAAACGACATTGCCGGGTGGTTTATTACAACGTGTGGATACTTCCTGTCTGGTTATGACTCATAAAGAATCTGCTGATAAGATTAAGTTGACGGTGGCACAACCGGATTTGGCTTTGTATCGCGGTCCAAGCGATGAAGCGTTTGATAAAGATGGGAAACGCATCGAACGTAGTATCTATTCACGACCATGGATTGAAAATGCCAGTAGTGAAATACCTGTGACTGTAACGATAAAAGGGCAATGGAATGTAGAAGAAACTCCGTTTTGTAAGGTGATTTCTTCTGATAAGAAGCAAACAGTTTTGCAGTTCAGTTGTAAAGATGGTGCTAGCTTTGAAGTGGAGTTAAGGAGATAAAAGTCAGACAACAGGAGATCATTTGCTTTCCTTGATAGGGGAACAGTAGTTTCTCTTGGAGAAACCATAGTTTCCATGCCGTTGAAACTATTGTTTCTCGGTGCTGAAACTACAGTTTCCCAATGCTGAAACTTTAGTTTCCCGTTACGAAACCTTTGGTTTCAAGCCTTGAAACTAAAAGTTTCCCCACGAGAAACAAAGGTAATGCATTCATGAAATAAATAGGATTGCTTGGAGCTTCCAGAGTGAATACCTCCGCGTTGTGAAATGTAGCTTATCTGTTTCTGGTGACAGCATTATTGCTATCACACTGCTGTCACCTATTGCTGTCACGGTGTTAATTGTTAATAATCAGACCGTTAAGCAGCAATCGGTGACAGGTGACAGATATATAATTAAAATAATTGTATAGAGAGGTTAGAACATAAACATGGCAACGGCAACAATACGGTTGTTACATACGGCATGGGTATCTTGAATTTTCCCATTGGACGTATTGAGCGAACCATACCATGCAGAGCTTAATGTATATTCCAACCCGAATTTCCAGTGGGGGACATTGTAGGTCAGTTCTGCTCCTGCCGTAACTAATTGGTTAAGGTCTGTTCCTGTTCCATAAAGTTTTGCATCATTTCCTTTGGGAGCATATAATGCATCACTTGTTCCCAGATTCTTGGCATAGCCTACGAAGATTCCCGGCTTCCATTTCTGTCCGTAGACAACGTTGAACCAAGAGCTGGAGAAACGTATCGGAGTATATTCTTGTTCTCCCGTTTGTTCGTTGACAGACTTGATCCCGAATCCACCCAAACCGGAAGCTTGTGTCAGATTGGATCCTAATACACTCTTCGCAGCGATGAACCAGTCTTTGTTGGTGTATTTCACATGAGCTTCGTATGAAAGAGTTGTGATGCGTTCGTCTACCTTGTATCTATCTGTATTTACGATAGACTCCGTACGTGGTTTCAATGATAACAACTCAATGCCTACGCCGGCCAGTAAACCGTCATTCTTATAATCAGCTCCGACATAAAATTCGGGAATGCAGCTTTGCTTCAGATACTTATGTGTTTTCCCTTCTGGCCCTTGTGAAGTATATTGTGATTGCCACACTGCGGCTCCGGTAAGTTGGAAATTTTTGTTTGTATAGCGATAACGAATTTGTGGCGCACGGCTGAATGGTTGGAACGGTGCTCCTACGGAGAGATTAAGAATCTGCGGAGACACATCTCCGAATAACGGATGCCAGTTCTGCCCGAGTAATAAAGCCGATTTTCCCCAATCCAGATTCAAATAAGCATGACGAAGGCGAATGACCGAATAAGAAGTGCCTGTGCCGCGGAAGTCGACTTCTACTTTGGCAGATGTCTTGGCTGTTCCCAGTTTTGGACCGGCAACGTCTACTCCAAGGCGCGAATATAAAGTATAGAAGTTACTGTTGGGTGTTGAGTTCAAATCGTTCCCCTCCGGATCACGCACTTTGTCTTTTGGATACATATAAAACAATCCGTCTACGGTTTCTTCGTTAGCACGACTATTATAATAGAAGTCAGTACGAATCTGTCCATAGAATTTGAACTTGAAATCCTGCATTTGTGCGAAACTGCCCGATACGGTTATCAGACAAAGAAAGATTAGAATGTATTTTTTCATAATGTGCATGTTTGTAAACGGGCGCAAAATTACGTAAAATTACTGGTTATCAGTTCATCGTTGATTAAAAAAGGCAAGGATTGCCTGATTATATTTGTTGAGACTTGTGCTTTTATGAATTGCTTTCAGTAATTTTCTGTCTGCTTGCGGCATTAAATATTCCCAGAAAGTTTTCATTTTGTTCAGAAGTTGTTCGTCTCCTCCTTCCAACTGTTCTGCATATTGATTGTATACGCATTTGTGCATAGATTGCAATTTTTCTCTCATTTCATCGAACTCGAGTGCACGGTTTTGTCTATACTCCAAAGCTAATGCCGGGTTGGCAAGTAATCCCCGTCCTATCATCATTCCGGCTAGTCCGGGAAACTGTTCCTGAATGCGGTGAATATCTTCTACACTATTGATATCTCCATTATAGATGAGTGGATGTTTGCAGGCACTCTGAAAAGCCTCAAACGCTTTAAGGTCAACTTCTCCTTTGTATTGCTGTTTTCCCAAGCGGGGGTGCATAACCACTTGTCGCAAGGGTAGCTCATTGATAATCGGAGCCAGTTTCAGACATTCTTCGGGATCTTCCCAACCCAACCTCATTTTGATGGAGAAACTTATTTGCGGATATTCTGTAATCAGGCTAAGTAACGCCTGAACTTCTTCGGGATAAGGAAGAATGCCGGAACCATTGTGACGTTTAGCCAGCATGGGAAAAGGACATCCCATATTGATGTCGACTTCCTTATATCCCTTTTCAATGAATAGGGATAAGATTTTTTCTGCTTTCTCAAAAGAAGGGGCTATCAGTTGGGGAATCAGATGGGCTACCTGATTATTCCCGGGTTCGATTCCTCGCACATCTCTATGGCGGAATCCGCCTTTTTCGAGTCGTACAAATGGGGTATAATAAGTATCTATACCTCCGAAGCAGGCAGCATGAGCATTACGGTAAAACACTTCGGTGTAACCTTGTAATGGGGCAAAATGAATAGGAAGAGTCTTTGGCATTGTTTTTATTTTTGTGCAAAGATACAGAAAAAGTAAAAGAGAGGAACCTCGCGGTCCCTCTCTTTCTGATGTTAAATTGATTAAAGTCTGATTTTTATAAACGTTTTCTATGATTGAAGGTTAGAAAAATTGGGGGATATATTTTTATTCTACAACGTTTATAGTCAGTTCACGTACTACTTGACCACCTTGATGGACGTAGTTTGCATTATTGGCTACGAAGGTAGCGGTATATGTACCGGCCTCTTCATAGGTATGTGAGTATATCTCCAACGATTG
>OGPC01000845.1_pt1 | contig 24678 bp, 21 predicted proteins | sample 1552911 | NCBI WGS metagenome assembly OGPC01 (sample SAMEA2580248, study PRJEB22360) | human gut metagenome | biome: human gut; feature: human-associated habitat; material: faeces | place: Denmark | collected 2008/2010 | reverse complement strand
TCCGTCATGATTTTTGGTAGACAAAAGGATTTCGAGCTCTGCGGAGCTCGACCAAGGGTTTCACCCTTGGAACCGGACAAGCTTTTGAAAAAGCTTGAGCAAAACTTTATTCGTCGCTTCCCTGTTACTCGACTGTTTCGCGGCTCAAAAAATCGGACGCGAGCTTGCCGAGCCGCAAATGCTCCTGCGTTTCGCCGGGCTTGGCGTCTTCGTCTTTAATGAGCAGGAACATGCCGCACAAATCGCCCGCACAGGAGATGGGGAACGCTGCGTTTGCGGTGCGAAGCCCGCCCTCCGCCGCCAAAACGGTGTCCTCGCCGGAGGAGATAAATGCCTTTTTGCGGCGCATCAGCTCATCCAATTGCTTGGAGACAGGCTTATCCAGCAAATCCTTTTTCGGGATACCTGCCGTTGCGATGATGCGGTCGCGGTCGCACACGGCGGTGCCGATGCCGCTTGCCGCCGAGATGCACTCCGCCATGTTTTTGGCGCTTTCGTTCAGTTCTCCCACGGGCGAGTATTTGCGGAAGATGATGCTGCCGTCTTTGTCGATGAAAATTTCAAGCGGCGTGCCCTCGCTGATCTTCATGGTGCGGCGCAGCTCTTTCGGCACCACCACTCGTCCGAGATCATCCATACGTCTGACGATACCGGTTGCCTTCATATCTCAAATCTCCCTTGTTTTCAAAGTTTCGGTATGGGTAGTATTTGAGAAATGCGGGGAATTATACACGTTACAAAGTTTTACGGAAATACACAGTGGCGCGTCCGGTATCTGCTTTGACGTGAAAAGCGGCATGGTTGAAAAGGATTGTTTTCTGTGTTGCTATATAAAATCAAGCGTCATGCTTGAATGAAAGCACGGCGCTTGACTTATTAAAAATAAATTTTAATCTTCCACAGGCGTTTCCAAATTGTTCATTACAAGCCCTGTGATAAGCTTCGGGTAAAAATACGTGGACTTCTGCGGCATCTTTTCGCCCGCAGCCGCTACCGCGCCGATCTCCTCCACGCGCGTGGGGTTCAAAATAAATGCACACTGCATCTCGTCGCTTTCAACCGTGGAAAGCGCTTCGTTCAAATCGCGCGTATACGTCAAGTTTTTCTGACTCGCCATATTTTCGCGATCAATCCCGAGGGCGCGCTCCAAAATGAGCGTATGCAAAACGCTGACGTCCAGCCCGCGCGAGGCCTCGCTCTTTTCGGGCATAAATTCTTCCATAACCGCCGCGTCTTTCAAAATCAGCAGCGCGTAGTTCATTCTGTCCCCGTTTTTATACACGAATGCGAACGCCTTTTGCCCGGCATCATACGCATTTTTCATGCGCGGCGCAATCTCGCTTTTGTCCGCAAGCGTCTCGATTTGAAAGTATTCCCCGCAGCTTTCAAGTACCTTTTCGGCGGAAAAGCCCTCAATGCCGCGCACAAGGCGGTGCGTTGGGAACACCACAAGCCCCGGGTGTGCCATATCGACGAGCGTCATCATGACGAATTCGCTGCCCGGCGCCCAAACGGCGTTTTCACGGCAGTAATCGCGGTAATGAATTGCGGTTTCATAGCGGTGATGCCCGTCCGCAATGTACAATTTGCGCGGCGCAAAATCGGCGCGGAACGCTTCAAGCGCCTGTTTGTCATTCACAATCCACAGGCGGTGTGTGACAAGTCCGTCTGAAAATTCGCAGTACGGCGTGCCGGCGGAAAGGCGGTCGATGCGCTTTTGCGTCTCGCCCTTTTCGTCCTGATACAAAGAGTAAATCGAACTGAAGTTGCAGTTCGTCGCCTTCATCAGCTCAAAACGGTCCTTTTTCGCCTTAGAGAGCGTCTCCTCGTGCGGCAGCACAACGCCCGCGGAAAAATCCTCCACGCGCACAAGGCACACGATGCCCTTTAGGCTGCGCACCTCGCCATGGTCTACGTCGGTTTTGAATTCTTCCTCGTAGATATAAAGACCTGCGTCCTTGTCACAGCGCAAAGTGCCGTCGGAAAGCCACGTGTGCAACGTCTTGCCGGCGGTCTTATACGGTTCTTCGCCGCGCGGCAGCTCCAGGCGTATGACGTTGTGCGGGTTTCTTTCCAAAAACGCCGCGCGCTCCGCTTCACTGATGATGTCATACGGCGGACAGGTCAGTCCTTTCGCTTCTCCCGCCGATTTTGTGTACCGCATGGCATGAAATGCCCGAATGTCTGCCATCGTGGTGCCCCCTTTAAATTTCACTTTTTCTCATTATAACGGCAAAGCACTCTTGCGTCAAGAAAAAAGCGATACAACATGAAACATCCTCGCCGCAGTTCAAGTCCGAAAACACTTCACAGCCCGGCTGTTTTGTCCGTATTTTCCGACCGTTCGAATCAAAACCTGCTTCTTAAAAGCGCAAGAACAAAACGCTGTGCGGCGGCATTTGCAAGGTTCCACCCGCAGCTTGGTCCAGAACGTTTGACGGGGTAAATGAGGAGGGAGGCAACACGGTGTCACTGGAGAAGAGCATCGCCTCGCTGCAAGGTCCAAAGGAAGAGAAGTCCACCGGCTTTTTGCGGTGAAATGCGGCGTTCACCACCGTGGCGGACACCCGACCCTCTCGATCCACGGTAATAACGGCTTCTTGAGACGCGGAGCACAGACGATTACCCATGTGCCAGCGATTCATCCAGGAGAACACTTGTCCTTGCGCTGTCAAGCTCACGTGATCCGGTTTCACACACAGCATTCCCTCGTTGATCGCCTGAAAGTGACACGCAAGGGCTATCCCGCTTTTTTCCGCCTCTTCCATCAACATGTGCAAAACCAGCGCCGCATAAATACCGTCGGTAACACTGGAAGGACGGTACCAGGCATACCACACATTCCACTCGTCCATGGAAATGCGTATAGAAGGCTCCAGCCACTGCCGGGACTGGTGAATCAGTTCCCGCATCCGGGAGACAGAAGCCATGCACCGGTTATATTCCTCCTCTACGGTGGAAAGGTCGGTGTAATGAGGGTCGTAGCCATAATAGTGCTGGGAAATCATCTGAGAAATCCCGGCAAGCGGCTTGGCTGAAAATTCTGCCCATTCCTTGTTAGGATAGGGTCCCGAGGAGCACAGGCTGAGACCGGGTGAGGCCTCCAGCATTTTTTTGCCATTCTCCAGTGCGATCTGACAGTACCCGGCAGGAGTGTTGTCGCCCTCCATGTGACCATAGCCGAATTCGTTACCCAATGACCAAAACTGCACATTGTAAGGCTCTTGGTGCCCCCGATTGGCTCGGAGTTTTCCGTAGGGGGTTGAGACATCGCCGTTGCAGTATTCCACCCAAGCGGCGTTCTCATCGGGGGTGTTCCAACAGGGGTTGATGGTGATAAACGGCTCGGCACCGATTTCTCGACACAGGGCGATAAAGTCATCGGTATTCATCTCGCTGAAATCGTAGCCCATGGTGTGCGGTTGAGTCTCCAGACCCAAATAGGACTGGAACGGCGCACGCATATCCGCCGGCAAAAGGCCGTCCATCCAGTTGAATTCCCCGGCAAAATTGCCGCCCGGCCAGCGCAGCACCTTGATGCCCAAATCCTTCATGGCTTCCACCACATCGCGGCGCATTCCGTGGAAGTGATCCTTGGGCAGCAAAGAAACGGCTCCTACGCAGACATAACCCGCATTCTCCCAGCAGATTCGCAGGTCGGCATCAGAGTCAGCGGCCTGCGGGGTGAGCTCCACCTCTAAACGGGTCCAATCGTCGCCGCCACCTACAGATGCGGCACGGCAGTAGACGTTCTTCCCGGTTCGATCTGTCAATGAAACCGTAAACTTCACCGATTCTTGGGTTTTAACCACCATTCCGAACAGATACGGTTGCCCCTGGGATATTGTGATGCCATGCTGACCCATGCCGACAGCTTCCCCGCAGTAGGGGTTGAAGATACCGACGGAATTACATTCGAGGGTCCGCTTCATGTGGTAGCCTTCTCCGTGGCGGGTGTAGGGTTCATCCAAGGCAAACACGCCACGTTCCCCCAAGGGAAACCATTCTATGGCGCAGCCCTCGCAAGCCGTGGGCTTCCCGGCAAACTTTCGATTGCGAACCATCTGGGCGGATAGGCCGGTATAGATACAGGAGCGCGTGTGCTCCAGGTTGCAGCCGAACAAGTAGGGCGAAACCAGTAAATCCGCAGGATCGTCCCGGCGTAAGGTGAGAGGTGTGGCCTGAGCTGCTTTTCCATCCCAATCGACGGCCTCGTCCAGATTGCTGCTGCGAACCACGTTCATGAGTTCGCCGCTGAGAAGCTCCACAACGCTGACGCGCAGCTCCGCAGCCACACGGCTGAAAAGCGTCACGTCGGGCAGGCTTTTGCCACGTTCCCACTTAGAGACCGCTTTATCGGTTACATTCAGTCGTTCGGCCAGTTGAGCCTGCGTAAGACCCATGGCCATCCTGCGCCGGCTGATAAACTGTCCTATTTTTGATAAATTCATAAATTTTCCTCCCTTTAGGACTTTCCTTTAGCATACCATAGTCCACCCGCACAAGCAACCGACCGACAGTTGAGTAACATGGGGCGAAAAAGATTTCTCTGACACTTTTATGAAACGTTTCTTCTGTCACGTCGGAAAAGAAAAAAACGGGAGTGCTTCCGAACATCGCCTCGCAGTTAAGGTGGAACGTGGTTGCTTATTTTGCACTTATTTTCAAAGAGCTGCACCGTATTCTGCTTCGTTTTTTCGCCCGGGGTATCTCTTTACCGCTTTGCAAAAATAAAAGTTTTTCCGTGCGCAAAAAGCTTGAAACGCAACGGGGGATTTGGTATGATGGACGTAAATAAGCCTTGAGGGGAAGGGCTGCACATTGTGTGCGGCGTGCGCCCTAAATTTTGGGAAGGCGGTTGGATTGAGATGGAAAAAAGCAAGCGAACGTTTCGTGGCAGTTACCCGGCGTATGCCCTGACCTATTTCTTCTTTTACTGGAGCTTGGGCGTGTTTACCTCGGTGCTGTCTATGTATCTGACGGGCATCGGCAAATCGAAAGCGGAGATGTCCTTCATTATGTCGGCTTCGAGCTTGTTCGGCGTGGTGCTGATCCCGATCGTGGGGTATATCAATGATAAGCTGCGAAAGCCGCGGCTTATCTGTACGGTGATGATGGCGTGCGTGGCGGTGTTCGGCATCCTGTTTGCGCTGGTGCGCGAAACGATGCTGCTGTTCCTTTTAAACGGCTGCATCATGGGGTTTATCTCATCGCTTTCGCCGGTGAGCGAGCGCATGGCAACCTCGACGAAGTACCGCTACGGTACCATTCGTATTTGGGGCACGTTCGGTTATGCGGCGGCCGTACAGGTGGCCTGCGCCATGATGAAATTTACGAGCCCGCAGCTGATTTTTGTTTCGGTCTCCGTTTCGGCGGTGCTGGCCATTGTGGGTTTCCTCGGCACGGACGACATTTCGTTTACGGATACGGAAGCGGCAAAGGCTGCGGCGGGCAAGCAGTTTTCATTTCTCTGTGCGCCGATGTACATTTTGTTCGTCATCATCGGGTTTATTTTTTCGGGTTGCTCAAATCTCAACATGACATACAGCCCCATTTTGTTGCAGGAGCTCGGCATGCCGACGGGTGCGGTGGGCACAGTGCTGTTTTTCAGTACGATTGTTGAGCTGCCTGTCATTTTGTTTTCGTACAAATTTATGGATCGCTTTTCAGGGCGCACGCTGATGCTTTTGGCGTTTGCTATTATGGTGGCGCAGTTTTTGCTGTACGCCACGGCGCCGAACGCGTTTGTTGCGGTTGTGACCATGCTGGTTTTGCGTGCTATCGGTTCTACGCTGTTCGGGATGATCTTATTGAAGATCGTGCGCGGCGTTGTGCAGGTGCGTTCCGTTTCCACGGCGCTGGGCGTTATCAGCGCTACGGACGCGATGAGTGCCATTTTAATGCAGAACCTCGGCGGCATTCTGGTGGAAAACACGAGTATCCGCATCTTGTATTTTGCCATGGCGGGCCTGATGATGCTCGGCATGATCCTAACGCTGTTCCTGCGCGTGCAGAACACGGAAAAGGTGTTTTCGTAAAAATTTCCCCGCAGCTTCGCGAAATTTCCGACGTGAAGCTGCGGGGAATTTTTAGAAGCCGAACACGGCTGTGTAATCTAAAACGGCGTGCACGAGGACGGGGATCCACAGGGAGCCGGATTTTTCTTTGAGGTATTGGAAAAGGCAGCCCATGGCGACAAGCCCCGCCATTTGTGAGCATACAAAACGCACAAGGTAAGACGCGGTGATCGCTCCGAAATCCGCATAGGCGAACACGTGCATGGCGGCAAAGAGAATGTTTGGCACGAGGTAGCGAACGGCGGCGGGCTCGTCCCGCAAAAGCCCCACGCATACGCCGCGCACGACGAATTCCTCACAAAACGCGATGAAAACGGTGTAGTAGAATAGGTTGTACAGCACGGTGATTTTATCCGGCTTTACGATCAGCGCTGCGGCCGTGACGATAAGCAGGAGAAACAGCAGCAAAACAGCGATTTTTCTTGTTTTGCCTTTGGGGACGGTCAGCTGCATCGCCTGCACAAAGCGCTTTTTGCAGAAAACGAGCGCGAGGAAAACAAGAAAAGCGGGCACGGCGGACGTGAGCAGATTTTGCGCAAAGAGCTGCGGCAGGTGCGAGGAAGCCGCCCGCACGGAGAGCAGCGTGCCTTTTTGTTTTTCGGCGTATATGACCCATGCGGCGAAAAGCATATCCGCGGCACAAATCAAAAACACGGCAAGAATTTTCAGCGCAAATTTGCCTTTTGAAGACGCTTTATCTAAAAGCATAGTTTTCTCCTTTCGCGACCCGAGCAGCCGCCTTTTTCGGGTAAATTATAGTACGGCTTTCAGAACGTGACAAGTTCACTAAATTTCTGACAGTGAATTTTACGGGGGGAATTTTCTTTTTACTGGAAACGGGCGGGCGGCTGTGCTATGATTAAAGTATCAAACGGAAGGTGGTTATATTTATGATATTGGAAAGAGTCACGCCGGAAAGCGTGGGTATTCATTCCGAAGGCATATTGAAATTTATCGATCTTGCGGAAAGCAGAGGACTTGAGCTGCACAGCATGATGCTGCTGCGCCACGGCAAGGTGTGCGCAGAGGGCTGGTGGAAGCCGTATAACCCGGCGTCGCCGCACATGATGTTCTCCTTTACAAAGGCGCTGACCTCCACGGCCATCGGCTTTGCGTGCCAGGAGGGAGCGCTGTCTCTTGACGATCGCTTGAGCGAGCTGTTCCCGGACAAGATGCCGGAAAATCCGAGCGAAAATCTGCTTGCCTGCACGGTGCGCGATCTGCTCACGATGTCCTGCGGCCACGAGACGGAGATCAATACGTTCGACGTGAACGAGCCGGATTGGATTAAGAACTTCCTTTCGCACGAGTTTAAATATAAGCCCGGCACGTGCTTTATGTACAACACCGCCGGCACGAACATGCTGTGCGCCGCGCTGAAGCGCCGCACGGGTGAGAATCTGTTCGAGTACCTTACGCCGCGTCTTTTTGAGCCGCTCGGCATGGAGAATATTGAGTGCTTCCGCCTGCCGGACGGCATTGAAATGGGCGGCGCGGGCAGCCGCCTGAAGACCGAAGACATGGCGCGCTTTATTTTGTTTGTTTCCCGGCACGGCAAGTGGGAGGGCAAGCAGCTTTTAAACGCCGAATGGTTCGACATGGCGAGCGCAAATCAGGTCTCGACGATCAGTCCGGCGAATAATGCGGATAACCCCGACTGGCGCTGTGGTTACGGCTTCCAGTTCTGGCGCTGCGTGCCGGAGCATGTGTTCCGCGCGGACGGCGCGTTCGGCCAGTACGGCGTGGTGTTTGAGGACAAAGACACCGTGCTCATTTTGCAGAGTTCTTCCTCCAATCAGCAGGAGCAGCTGACCTGCGCGTGGGAGGCGCTGCTGCCGGCCATCACGGACGAGGAGACGCTGCCGGAAAGCCCCATGGCGCACGTTTTGAAGAAGCGTTTGGAAAAAGCGGAGATCACGCCGATGCTGTCTTCCCGCAACCCGTGGTCCGAAAAAGAGATTGAGGGTAAGAAATTCGCGTTTACGGAGGAAGTTCCGGGGCTTGTCGATTTCATCGGCGGTGTGTGGATTGTGGCCCCGCAGGGCGGTGTGACGAAGACGCTGCGCTTTGAATTTGCGCCCGAAAAAGCAAATCTCGTTTTCGAGCAGGATAACGGCGAATTTACGGCGGAAATCGGCCTTCAGAGCCACTTCACGAGCTTTACGCTCGGCGGCCGTACCTACGGCGCTGTGGGTCGCTGGCGCAGTGACAAGCGCTTTGAGCTCGAAGTTCGCTGTGCGGAATCCGCAGGCGGCAGACGAATGATCTTCACATTTGAGGGTGACGCGCTCACACTGGAGACGGAATCTACGATGGCAATCTCCGGCGGCATTGCAGACCGCCCGTACAAGCGCTACACGCTGAAAGCGGAATAATTTCAAAGAAGGATATGGAGCCGTGCGCAGAAGGAAAAACTGTTTGCGCGCGGCTTTTCTTTGCTTAAAACGTTTGACTAACGGCCTGAAATATGCTATACTCTTGGGGTATCGAATATTGGGCTGTCGCCAAGCGGTAAGGCAACGGACTTTGACTCCGTCACCTCGTGGGTTCGAATCCCGCCAGCCCAGCCATGATTGGGTGACAAAAAAGATGTCACCCAATTTTTTTCAGTATTCATGCGGGTTTGCGGGGTTTTTGGAGCAAAATCCGAAAAACGGTTTTACCGTGGATGTCCAAACAGCAAACCGCAGCAAAATCCGTCAAAGCGGGGCTTCCGCCTGAAAATTCAGGCAGGAGGCCCCGCTTTTTTGCGTTTACCACCCTTTTTTCCCGTTGTCGGAAGTGTAGAAGTTTCCGGCAGTTTCATAGATAGATTGACGAATCCCCCCAAAAGGGTCACTTTTAAGCCCTCAAGATACAAGGGGGCAGTGCGCCCTTTTTTAGAACCTCCCCGGCAAGCCGCCGGGCAGGTTTTTCGCAGCGACTCTTCGCTTCCCCCTCTCTCACACTCTCACCCCCTAAATTACTTACCTGGCTGGGAAAGAACAATACTTGTTCTCGAACAGGATTCCCTCCAGCAAGCTTACTCAAAACCAGTAAACCTTCCAAGTTTTCAACAATCGCCAAGAAAGGATGAGCAAAATCATGAACATCGGCATAGACCACGGCTATTACGCCATCAAAACCCGGCATTTTTCTTTCCCAGCCGGTATCGCTGTTTACAGCCATGAACCCTACACCCTGCAGAACACGTTGGAGTACGGCGGGAAGTTTTTCGTGTGCGGGACGGGCAGGCAGCCCATCCTGCGGAACAAGATGGAGAACGACAACTACTACCTGCTTACCCTTGCCGCTGTCGCCAAAGAGATCAAACAGCGCGGAGAAAAGGCTGAGTGTTCCGTAAACCTCGCAGCAGGGCTGCCTCTGGCCGGATTTGGCCGTGAGAAAAAGCCATTCCGGGAATACCTTCTGCGTTCTTCCCAGCCTGTATGCTTCAAATTTGAGGGAATCCCCTACAAAGTGACCATCGAAGATGTGAAGCTGTTCCCGCAGGGGTATTCCGCCATCGCCATCCATCCTGAACTTATCCAAAACGAACCTTCTGTTCTGCTCATGGATATCGGCGGCTGGACGGTGGATCTCATGCGGCTGGACAACGGCGTCCCCAACGCTTCCACCTGCCGGAGTCTGGAACTTGGCATGATCCGGTGCATCGATGAAACGAAAGAACAGATCCGCCGGGATGTGGGGCTGTCCGTTACCGACGCGCAGGTGGAACGAGTGCTGGCCGGAAAAGCCTGCAGCATGGACGAGGACGCCCGCAGCATCATCCAAAAGCAGGGCCGCCTCTACACCGAACGGCTTCTCTCGGCAGCCATGGAATCGGGGTTTGACCTCAAAGCCATCCCGGTAGTCATGCTGGGCGGGGGCGCGGCGGTGGTTAAAGGCAATGTGAGCGAACAAGACGGCCTGTGCCGGGTTTTCGCCCTGATAGACGATAAGGTAAACGCCGAAGGGTTCGAGCGGATTTTGGGGCATTTGTCGGGCGGTGTGAGCAAGGGATGAACAGGCCCCTATTCGGCTTCCGCCCCAACCTCCAGAATGAACGCCACCGCAGGGCTTGGGAAATCCTGCAGGCTGTGCCGGACGGACAGAAAAACGCCTTTCTGGTGCAGGCGATTCTGGAGAGCGAAGAAAAGGAAGCCTTTGAAACTACCCTGCGGCGGGTGCTGCGGGAAGAACTGCAAGCTGTCCCTTCCCAGCCTGTGAAACAGCAGGAGGCCATCCCACAGGAAATGATGGGCTTCCTCGGTTCCCTGCTGGAAGAAGATTAACCCTGTTTAAAAACGAAAGGAACTGACTTATGAGAAAAGAAATCTACAAAATCAAAAACCCCAAGCACATTGTGTTTGGCGATCCCCTGTATTTCGAGGAATTCAAAGGGGCCGAGCTCAAACGCCTCACCGTGGATTACAAAACACCCAAATCCTTCGATGCGGCCCGGCTTGTCCTGCTGGAGAAGCCGAATGAGAAATACCCCGAATACACAGACCGGACGATGACGCTTTACCTTGCCCCAAGGCAGACCATAGACGTTTATGCCGATGAGAAGGTGTACGCCTCCCAAAAAATAGACGGAAAATCCATCGGCGTGGATACCGCCCGCTATTACCTCAGCATTGACGGGCGGGACGATATAATCAAAACCGGCGCGGATGGCTGGTGGGGCAGCTTTGAGGAATACTACCGGGAAAACGGAAAAAGCCGCATTTCAGATGCCGTTGCCCTGACGGTTGCAATACCGGAAGAACAGGATTTTAGCTGGATGAAGCAGATGGCCGGATATTTCTTTGAGGATATGCAGCCGGTTACCCCCAAAAAGCAAAAGAAAATGGAAGGGCCAAGCCGCTGAAAGCCCTCAACATAGCCCTTGTTGGTTGTGACGTTTGTTGAGCCTGCTTTGGCTGAAAGGTTGTTGGTCTTAGTGATAGCTTTATCAGGCGGGTTGCAGTATGCTTGTGTTGCCCGAAAGGGAAAGAAAAAACGAAGGAGCGATAGAGCATGGAAACCAAGGGAATTACCTGCAAAATCCCATTAGACCTGCACAATCGCGTCAGCGAGGAAATCAGGGAAACGGAAAGCACAATCAGCAAATTCATCGAAATGGTCATTATGGAACATTATGAGACCTGCTAACAAATGTCAAGAACTAAATTGAGGGGAATCGCAATTTTTTAGGGACCACAAAAAGGGCATGAAAAACCAAGCCACCGCCATTGAAAAATTCTGGCGCTGGCCTGAAACGAATAGATTAGGGTAGAGATCAGGCTTCGAGGCTGTCGAGGTATTGCTTCACAGTGGCGTAGTAGATACGCAGGAACTTGTTGGCGGAGGCCATCATGTAAACACGGTAGGGCTTACCCTCGGTACGTTTTCTGTCCATAAACTGGTACACCGGCTCATCGGCAGGAGAACACCGGAGAATGGCGCTCATCACCAGAAACAGTGTCCTGCGCAGAACGGCAGAGCCACGCTTAGAGATACTGCGGCTGCGGATTTCCATCTGGCCGGACTGGTACGGCGGGGCGTCAATACCCGCAAAAGCCACCAGCGCCTTTTTGGAGTGGAAGCGGCGCACGTCGCCAATCTCCGCCATAAGCTGGGGGCCGAGTGCGGGGCCAACTCCGAACATCCCCATCACAATGGGGTACTCCGGCAGCGATGCTGCTAGGGACTGCATTTCATTCCTGAGCGCGGCCAGCGCAGCGGAAGTGGCCTGGAGCTGGGATACCGCCTGTTCCACCAGAATCTTTGTAGTATCGTTCTTTGGCATGACACTGAAATGCCCGCAGGCAGAGGCGTAAATGTCCAGCGCCTTGTCCTGGCTGAAGTTATAGCCATGCCTCTTACACCATTTCTGGTATTTGGCTGTAAATGCCTTTTCGGACAGCCCGCAAACACACTCACAATGCCAAAAGGTAGAAATGAAATCCACCCACTTCTCGCTACCGTCCGCTCTGGTGGGACTGGTAAACAAGCGGTTTGCGTCCGGGAAAGCGGTGTCAAGCAAGGAGATTAAGTTGTTTTTGAGCATGGTCTGTACTTTGGTGCATTGCTGGTATTGCCGGTAAGTGGTTTTCAGCATAAGCCGTACCTCGTCCTCTGGGATGTACCTGGGCAGCGTCAGCCAGTGGTCAAGGCCGTAGTTGGCCAGTTTGACTGCGTCCTTCTTGTCGGTCTTTACCCTCCGCAGATTGTTGTTCCCGTAGCCATGTACCAGCATGGCATTTACCACGGAGACGTAAAAACCGGAATCGTAAAGGAAGCTGGCAACCGGCAAATGGTAGTTCCCTGTAGCCTCCATCACTATGCGGGTTTCGCCCTCCAAGCCCCCTAGCCGTCTGGATAACTCGCACAACTCAGCATCAGTGTGTCCCACCTCAAAGGGCGGGATCACCATCTCTCCCAAAGGCCGCATGACGGCAATCATGCTCTTGCCTTTGGAAACATCAATGCCTACACAGTTCACGTTCATTCCTCCAATACAAAATTTGCAACCGGAACCCATCTTTTTCTCGCTGCCGATTCAATCTATTGGGTGACGCGAACTCAAGGCTCAACCTGCTTAAACCGAACGCTGCAACAAGAGGATGGCTGACAGTCTCATAAACGGGCATGCAAGTCCAAGAAAGGGGGCGGTCAGCCAGTTGCTCCTCTTATTGTAGCTTAGGCACGAGATGGAAAGAAGCCCAGCCGGATGCTGGGCTTCCAACCAAATTATATTGTAATAGAAAGGGGCTGTCAAAGTCATGGAAAAAGGAAGAACGTTAGCATTTCAGGTGAGCGAGGAATTGTTCCAGAGGGTAAAGGAATACCTTGAAAACTACGAGAAAACCTACCACCGCCGCCTTACCCAAAAGGAATTTGTGATCAGCTTGATCGAACAGGCGCTGGAAGAAGCGGAAGAAGAATTCGAAGCGGCCAGAGCAGCCCAAGAGGAAGCACGGGCCAATCGGTTTAATCCTCTGACCGGATCATTTTATGGAGAAGCCGATGATACAGAAGCAGAAAATCCGGCAGAGAGTTCGGAAATCAACGAGGGCGAGGAAATCCCCGCAGAGGGAGATGACAGCGACGAGAACTGCCCCGACGAGGACGATGAGGACGCCATGCCGGAAAGCTGGGAACAGGACGATGACGAGGAAGAAGAAACCGAGCCTGCCGATGAATCCCCTGAAGATGAAGAAACCGCGCCGGATGACGATACCGTGGAAACCGGCGAAACCAATGAAAATGAAGAAGCCTACGCATAAGACAGCCAGCAACGGCCCGCAGGAAACTGCGGGCTATTTTCATATAGATTTCATTTTACGAAAAAGGGGCGATGTCCATTGATTGTGCTTTAACGATTCATCAAATCCCTCAAAAGGAGCGTGATAGGAAAAACCATACGATATATTGACCTGTTCTCCGGTATTGGCGGGTTCCGGGAAGGACTCACCCGTGCCGGAGGATTTACCTGTGTAGGACACTGCGAAATCGACAAAAAAGCAAACCAAAGCTATGAAGCCCTGTTCGATACGAAAGGAGAGTGGTTTTGTGAAGATATCCGAAAAGCCGATCCAAAAGGAATGCCGGGCTTCGACCTGCTGTGCGGCGGATTTCCCTGCCAGTCTTTTTCAATTGCTGGACACCGTGGGGGATTCGACGATCCAAGAGGTACCCTGTTCTTTGAAATTGCCCGGCTGACTGCGGCAAAAAGACCTGCGTATCTGCTGCTTGAAAATGTTCCCGGACTGCTTAACCATGACGGGGGCCGGACATTTGCGGCCATCCTCCATGCGCTGGACGGATTGGGGTATTTTGTGGAATGGCAGGTGCTTAACAGCAAGGATTTCCATGTCCCCCAATCACGAAAAAGGGTGTACCTTATCGGATATCTTGATGAGCGATGCCGGGGAAAAGTATTTCCTTTCACCGGAACAGCAGGCACGTCTCTTGTGCAAATCCGCCCCGGCGCGCAGGGCGAACGAGTGTACTCCCCGGAAGGGGTAAGCTGTACCCTCGCGGCGCAGACAGGCGGCTTCGGCGGGAAAACCGGCTTGTACGAGGTGGGCCTGCCCATCAAGGAGAACACCAAAAAGGGATACAAAATGGCCTACCCCGGCGACAGCATCAATCTGGCCTATGCCCAGCAGAATACCCGCCGCGGCAGGGTTGGACGAAAAATCGCCCATACCCTCACCGCCAGCAGCGACCAAGGCACCTTGGAGCCGCTCAAGCGTATCCGCCGCCTGACGCCAAGGGAATGCCTGCGCCTGCAGGGATGGACAGATGACCGGATTGACATTGTTTTGCCTCTCCAGTCCGACGCCCAGCTATACAAGCAGGCCGGAAACGGCGTAACCGTGAATGTGGTGGAAGCCATCGGGAAACGCCTTGCCGCCGCCCACCGGGAGGTGACCGCCATCGATTGATTTAAAAGACCAATACTTCGGCTGCGAGATTGAGATGACGGGGTTAACCCGCCAGAAAGCAGCGGAAGCGGTGGCTTCCCTGTTCGGCACCATGGCCCGTCAAACTCACGAATCCCGCACCTACGATCCGTGGGAGGTTATAGACAACGAGGGCAAGAAATGGCGGTTTGTCTACGACTCCAGTATCCATGGTTCCCAACGGATCGGGCGGCAGCAGCTTGCCATCAGTGACAGCGCCTACAAGGTGGAAATGAATTCCCCCAAACTGGAATACAGGGAAATGCCGAAGCTGCAGGAGGTTGTCCGCGCCCTGCGCCATGCGGGGGCTGTCGTGAACGGAAGCTGCGGGATGCACGTCCATGTGGACGCCTCCAAGCATACCCCGCAGAGTTTAAAAAACGCCCTCTCCATCATGTATTCCAAAGAGGACATCCTGTTCAAAGCCCTCAATGTCAATGAACACCGGGTGGAACGCTGGTGCCAGAAGGTGCGGGAACCTATGCTGGAAAAAATCCGCAAGCTGCCTACGAACACGACCATGGAACGCCTCAAGCGGGAATGGTACGGCGGGCGGGATGAAAGCTATGAGCATTACAACTGGACGAGGTATTACGCCCTGAACCTTCATTCCGTATTCTACCGGGGTACGCTGGAATGGCGCTGTTTTGAAAGCACCCTCCACGCCGGTAAGGTTCGGGCGAATATCACGCTGGCGCTGGCGATCTCCGCACAGGCCATCAACCAGAGCCGGACGGTGATGCGGAAAACCGAGATCAGCGAAAACCCCGCCTTTACCTTCCGCACCTTCCTTTTACGGCTGGGCCTCATCGGGCCGGAATACAAAAATGTGCGGGAGCATCTGCTCTCGAACCTCCCCGGCGATAGGGCATGGCGGTATGACAAATCCCAATACCCCAGCCTGCAAAACCGCCGAAACCAAGAACGATAGGAGATGATGAAAACCGAAAATTTCAAAAAGCCAACCGGCACACTGCTGTATTTTGCTTATGGAAGCAATATGAACCTGAACCAGATGGCGTTCCGCTGCCCGGACGCGGAAGTGGTAGATACCGTCCGCTTGGAAGGATACCGCCTCGCTTTCCGCACCAACGGCGGCGGGAATGGCGTTGCCACGATCCTGCCGGAAGAAGGAAGCTGTGTGGACGGCGTCCTCTGGCGGATCTCCGAACGGGATGAACGGCATCTGGACCATTACGAGGGCTTTCCCTACCTGTACGGGAAAGAACCTGTTGTGGTAATAGATCAGGATGGGGTAAGTCATGAAATCATGGCCTACACCATGAACAGCCCGTACAGGGATACCCCCGCCATGCCCTCCAAAGCCTATCTGGAAGGAATCCTGAACGGCTGCAGGCAGAACGGGATCGAAACCGCCCCTGTTCTGGAAGCCGTCCGGCTCACTCAACAGGAACTGCCGAAGAAAGTTGTTCCGCAGAAAAAACACCATCGCCGGAAACACGGCGAAGAACGATAATCTGAACACCGGCCCCCGTGGGATGGAGAATTTTCACTCCACCCTGCGGGGGCCTTTTTGCATTTTACGAATAAGGAGAATTGTATGAAAAAACATCTAAAACGGCTGCTGTCCCTGATGATGGCGGCGCTGCTCTGCCTTGGGATTTTTCCAAGCGGCGCCTTTGCCGCCTCCTACGATTACGACGGGTACATCTCCATGATCGACCATAACACCAGAGGCTATTCCCTTAGTTCCAATCTTCCCGCCCCGTTTGGCGGATACAGTTCCAATAAGTTCACCGAACTGCGGATCAACGACCTGAAAGCCTTCCGCACCGCCTACTGCATCCAGTTCAGCGTAGGCGTACACACGGGCGTCGGTTATGACCAGTCGGATGATTACGCCGCCTTTACCGCCGAGCAGAAAGCGATGATCAACACCGCCCTGACCTTGGGGTACAACGTGGAAACCGGCGCCAAGTACGGCGGCAGCGCCATCGACGAGTACATCGCCACCCAAATCCTCATCTGGCTGATTGCCCATGGGCAATTGGGGACCGGGTACGAAACGCAGATCGTCAATGAATTCACCGTCAACAGCCCCGCCGCGAAGCCGATCTTCTACCAGCTTCGGGAAAACGTCGTGAATTACCACACCATCCCGTCCTTTGCCACCGATGATCCCAGCGCGGTTGGGGCATATACCCATGACCTCAAATACAACGAGAGCAATGGGAAAAACGAAACCACGCTGGTAGATGAGAACAATGTGCTGGGCGATTTTTCCATCAGCTATCCGGGGGTGGATTTTTCCGTCAGCGGCAATGAACTGCACGTTTCCACCTCCGAAACCGAATTCGGAACCATTACCGCCGAAAAGCGGCTGCCCTCTTCTGTTCCCGGCGTGGTTACCGGCGGCACGAAATACTGGCTGCGGGACGAGTACCAGAACGTGGTCACCTTCGATGTGGAAGGCTCCGCCGAGCCGGTGAAATGCTACTTCTCCCTTGAAATCAAAGCAGGCACCCTGCAGCTTGTGAAAACCTCTGAGGATGGAGAGGTTTCCGGCATTCCTTTCCACATCTCCGGCAACGGCATCGAAAAAGATGTGGTGACGGGGCCGGATGGCGCCATCAAGGTGGATAACCTTCAAGCCGGAAATTACACTGTAACCGAGAAGGCCCCGGACAAATACGTCCAGCCCGAATCCCAGCAGGTAACCATCTATCCCGGCCAGACCTCCAGCGTGAGTTTTTCCAATATCCTGAAGAAGTTCACCGTGGAGATGCAGAAAAAGGATTCCGGCCATAACAAGCCGAGAAACGCCGAATATGAAGCACAGGGCGACGCTACCTTGGATGGCGCTGTGTACGGGATGTTCAAGGGGGAAACCCTGCTGGATACCTACACCACGGCGAACGGGGGCAAATTTACCACCAAGGAATACCCCTGCGGATCGGATTATACAATTCGTGAGATTACGCCCAGCGAAGGATACCTGCTGGACGAAACCGTCTATCCGGTAGGCGCGGAGCCGGGCAATTTCACACTGGAGAACAACAGCATCCCCATGACTGCCACAGAGGACGTCATCCTCGGCAGCATCGCCATCACCAAGCATACCGACCAGCCCGCCGTACCGGATCAGGAAGAACCGGCCCCGCAGTCGGAAGCGCCTGCTGAGGAAAGCAATCCCGCAGAGAGCGCCCCGGCTGAAGATGTCCCGGTGGAAGAACCGGCAGAAAGTAATTCCATCGAGGAAGCGCCCGACTCCAGTTCTTCGGAAATCCCTGAATCCACCCCTGTGCCGGAAAAGGAAGCTGCTTCCTCCAGCCAGCCGGAAGAAAGCTTGGAATCCGAAACCCCGGCAGAGCCTTCGGAGGAACCGTCCTCTGAAAGCAGCCCCGCGCCGGAAAGCGAGCCGGAGCCTGCCCCAAGCGCGTCGTCTGTGCCGCAGCTTGTCCCTGCGGTTGCCAGCCTTGCCTCCAAAGCCTCTGTTCTTCCTTTGTCTGCCGCAGCCTCCAGCGATGAGGTGCAGATCGAGCAGCCGGAGGAAGGTGCGGAGTTTCAGGTGTACCTTGCCAGCGCCGGAAGCTATGAAAACGCCAAAGAAAGCGAACGTGACCTGCTGACCACTGATTCCCATGGTTTTGCCCAGTCGAAGGACCTTCCATACGGCCTGTACGTGGTGCATCAAACCGCAGGGGCTGAGGGGCAGAAATTTGTCCCCGACTTCTCCGTGTTCATTTCCGAGCATGGCAAGACCTATTATTTCATCCTCAATAACCCCACCTTTACCTCCCTCATCCGGTTTGAGAAAAAGGATCTGGAAAGTGGAAAAATTATTCCTCTGGCGGGAACCGCTGTCAAAATCCGCAATGCCGATACCGGCGAGTGGGTGGTGCAGCACATCAACTATCCCAGCCCCATCGATATCGACACCTTCGTGACGGATTCCACAGGCACCCTCATGCTGCCGGAACCGCTTCCGTTTGGAAATTACGAGTTGTATGAACAGCAAAGTCCATGGGGATATGTTCTTGACAAAGAGCCGGTTCCCTTCGTGGTGGACGGTTCACAGGACGTTGTCACGGTTGAGAAATACAATGCCGTACAGAAAGGAACCATCACCGTTTCCAAAGAGGGCGAAACGTTCAGCCATGTGGCGGAAGCAGGCGGGTTGTACCAGCCTCAATACGAGGTGCAGGGGCAGCCGGGTGCTGTTTACGATATCACCGCATTGGAAGATATCGTCACCCCGGATGGCGTCGTCCACCTGAAAGCCGGTGAACTGGCCGCCACCCTCACCACAGGGAGCGATGGGACCGCCACCTCGGAACCCTTGTATCTGGGCCGCTATCAGATTTTGGAGCGCACCGCGCCGGATGGCATGGTAATTGATCCAGAACCCAAGGAAATCACCTTGTCCTACGCCGGGCAGGAAGTGGAGATTACCTCCGCAAGCGTTGGTTTTGTCAACGAGCGCCAGAAGGTGGAAATCAGCCTTCAGAAGCTGCTGGAACAGGACGAAACCTTTTCCATCGGCATGAACGAGGAATGGAAAAACATTACCTTCGGCCTGTTTGCTGCGGAAGAATTGACCGCCTCCGATGGAACCTCCATCCCGGCAGACGGGCTGCTGGAAACCACCGGCATTGACGAAAACGGCAACGCCATCTTTAAAACCGACGTACCCTGCGGGGCTTCCCTGTATGTAAAGGAAATCGGTACAGACGATCACTACATTTTGAGCGATGAGAAATACCCGGTGGCGTTTGAATACGCCGGGCAGGATGCGGCGAAAGTGGAAATCAAGGCAAACGACGGAGAAGCCATTGAAAACACCTTAAAGCGCGGCAAAATATCCGGCTGGAAGGTGGATCAGGATGGCTTTGAACTGGCGGGCGCGAAAATCGGCCTGTTCCGTTTCGACGAAACCGAGTTCACCGAGGAAACCGCACTCATGGTTACCGAGAGCAATGAGATCGGGTACTTTGAATTTGACAAGGTACCGGTTGGAAATTGGCTGGTTCGGGAAATCGCGCCTCCGGCAGCTTTCGTTTTGACGGAAGAAACCTTCCCGGTTGAAATCACCGAGGACGGGCAGGCCATCGAAATCACCATCGAAAACCAGATCATCAAGGGTACCGCTGAAACCACCAAGGTAGACGCCGACTTCCCGGAAAACAAGCTGTCCGGGGCTGTCTTTGAGATTTACGCCGATGTGGACAACAACGGGGAATTCGACGCGGAGATCGACCAGCTGGTGGGCGAAATGGCCGAAACCGAACCGGGCCTCTATCAGATGAAGGACCTCGTGTACGGGAACTACTTCCTGCATGAGAAGGAAAGCCCGGAATTTTTCGAGAAGGATGATGGGTATTACCCCTTCTCCATCACGGAAAACGAAGCCATCGTCCGTATCGAAACCGAAGCTGGCGTTGGGTTCCTCAACCATGCGCAGACTGGCGGATTGAAGATAGTAAAAACTGCCGACGATGATAAGATTGAAGGGCGCACCTTCAAAATCACCGGTACTGACTTCATGGGCAACCCCTACGAGCAGGAATTCCAGACCGATGAGAACGGCGAAATCAACGTCGAGCTTCGTGTGGGCGAATACACCGTATCCGAAGTAGCTGGCGAGGACGCTAAAAAGTACATCCTGCCGGATGACCAGACCATAGAAATCAAGGCGGGAGAAACCACAACCGTCAAGATGCACAACAAGCTGGTGCCGGAAGTGCCTACCGTACCGCAGACCGGCGATAAGCCGTGGATGCCCACTCTGCTCGGCGCGCTTGCCCTGTTTGCGGCCCTGTCCGGCGGCGCTTTGCTCTTCCTGCACCATACCGGCAAGAAGCGGAAAGCTGCCGGTGGCAGCGATGAGGATCAGGGCGCAGAAGAATGAAAACCTTTTTAAAAGGGTTTTGCATCGGCCTTTTGTGCCTGAGCCTATTGGGACTTCTCTGGTTTTTGGTTCTACAGCCGGGGCTGACCAATGGAGAAGCACAAGCCCTGAAAAAAGAATACGCACAGCCTCTCCCCGGAGCCGAAAGCTCCGGGGTTTTACCGGCTGGGAAAGAACAGGCCGCCTCCCTTGTAAACCTCTCCGCCCTGCAAGCCAAATACCCGGATATTAAGGGCTGGATTTCCATCCCCGGCACCTGTGTGGATTACCCTGTTCTGCAGGGCAGCGCCGATGAACCTGAATACTATTTGCGGCGCACCTACAAGGGCGAGTATCGCACTGCCGGAAGCATCTTTTTTCAATGGGATTGTTCCCCGGAAAGCAAAAACCTTGTAGTCTACGGGCACAACATGAGCGACGGGACCATGTTCGCTGTTCTACAAAAGATGGCGGACGAAGCCTTCCGAAAGGAGCATCCCAAAATCCTCCTGCAGACCAGCGACGGGCTGCGGGAATACCGCATTGCGGCTGTGCTGAAAACCGATATCCAAAAGCTCCCCTTTAACCGCACCGGATTTGCGGACGATGCGGATTTCCTGTCTTTTCAGAAGGATCTCTTCGCGCAGTCGCTTTACAAACCCGAAACCATCCCCGGCGCGGACCGCCGCCTGCTGACGCTCGTCACCTGTTCCTATGAGTGGGAAAGCGCCCGCACGGTAGTTGTCGCCGCAGAAGTGAGGTGAGAATCGACCTATGGAACCAAAAGCCATTATTTTGATTGTCTTATGCGCTGTCATTTTGGGCGGCCTCATATTCCTGCATATCCGTAACCGCAGGAAGAAATAACTCCGCCGAAAGTTTTCAATGTCGCCAAACAATCGCAAAAGTGTCTTATCCTGTGCCGCGGATTTTTCAGATATACTGTGGTTGCCCCAAAGGGGTAATATCCAGAAAAGGAGAATTTGCATGAACGTACAGGAAAAAATGACCATGCTCAAGTGCTATGCTTACCAGAAACGGGAGAGCCAAGGCCTTGAGGGAAAAGAAGCCGGAATGCTGGAGGATTGGATTAACGAGGAAGCCTTGGCCGGAGAAGTCACCCCGGAGGAAATCGACCAAGCCTGCCGCCTGTCGGAATATGAGATCATGTACTTTAACGACGAACCCTTTATTGTGCCGCCGGAATCACAGGAAGAAATCCTCCAATGGCTGCGGGACTTAACGCAGAGCAGCAAGCTGGCGGAAGAAACCAAAGAACGCATTTCCAAAGCCTACCGGCTTTTAAGCGGAGAATGGAAAAAATCAGCATAGAACCTGTTCAAAATTCAACCGGGCGGGGGCCGTAAGGCGCTCCGCCCATATTTTTTATTGCATCGGAGGGATTGATTGAAGAAAACCGGATTGTTAGACCTTTTAGCCGAACAGCACCGCACCTTTATCTCCAACCTGCGCCTGCAGCCGGAGCTCAAGTGGGCGGCCCTTGGCGATTTGTACCGCATGGAGAATAAAGAACAGTATCCCTTAAAGGAATGGGAAGAAGCCGTGTCCTACCTGTTGGGTTGCGAGGTGCGCTTTAACAATTACGAAGAAATCGGGAAAAGCCTCAAGCCCTTTTCCCTGCAAGTGAGGTAAACGAAAGCAATGCTGAGTATACGCCCGATTTCCATTAAAGATGCACAGGCGTTTGTGAAGCAATACCACCGGCACAACATTCCCCCTGTTGGTGGAAAATTTGCAATAGCCTGCTGTAACGACTCAAAACGAATATGCGGCGTTGCGATATGCGGCAGACCGGTTGCAAGAAGCTATGACAACGGGATAACCTTGGAAATCTATCGAAACTGTACGGATGGAACGAGAAATGCTTGCAGCAAGCTATATGGCGCATGTTTAAGGATTGCCAAGTGCATGGGCTATCGAAGGGTTATCACATATAGCTTGAAATCAGAAAATGGAGCAAGCCTGCGGGCCACCAATTTCATACTGGAAGGAACAGCCGGTGGGCTCTCATGGACTGGAAAGCGCCATCGCAGCTATTACGTTTCTCCAGAGGAACTGAAAAATCGCTGGGCTGTATATTTATAAGAAGATAAAGGAGAATGCCATGAACCAATTCTATACCGCCGAATCTGTTACGGAAGGGCATCCGGATAAGCTGTGCGACCTCATAGCCGACAGTGTATTGGACGAATGCCTTTCTCACGACGCCCTTTCCCGTGTGGCCTGCGAGGTGCTGGCCACCAGAGGGCAGATCATCGTTGCCGGGGAGATCACCAGCCTGTTTGAGCCGCAAATCCCTGCCATCGCCCGTTCTGTTCTTCAAAAGGCAGGGTATGATCCGGCACGATACGCCATCCAGTGCCTCGTCCATAAGCAAAGCCCGGATATCGCCGCAGGGGTGGACTGTTCGTTAGAGCGCAGAAGAAATCTCAGTGAAAATCGCCACTCCCTGCAGCTGGGGGCCGGAGATCAGGGCGTGATGGTGGGCTACGCCTGTTCGGAAACCCCGCAGAGAATGCCTCTGCCGGTGGTTTTGGCCCACCGCCTCACCAGCGCCCTCGCCGCCGCCCGGAAAACCGGGATGATACGGGGCCTGCGCCCGGACGGAAAAGCGCAGGTCACTGTGGAATACGGCGAGGATGGAAAACCCCTTCGGCTGGACGCTGTCGTTCTTTCCGCCCAGCACAGCCCGAATAAGCCCACGGACGAACTCTGCTGGGAACTCACCGACAAGGTGCTGGCTCCGGCGCTGCAGGCTTTGCCGCCGGACGAGGATACGAAAATCCTTCTGAACCCTTCCGGGCGGTTTGTGCTGGGCGGCCCGGAAGCCGATACCGGCCTCACCGGGCGAAAGCTCATGGTGGACAGCTACGGCGTGTTCGCCCCGCACGGCGGGGGCGCTTTTTCCGGCAAAGATCCCACCAAGGTGGACCGTTCCGGGGCGTACATGGCCCGGTACATCGCCAAAAACCTTGTGGCGGCAGGGCTGTGCGAAAAATGCCAGGTCACGCTGGCCTATGCCATCGGCAAAGCCGAGCCGGTCATGGTGGAGGTGGATACCTTCGGCACCGGCACAGTCTGCGCCGACGATTGTCTGGCGGAAGCGGCGCGCTTCGTGTTCGGCTTAACGCCTGCGGAGATCATCGCCCAGCTTGACCTTTTAACGCCAAGATACACACAGACAGCCACCTATGGGCATTTCGGCAAGCCGGAATTTCCGTGGGAACGCACCGATCAGGCCAAATTTCTGCGGGCGGCTGTTATTTAACCAGAAAGGAGCAGCCCTATGCCCGGAGTAACGGAAGAACAAATCATCGCCGCCAGACGGATGACCGCCATTGAATTTTTACGGCGGTACCGGCCCGGAGAACTGGTCAAAACCGACAGCCGGGGGGAGTTTGAACTCCGGGAACACGACAGCTTCAAGATCAATGAAGAAACCAGCTTCTGGCACTGGAAAAGCCGGGACATAGGCGGCAAATCCGCCCTCGATTATCTCGTTACGGTGGAAGGGGTAAAGTTTGTGGACGCGGTGCTGGCCCTCTGTGAAGAAAACCCCAGCTATATCCCACCCCCTTCCCAGCCGGAGCAGGAAAAAGAATTCGCCCTGCCTCCGGCAGCGGCAAACAACCGCAGGGTGTTCGCTTACCTCCTGAAGCGCGGGATCAGCCGCAAGGTCATCGAAGCCTGCGTCCGGGCGGGGATTCTCTATGAGAGCGCCGACTACCACAACGCCGTGTTCGTTGGAAAGGATGAAACCGGCGCTGCCCGGTACGCTTTCCTGCGGGGTACCTATACCAAAGGAAAGCCTTTCAAGGCGGAGGTATCCGGCAGCGAAAAACAATACTGCTTCTGCCTTCCGCCCAAGGGAACAACCAACCGGCTGGCTGTGTATGAAGCAACCATCGAAACCCTCGCCCATCTGACGTTGGAAGGGACTGCGGATAAATGGCGGCTGTCCCTTGGCGGGATCAGCGCCCCGAAAGAAGGAGAACATCTACGCTCTTTTTCCTTCAAAAAGCCGCTTGCGTTGGAATCCTTCCTCAAGAGGCACCCGGAAATTGAAGAAATCGAAATCTGCACAAACAATGATTTTGCCGGGCGATGGGCGGCTGAACACTTGGAAAAAGCCTATCAGGGCAAGTACCGCATGGTCAGGAATCTTCCGGAAAAAGAAGGCTGCGATTATGCCGACCTGACAAAAGAAAGATACGAAAAACAGGCTGTCCGGCAAAGGGCAGCCTGTTCCCGTTAAAAGGAGGTTTTGCAATAGCGGATAAAGAAATTACACTCAAAC
>OGPC01000839.1_pt1 | contig 24751 bp, 22 predicted proteins | sample 1552911 | NCBI WGS metagenome assembly OGPC01 (sample SAMEA2580248, study PRJEB22360) | human gut metagenome | biome: human gut; feature: human-associated habitat; material: faeces | place: Denmark | collected 2008/2010 | reverse complement strand
TGCAGACACAACATATTGTGTTTTCGAACATATGCTCGGGGGTGTTTTACAACATATTGGGGGTGGAATAGTGGGGCGGGGTGGGGGAAGGGGTGGGGAAAGGTGTTGAAAAATGGGGCGGTTCCCCATATTATTGATGACGTCGACAGGCGGGGTGGTTCCCCGCGTACGTGCCATCTGAGTAACCGAGGGGAGGGCGCACATGGGAATGACTGGTGCATACGAGCGCAACCTCGATGCAAAAGGTCGTCTATCCCTGCCTGCACCCCTTCGCGAGGAGCTTGGAGAGCACGTTCGCGTGTTCAAAGCCCTGGATGTCGATGCTCTGTACGTGTTCTCTGCCGAGGCCTTCGATAAGTGGGTCGAAGGACTCTTCGCGGGTCGTGAGGGCCACGAGGGTTTTAACCCGCGTGACATTAATGACCAGAAGCTCATGAGGGCGATCAACAAGCGCACCACGTCGATGGATGTGGACAGCGCCGGTCGTATCGGTCTTTCCGAGTCTCTCCGCAAGCAGGCGAACCTCGACCGCGAGGTCACGGTTGTGGGCAACTACGACCACCTTGAGGTTTGGGATCGCGCCGCGGCCGATGAGGACGATGACGATGAGGCCCTGCTGGACCTCTTCTTCTCGTAAGGGCAAGGCACGGGTAACGGATGGAGCGTGGGATCTTGACACAAGAATATCGGCATGAACCTGTCATGCTCGGCGAAGTGCTTGAGTCGCTGCGGCTAAAGAGCGGCTCCGTTGTCTGCGATTGCACCCTTGGCGGTGCCGGCCATTCGGTAAAGATGGCCGCGCAGGTGGGGGAGACGGGTCTTTTGCTCGGCGTCGATCAGGACGACATGGCCCTCGAGGCCGCTGGCGCCCGTCTGGACCGCGAGGTTCCCGGCGTTCCGCACCAGCTGCTGAAGGGCAACTTCGGCGACTTGGACGAGCTGCTTTGCTCGGCCGAGGTGCCCGGGGTCGATGGCTTCCTGTTCGATTTGGGCGTTTCGTCACCGCAACTCGATATCCCTGGCAGGGGCTTTTCGTATAACGAGGACGCCCCATTGGACATGCGGATGGATCCGGGTAATAACACCTTAAACGCAGCTGAGGTCATCAACACCTATAACGAACACGACCTCGCCCGGATTCTACGCGTCTACGGCGAAGAGAAGTTCGCCTCGCAGATCGCGCGCGAGATCGTGCGCCGCCGCGAGCAAGAACCGATCGAAACCACCGGCCAATTTGTCGAGATCATCAAGGCGGGTATCCCGGCTGCCGCTCGTCGGCATGGCGGACACCCGGCCAAGAAAAGTTTCCAGGCCATTCGCATCGAGGTCAATCACGAACTCGATGTGCTCGAACGAGGGCTTGATGCCGCCACCAGGTGGCTCAACCCGGGCGGACGTATCTGCGTCATCTCGTATCACTCGCTCGAGGACCGTATCGTAAAGAACCACTTTAAGGAGATGAGCCAGGGGTGCACGTGTCCGCCGGAGATTCCGGTGTGCGTGTGCGGCAACGTGCCGATACTCAAGGTCATCACCCGCAAACCCTTGGTTGCCCAGCCTGATGAGGTTGAGCGCAACCCTCGGGCGAGATCAGCCAAAATCCGCGTGGCGCAGCGTCTGTAGGCGCGACCGCGCGATATTGGACCTCCCGCTCGCGCCATAAACGAAGCTTAAACACACTACCAACGTACTCGGGATGGGAGGCGGCATATCATGGGCTACAACACTTCAAGCGCAGCACTCGCCTATGATATGAACGCCATGCCCGCCTATCGTGAGACGCCGCAGGCCCCCGTTGCTCCCCGTGAGCAGCGCAGGCCGCGCTTTGATGTCTACACGGGCGCGGGCCGTCAGGCAAACCAGGCGGTAAGCCCGGTTTTCATGAGCGTTCTTAAAACGTTTTGCATCATTGCGGCTATCTTCATGACGATCGGCGTCGCCCGCGTGGCACTCGCCGGCGTTACGGCCCAGGTGCTCAACAGCAACGCCGAGCTTACCAACACGCTCGAAAAGGCGACCGATGAGAGCTCCGATCTGGAGGTCATGCATTCGGTCTATGGCGCCGACACGCGCATTCGCGACCTTGCGGGCGCTTATGGCATGGTGGAGCCCAGTGAGAGCGTTACACTTGACTTTTCGCAGGATGCAGCCGCGGGCGCCAACGCGACCGCGACCGCTCAGTAGCAAGACGGTAGCTGAGTATGACAAATGACTATCGCCGCGGTTCCGATGGGGGCCGCGGTTCTGGACGTCCCTCGTCGCGGGGACGTTCTGGTTATCAAGGAACGGGTCGGCAATCTTACAACGCCGGGCAGTCCCGTGGCAACGACCCGGCGTCGCGACTTCGCGGCTCGGGCGGCCCTCAAGTGCATAACACCAGGTCGCGCAAGAGTTCGTCGACCGAATGGCTCACAGGCGCGCCTCTGCCTCGCCGCAAAGCCGTCATGAGCCTCATCGGGCTTGGCTTGGGCTTGGGCGTCTTTCGCCTTGCCGACTATCAAATTGTCGAAGCCGATAAACTGCGCGAGCGTGCCGATGCGCGCCGCCTGCTTGCGCAGACCCTCTATGCCAAACGTGGCACCATCTACGACCGCAACGGTAACGTGCTGGCGTCGTCGGTCGAATGTCGCAACATCGCCGTGAACCCGCAGCTTGTCGAGGATGTTGACAAGACGGTGTCGGCGCTGGTCAAGGCAACTGGAATCGATAAAAAGACCTGTCGCAAGCTCGTTGAGTCCGATGGAACCTGGGTGTATATCAAGCGCCAGGTGGACGAAGACGATGTTGCGGCGCTGGAGAAGAAGAACCTGCCCGGCGTGCTTTTTGAGCAGGCCATGAAGCGCGTATATCCATATGGCAATCTGGCATCGCAGGTGCTGGGTGTAGTGAATGTAGACAACGACGGCTTGACGGGCCTCGAAAAGCAGTACAACAAGCTTCTGACCGGCACGAACGGTTCTCTCGTACGCGAGCGTGCGAGGGACGGCAGCTATATCGCGGGCGGTGCCTATAAAAAGGTGGCTGCGGTCGACGGCGTTGACATCGTGACGACGCTCGACGTCAATATCCAGCGAGCGGCTGAGGATGCTCTGGCGGAGGCTGTCGAGAAGACAAAGGCCAAGAACGGCTCGGCTTTGGTCACCGACCCCACGACTGGTGAAATTCTCGCCGCCTGCTCGTACCCGACCTACGACCAGACCGATCTGGAGAACGCCAAGACCGAGGATATGAACTTGCGCCTGGTCACCGACGCCTACGAGCCCGGCTCGGTCTTTAAGACACTCGTGGCGGGCGCCGGCTTCGACTTGGGCGTCGTGCGATCGAGTACGTCGTTTGAGGTGCCGGCGAGCATCAAGGTGGGCGACGATACCGTCACCGATGCCGACAAGCGCGACTACGCCATGACCATGGATGTGCGCGAGATGATGCGCCGTTCGTCCAACGTGGGCTTTGTCCTGGTGGGGCGCAAGATCGGTGCCGACGACTTTGCCGCCTATGTGGACAAGTGGGGCATCGGTCACAGCTCTGGTGTAGATTTTCCGGGCGAGAGCCTGGGTATCGTCAAGGAGCGTGACCAGTATGACGGCGCCACGCTGGGCTCGATGAGCTTTGGACAGGCACTGTCCGTCTCGCCGATTGAGATCGCACGTGCCGTGGGCGGCATCGCCAACGGCGGCGTGATGATGACCCCGCACTTCTATAAGTCCAGCAAAGGCGACGAGAAGGACTGGGGCGAAGGCGAGCGCGCGATTTCGTTGGACGCCGCATCCCAGGTGACATCGTGCATGCAGACGGTCGTGTCCGAGGGAACGGGCGTTGGCGGCGCGGTTGATGGCTATGACGTGGCGGGTAAGACCGGTACGGCCGAACGAGCCGACGAGAACGGCGGCTACCTCAAGGAGAACTACATGTCGTCCTTTATGGGCTTTGCACCGGCACAATCGCCTAAGGTGCTGTGCTATATCACGCTCGACGGAACGCCGAGCGGCTCAGATGCCGCTGCGGTGCCGTTCCAGTCCATTATGGCCAACGCACTCGACGTGCTGGGCATTCCGCACACGAGGTAGGGGGTTACAATCTTTGGGGCGTGGTTTGTTGTCCCATATGAGGGGTGTTCACATGCCCTGCACCACGCATGCGCGGCGCTGGGATACAATACGCCGATAGCATTATTAGGTTTACAGGGGAGCTGCAATGATAGAGATCGCCGTCAACAACCTCGCGGCCGCAACAGGGGCCCGAACCGTGACGGGAGAAGCCGATCGGGTATGCCGCGGGTGCGTTATCGACTCGCGCCAGGTCGAGGAAGGGACGATTTTCGTTGCCTTTCCCGGTGAAAACGTCGACGGCAATGATTTTGCTTCCCGTGCCGTCCAGTCGGGCGCCGGCGCCGTCGTGATGACGCGTGAGCCCGAGGCCGAGCTGGTCTCGCTGGCGCAGGACAAGGGCTGTGCCATCTTGCTGACCGATGATCCCGAGGAGTTTCTGCTGCGTTTGGCGCACACGTACCGTCTGGAGCTTGGCTGCCTGGTCGTTGGTATTACCGGTTCCATCGGCAAGACGACGACCAAGGACGTGCTCGCCGCCGTGCTCGCCAAGCGCTATCGTGTCTGGGCCACCAAGGGCAATTTCAATAACCTGATCGGCATGCCGCTCACGGTGCTTTCCGCTCCGGCCGATACCGAGGTCCTGGTGCTCGAGATGGGCATGAACCATTTCCACGAGATTGAGCGCCTGTCCCAGTCCGCCAATCCCAACCTTGCCATCGTGAGCAAGATTGGTACCTCTCATATCGGCATTTTGGGTAGCCGCGAGAACATCGCCCGCGCTAAGGCCGAGATTGTCCAGGGTATGTGCGCCGCCGGCGACTTCTTGCCGTTGCTGGTTTTGGGCGGCGAGGACGACTTTACACCGTTCATTCGCGATACGTTCGCCCAGCCTGCTGGTATCGACGTGATGCTGGCCGGCGTCTCGGACGATGATGAGGTCCGTGCTCGCGACATTCGTGTTGATGACGAGGGCCGTCCGGTCTTTACGCTCGATTTTGGTCAGGGCGAGACGATCGATACCATGCTTGCCATCCCCGGCGTACAGTCCGTTCCTAATGCCGTTAAGGCCGCCGCGGTTGCCTATCGCTTGGGCGTGACGCCCGAGCAGATAGATGTTGCCTTTAGGGGCCTCACGATCACCGGTCACCGCCAGGAGATCAAGCGCGCCAAGAGCGGTGCCCGCGTCATCGACGATTCCTATAACGCCAGCGCCGAATCCATGGCTGCTGGCCTCGATCTGCTGTGCTCGCTTTCGTGCACGGGGTCTCGCATGGCGATCCTGGGCGAGATGGGCGAGATGGGCGATGAGGCTCCTCGCATGCATGAGCTCGTGGGCGCCTATGCCGCCGCCAAGAAGCTCGACATGCTGGCGTGCGTGGGTGGTGAGCTGGCCCAGCTTATGGCCGATGCCGCGCGCATGATGGGTATGGACGAGGACCGCATCCAGGTGTTCTCCGATTATCAGCAGGTGCTCGACCGCATGGGCGGCGCGCTGGAAAAACATGATGTTGTACTGGTCAAGGGTTCCCGCTTTGTTGAGCTTGACCGCTTTGTGGAAGGTGTGTGCTAGCCCATGTTCGGCAATCCCTCGTATCCAACGTATCAGGCTTTTTTGGGGCTTGGCATCGCCGCCGCCATTGCGCTGCTGCTCATGCCGTGGTGGATCAAGCTGCTCAAGGTCGAGGGTATCGGCCAGCAGGTTCGTGCCGACGGCCCCAAGCGTCATTTGGTTAAGCAGGGAACGCCCACCATGGGTGGTGTTGTCATCCTCGTCGCGATCTCGCTGACCTGCCTGCTGATGGGCAAGCTCACCACCGAGCTCGTGCTCGTGCTCCTCGCCACGCTGGCGACCGGCGTGCTGGGCCTGATCGACGACCTGACCTCCGTTACGCATGGGCGCTCGCTCGGTCTGACGCCTCATGCCAAGATGATCGGCCTAACCATTATCTGTGTCACCTTTACGGTACTTGCCGTCAACTGGTGCGGCGTCGCCCCCGAGATTCGTTTTCCCGGCGGCCTGACGATTGACCTCGGTGTTCTTTCGACCACCATCTGCGGCCTTTCGTTCCCGTGGCTCTACATTGTCTTTTGCTGGCTGATGATCGCCGGTCTTTCTAATGCCGTGAACCTGACCGATGGCCTTGACGGTCTTGCTGGCGGCACCTCCATGATTGCCATGCTCGCCATGGCTGCCATGGCGTTTTTGCACGGAGACGTGAACCTGTCCATCTTCTGCACCGCGTGTGCCGGTGCCTGCTTGGGCTTTCTGTGGTTCAACTGCTATCCGGCGAGCATCTTTATGGGCGATACCGGCTCGCTTGCCCTGGGCGCCGCGTTTGCCTGCACGTCCATCATGACCAACACCGAGGTCGTCTCCCTCATCATCGGCGGCCTGTTTATCGTTGAGACCCTGTCGGTCATGATTCAGGTTGTCTACTTCCACTTTACGCACAAGCGCGTCTTCCTTATGGCGCCCATCCATCATCATTTCGAAAAGAAGGGCTGGGCCGAGACCAAGGTCGTCATCCGTTTTTGGATTATCGCTGCGGCCTTTGGTGCCGTTGGCCTTGCTTTGTTCTTCCAGTTGGGATAGTGGTCTTTCATGCCTCTTGCTGATGTCTTTAGCCTGCTCGTTTTGGGTCAGGGCAAATCCGGTCTCGATGTCGCCCGCTGGGCGCTGGCACATCCCGAGCGCGTAAGCGCCGTTACCGTGTATGGCGGCGGCACCTCTGAGCCCAATGACGCCACGCGTGCGCTCGAGGCTGCTGGTGCGTCGTTTGTCTATGGGACCGAACAGGTCGAGGGCGCCTATGACGTATGCGTGACGTGCCCGGGCATCTCGGAGTTCTCGGGCTTCTTTAAGGCCGGGCGCGAGCATGCCGCCCAGATTATGGGTGAGCCCGAGTTTGCCTATCGCCTGTCGCCCGATAACTGGATTGCCATCACGGGTACCAACGGCAAGACGACCACCACGTCGCTGACTGATTATCTGCTCAAGGCTGCCGGTGAGGCCAGCGTAGCCGTCGGCAACATTGGCGAGCCGCCGGTCAACGAGATTGACGGACGAGCCCACAACGAGTGGTTTGTGGCTGAGCTCTCGAGCTATCAGATTGCTACGACCACCGAGCTCCACCCTCGCGTGGCGGTGCTGCTCAACATCACTCCCGACCACTTGGGCTGGCATAAGAGCCATAAGAACTACGCGCTTGCCAAGGTCAAACTGTTTGACAATATGGTCGATGACGATCTGGCGGTTGTCGACGTCGAAGACGCCGGCATTCACGAGTTCGATGAGTACATCTACACGCCGGGTCGTCGCATCTGCAAGGTCGCTTTTGACGAGCCCGAGGGCGAGGATGCCGCCTTTGTGCGCGACGGCAAGATGGTCGTGCGCCTGAAGGGCGTCGAGACTCAGCTTGTCGCCCCGTCCGAGCTCAAGATTTCGGGCCATCACAATGTTATCAATGCCCTGTGCGCTGCCACGGCTGCCCTGGCGGTCGGTGCCGATGTCGATGGTGTCTGCCGCGGTCTGGCCTCGTTCCAGCCGCTCGAGCACCGCGTGGAGCCGTGTGGCGAGATTGACGGCGTGCGCTACGTCAACGATTCCAAGGCGACCAACACCGATGCGGTCGAGAAGGCGCTGACGGCATTTCCCGATGACGACGTGATCTTGCTGCTCGGCGGCCACGATAAGGGCACGCCGCTCACGGACTTCGCGCGCGTTGTTATGGATAACGTACGCTCGGTCGTCTGCTTTGGCGATGCGCGCGAGCGTTTCACCGCCGCTATGGACGAGGCCGATGTCGATGGCGATGTGGATATCGCCCAGGCGGATGACCTGCGCGATGCCGTGGACGTTGCCCGTTCGTTGTCGAGCCGTGGTGACGTGATCTTACTTTCTCCTGCCTGCTCTTCGTTCGATGAGTTCTCGGGCTATGAGGAGCGCGGCCGCGTGTTTAAGGACTATGTGGCCCAGCTTGCCGCTGCGGCGAAATCGCAAATGGAATAGGGGTTGCCGGTGAGAGAGGAGAGCCCCCGACAAGGTATGAGGAGGCCCGACTCGGACCGTGCTTCCTCGCGGCGCAGCACACCGCGTTCCGGTCGCGGCGGGCAGTCGTTTAGCGAACGCTATATTGCCGGCGTTCCCGCCCGTATCATGCGCCCCCGTTTGATATTCATGGCCTGCTTGTTTACCTTGGTATGCTTTGGCCTGCTGATGGTGTACTCGGCGTCTTCGGTCGAGGCGCTGCACGAGAATGGCTCGGCGACGTTTTTTCTGGGTCGACAGGCCGCGTTTGCTGTGGTCGGTGTTCTAGCGCTGATTGCCATCGTGCGCGTTTTGCCGGACAGCTGGTTTGGGGAGGATGTGCTCAGGATCTTCCTTATCGGCATGATAGGGCTACTGCTTCTGGTGTTCTTGGTGGGCAGCGGCAGCCGTGGCGCCACGCGCTGGCTCAACATCGCCGGTATTCAGTTCCAGCCTTCCGAGTTTTTAAAGCCATTTGCCATTGCGTATTCGGCCATCATGCTTGATCGCTTCTTTTCGCCCGGTGGCAACATCAACGAATTCCTTCGCAAGATGGGCATCTACTTGGGCATTTCGCTCTTTCTGATCTTTATCCAGCCCGATTTCGGTACTGTCCTGATCATCCTGTTGACCCTCATGTGCATGGCGTTGTTTGCGGGTCTCGACCCCAGATTTATCATCGGCGTGCTAATCTTCGGCATTCTCGTGATCGTGATTGCGCTTGTTGCAGAGCCGTACCGTATGGTGCGTATTCAGGTTGCCTTGAACCCTTGGGCCGACGAGTATGGTGACGGCTATCAGGCCACGCTTGCCATCATGGCCTTTGCCTCGGGCGGTCTGTTCGGCCGTGGCATCGGCAACTCAACCATGAAGTACTCGTATCTGCCCGAGGCGCACAATGACTACATCCTGGCCATCATTGGCGAGGAAGTCGGTTTTGTCGGAACCGTGCTGTTCTTCTTGGTGTTTGCGATGCTGATCTATTCGGCGTTTCGCATTGCCGAGCAGGCGACCGATCGTCGGGGCGCGCTTATGGCGTCTGGCTCCGCGGTCATTCTCGCGGTGCAGTTTTTGATTAACGCGTTGGGCATCCTCAACGTGTTTCCCATGACGGGCAAGCCGTTGCCGTTTATTAGCTACGGCGGTTCGTCGATTATTGTGTCGCTTATGCTTGCCGGGTTGATCCTGCGCGTTTCGTACGAGAGCGCCCGTCGCGATGAGTACGACCGTCGCCGCGAGAGCTTTGCCGTTATGGATGAGAGTACCGCCGGCGTGCCCCACGTGCGCGGCGAGCGATCTTCGCGTAACGGTTTTACCGTCCTGGATGGCTCTGCGACCGAGCCGGCAGCCCGCCCGCGTCAGCGAACGGCGCCGCAAGGTCGTCCTCAGCGCCCCAGCCCTCGTAACGCGGGCGGCGGATATAATCGAATCGATTTGAACTCGGACCCGTCGGCGCGTCTGCGCACCGACGACCAGGGACCGCGTGTACGAAGGGACTACCATGACCGATAAGATGACCGTTGCTATTGCAGCCGGCGGCACGGCAGGACACATCAACCCCGCGCTCGCCTTGGCCGAAGAGCTGCGTGATCGTGGCCACCACGTTGTGTTCGTGGGCCAGTCGCGCAAACTCGAGGGTCGTCTGGTCCCCGAGGCTGGGTTTGATTTTGTGCCCATTACGGTCACGGGCTTCGACCGCTCCCGTCCTTGGACGGCGCTGACCTCGCTATGGCGTGTCAACAAGGCCAAGCGTGCGCTCGCCAGTTATTTCTCAAAGGTCGGCAAGCCCGATGCCGCCATCGGTTTTGGTGCCTATGTCGAGGTTCCGCTGCTGGGGTGGTGCAAGGGCGCGGGCGTTCCGTATCTGCTGCATGAGCAGAACTCTGTTCCGGGCCTGGCCAATAAGATGATGAACTCCCACGCCGCCCGCGTGTGCATCTCGGTGCCGGCAGCGCGCTCGGTCTTTGAACGCGAAGGTGACCCTGACCACGTGCTCATGACCGGCAACCCCGTACGTCGCTCGGTGATCGAGGGCGATCGCGCTCGCGGCCGCAAGGCACTTGGCGTTCCCGAGGACGCTACGCTGCTGCTCGTCTTTGGCGGTTCACTTGGCGCCCAGCACCTCAACGAGCGCGTGGTCTCGCTCAAAAACGAGCTGCTTTCGCGCAAGAACCTCTATGTGTTGCATTCGACGGGTGCCGACGGCTTTGAGGAGACCGAGCGCGCTTTGGCGCTGACGCCCGAGGAGGCGAAGCGTTACCGCGTCCAGCCTTACATCGACAACATGGGCGATATGCTGGCTGCTGCCGATTTGGCGCTCTCGCGTTCGGGTGCATCGAGCGTGGCCGAGATTGCTGCGCTCGCCGTGCCCTCGGTGCTCGTGCCGTATCCGCATGCGACGGCCGACCACCAAACCACCAATGCCCGTTATCTAGTCGACGCCGGGGCCGGTGTGCTCTGCGCCGATGCCGATATCGACAGTTCTGCCTTTGCCGATGAGCTGCTGCACCTGGTCGATGACGCGGCGGCGCGCGACGCCATGCGTCAGGCGGCGCGTGGTCTGGCTCAAGATAGGGCCGCCGCTCTTCTGGCGGATGCGGTAGAGGGTTTGCGTTAGTTAGACGGGATATCGTCGGTCGCCCTCGCGCTGATGCGGTAGGTGCGGTACAGTTAACGGGTTACAGGCAGTGTTTACGCAAGGAGTACACGAGCACATGGCTGATTCCCAGACTGCAACCTCCGCGCCCGAGTTTAAGAGCGCCCACTTTATCGGTATCGGCGGCGCCGGCATGAGCGGCATCGCCCTCGTTCTGCACGAGCGCGGTTATACCGTTACCGGCTCTGACCTTAAGACGTCACGTTATATCCGCCAGCTTACGCGCGCTGGTGTGAAGGTGCATGTGGGCCATGAGGCCGCCACGATCGACGAGGTCAAGCCCGACGTGGTTGTTGTCTCCACCGCTATTCCGGAGTCCAACCCTGAACTCGTGCGCGCTCGCGAGCTTGGTATTCCCGTGTGGCCCCGTGCCAAGATGCTCTCTGCTTTGGGCCACGGCTACACCACCGTCGCTGTTGCCGGCACGCATGGCAAGACCACCACGTCTTCGATGTGCGCCACCATGCTCGACCGCATGGGTCTGGATCCGAGCTTCTTGATCGGTGGCATCGTCGAGGGCTATGACACGAACGGCAAGAACGGCTCGGGCGACTATTTTGTCGCCGAGGCCGACGAGTCCGACAGCTCCTTCCTGTTCCTGAACCCCAACGTAGTCATTGTGACCAACGTCGAGGCCGACCACCTCGATCACTATTCGGGTATCGAGGAGATCGAGGCGACTTTCGCCAAATTCATGAGCCTGGTGGGCGAGGACGGCACCGTCATCGTCTGCGGCGAGGACCCGCATCTGGTCGAGCTCGCCAAGTCGACCGGTCGCCGCGTGCTTTCCTACGGCTTTGCCGAGAGCAACGACATCGTCTGCATGCACCCGGATGTCAAGGGTATCCAGAGTGACTTTATCGTTCGCTTTGAGGACGGCACTGAACATGCTGTAGAGATCAAGAGCAATCCCGGTCGCCACAACATGCTCAACGCCACGGCGGTGCTCACCGTCGCCCATGTCCTGAGCCTTGACATCGACGCCGCCGCCAAGGCGCTCTCGAGCTTTGAGGGCGTCCGTCGTCGCTTTACCCACGTGGGCGATATCGATGGCATCACCGTGGTCGATGATTACGGCCATCACCCCACCGAGATCAAGGCGACGCTTGCCGCCGCTTCGTCGCTGGGCTACAAGCACGTCGACGTCGTGTTCCAGCCGCACCGCTATTCGCGCTTGCAGGCCCTGTGCGACGACTTTGCCGATGCATTTGCCAATGCCGATAAACTGCTGCTGATTGATGTGTTCTCGGCTGGCGAGATGCCCATTCCGGGCGTCACCTCTAAGATGCTCGCCGATACCGTGCGCGCCAAGCATCCTGGCAAGGAGGTCGTGTACTGTTCCAGCCGTCTTGAGCTTAATCAGGAGCTCGAGCAGATGGTGGGCGAGGGCGACCTGCTGCTCACTATGGGTGCCGGTGACGTTACGACCGTCGGTCCCGAGTTCATTGAGTATCTGACTGCCAAGAAAGACGCTTAAGTCTAATGGGTCTGTTTAACGCCGTCATGGCGCTCTCGGGCATGATCGACACGGATGTGATCGAGGACGAGCGCCTTGCGCGTCATACGAGCTATCGTATCGGCGGCAAGGCCGACCTCTTTGTGACGTGCCATAGCTATCATGCCCTTCGCCGCGCCGTGGCGGTGCTCGATCGCGAGCAGGTGTCGTGGGTCATCATCGGCAAGGGCTCCAATCTGCTGGTTGCCGATGGCGGTTATCGCGGCGCCGTCATTTCGCTCGGACGTGAGTTTCAGCGCACGGTTGTTGCCGATGACGGTTGTACGCTGACGGTCGGTGCGGGCGTGATGTTCGCGCGCCTGGTCAACGATGCCCTGTCGCGTAGCCTCTCGGGCCTTGAGTTTGCCGTTGGCATCCCTGGTTCGGTCGGCGGTGCGATATCTATGAATGCCGGCACACGGACCGAGTGGATTGGCTCGCTGGTTGAGGATGTCGTAACGTTTGACCCGGCATCCGGTATCAAGCATTATGCGGGGTCCGAGATCACTTGGGGCTACCGCGAATGTAGCCTTCCCCGCAATGAGATCATCCTCGAGTGCGTGCTCAAGCTTAAACCGGCGCCCAAGGCCGACATTCGCGAGCGCATGGAACGGTACCTGACGAGGCGCAAGCGTACGCAGCCCATGGGTCGCGCGTCCTGCGGGTCGGTCTTTCGTAACCCGCCCGATGCGAGTGTGGGTAAGCTTATCGAGGATTGTGGATTAAAGGGTTTTTCGATTGGCGGCGCGGAAGTTTCGCCCGTTCACGCTAATTTTATCGTTAATAACGGAACTGCCTCGGCCGATGACGTTGCCGCGGTTATCAGACATGTGCACGGAAAGGTGAGGGAGGCGTATGGCATCGAGCTCAGACCGGAAGTTAAATTCCTCGGCTTCTAGAGCATCGAAACCCACCTTCCGCCGCGCCGGAGGGCGTTCCGGCGCGCCTGCCAAACCTCAACGCAATACCGTCGCGCACTCTAAGTCTGTCGGGCATGCTCGACAGACCAGTCGTCCGGTCGTCGGCTCGCAGCTCGGTAATCGTCCGGCCGCAAAAAAGTCCTCGCGTCCCTCGGTGACGTCAAAGCCTGTTATGGGCGCCAAGCCTGCCCGTCCCATGGCAACTCCTAAGCCCTCGACGGGAACTAAAGCGCCGCGTCCAGGTCGCACGCTGGGCGCATCGAAACCGCGCTCGCTGACATCGGTGCCGGCTACCGCCAAGAAGCCTTCGGGTAAAAAAAGCGTCAACCCGTTGTCTTCACTTGGGGCGATGGTAAATAAAACATCAGACGCCGCTTCTGTCGTTACAGGCAAAGGCAAAATCGTGGGCGGCGTTCTGGCCGTCTTGGCCGTGCTCGTCGTCGTTGCCATCGTGGTGATTAACTCTGGATTGTTTACCGCCACTGATATTCAGATTCAAGGCAGCGAGCATGTGACGAAGCACGATGCTATCCAGCTGATCGATTTGCCCGAGGGAACGTCGCTTTTTAACGTCGATCCCGACCAGATTACCGAGGACCTCAAGCAGAACCCGTGGGTCTCGGGCGTGGATGTCCAGCGTCAGTTCCCGCATACGCTCATCATTACGCCTATGGAGCGCAAGGTCATCGCAATTGCCTATATCAGCTCCGATGACCTAGCCTGGGCCATCGGGGATGATGACACCTGGATCGCCCCGCTGTCGACGTCGGTCGAAGTGGACGACCAGGGCAACGTCATCACGACAGGGCAGGGCTCAAATACCCTGACCGGAATCGATGCCGCGCTGGCGCTCGCTAAGCATTATGGCGCGGTGTTGTTGACTGATGTCTCGGCGGATGTCGCTCCGGTTTCCGGCCAGGCAGTGAGCTCCAAGGCCGTTAAGGCTGGCTTGGATTATGTGCGTGGTTTTTCGAGCGAGTTCTTGGGACAAGTCAAGGATATTTCCACGCCTTCGGTCGAAGCCATCTCGGCAAACCTCAATAACGGCATTGAGGTGTCGCTGGGCGATTCGGACGATATCGCCAAGAAGGAACGCGTAGTCACCAAGTTGCTTTCGCAGGTAGAGGGCGTAACGTATATTAATGTGCGCTCTCCGGGCAACTACACATTTAGGAATGCTCCGACCTCGTAGCGCTGGTTGATTCTTTGTTGAGGGGTCATACCACGCCGTTTATCTGGTTTGTTTGGTTTTCACGGTCAATTATTTGACTGATACGTTCATAATGTGCAAACATAATACGGTTTACCTTTGCATTTACTTTCAACCTGAAGGTTAATGTGCGCAGGGGTCGACCCATGCTATGGCTATAACCTTTGTTCGGAGGACCGACATGCACGAGACAGAGATCAACAACTACCTTGCCGTCATTAAGGTGGTCGGCGTCGGCGGCGGCGGTACCAACGCGGTCAATCGAATGATCGAAGAGGGCATCCGCGGCGTCGAGTTTGTTGCCATCAACACCGATGCTCAGGCACTCGCGATCTCTGATGCCGATATCAAGGTGCACATCGGCACCGACCTTACCCGCGGCCTGGGCGCCGGCGCCAACCCCGAGGTTGGCCGCAAGGCTGCCGATGAGTCCCGCGACGACATTGCCGAGGCGCTTGCTGGCGCCGACATGGTGTTCATCACCTGCGGCGAGGGCGGTGGCACCGGTACCGGCGCTGCTCCCATCGTTGCCGATATCGCGATGAACGAGGTCGGTGCACTGACCGTCGCCGTCGTGACCAAGCCCTTCACCTTCGAGGGCCGCAAGCGCAAGAAGAGCGCCGAGGAGGGCATTAAGACCCTCTCCGATTGCGTCGACACCATGATCGTCATCCCTAACGATAAGCTGCTCGACATCGCCGAGAAGAAGACCACCATGCTCGAGGCCTTCGCGATTGCCGATGGCGTCCTTTCCCAGGGCACCCAGGGCATCACCGACCTCATCACCGTCCCCGGTATCATCAACCTGGACTTCGCCGATGTTAAGACCATCATGAAGCAGGCCGGTACCGCCATGATGGGTATCGGTACCTCTTCTGGGGATACCCGTGCCGTCGACGCAGCCCAGCAGGCCATCTCCAGCCCGCTGCTCGAGAGCTCCATCGATGGTGCCACACGCGTGCTGCTCTCCATCGCCGGTTCCAAGGACCTGGGCATCCAGGAGATCAGCGACGCCGCCGACGTTGTCGCCAACGCCGTCGACCCCGAGGCCAACATCATCTTCGGTACCGTTGTCGACGAGTCCCTGGGCGATCAGGTGCGTATCACCGTCATCGCTACGGGCTTCTCCGACTCCAACGTCAACCGTCAGGACGAGCTCTTTGCTGCTCAGCAGTCTCAGAGCAAGGCCGCTGCCTCCGCTGAGCCGCAGCGCACCGCTCCGGCCACCAGCCCGGCTCAGGCCGCTCCGACCCGCAACGTCGGTGGCACCGAGCTTCCTAACTTCGGCAACGATCAGTTCGAGCTTCCCGACTTCCTGAAGCGCGGCAGCTTCTAAGTCGTTCTTTGCATTGTTGTGCACAGGGGCGTGTCCGTATGGACGCGCCCTTTTTATTTCGACTTTGTAAACTAGAACCTCCAATCTCTTTACGTTCCCTTTACGATTGCCTCCAGCGCAGCAGGTATCCTTTTAGAGAAGTATGACAGCCGTATAAACGCTGGCTGTAGCGGCGATGCCGCGGTACTTGTGTTATTAGGAGGCTTTAGTATGGCAGCACGTGCGGACAAAGTTTCGCGTGTCGACCATGATGGAGTTACGTTGGTGGAAGGCGCGACATCCGATGTTCGCTTTGCCTTCACCGAGCGCGCCGGTGGTGTTTCCGAAGATGCGTACTCCTCACTCAACTTGGGCTCGCATGTTGGCGATGATCCCTTTGCTGTTCAAGAAAATCGTCGTCGCGCGCTCGAGGCTATGGGTGCCGCCGAGTGCGAGCACAACCTGCTCGTTCCCAATCAGGTCCATGGTGACCATATCGTTGCGGTGACCTCGAACGGCGCCGATGACCTTGAGGACGTCCGCGAGCAGATTGCCGAGGGCTGCGATGCCATCGTCTGTACGGCGCATAACGTACCCGTGCTGCTCTGCTTTGCCGACTGCGTTCCCGTGGTGCTGGTGGCCCCTGGCGGATTTGCCGTGGTGCACTCCGGTTGGAAGGGCACGATTGCACGCATTTCCGCCAAGGCGTGCCAGGCGCTTTGCGATGCTGCCGGTTGCGATGCGAGCGGCGTTTCCGCCTATATCGGCCCCCATATCTTGGGTGACGAATATGAGGTATCCCAGGAACTCATGGATCGCTTTGCCGCCGAGTTCTCTTGCATCGATGCGAGTACCTCTCGCATGCTCGATCTTTCCGCTGCCATTCGCGAGGCGCTGGTAGATGTCGGTGTCGACGCGGATAATATCGTGGATACCCAGCTTTCGACCGTGCGTCAGAACGACCGCTTTTATTCCTACCGTAACGAGAACGGCACCTGTGGGCGCCATGCTGCGATCGGCGTGATGCTATGAGAAAGATCGTATCGGTCCTGAGCGGCGCTGTGCTTACGCTTACGCTGTGCGCCTGTTCTTCGGGATCTTCTACCTCTTCCATTACCGTCGCCGGCTCCACGACCTGCCTTCCTATCGCCGAGATTGCGGCCGAGGGTTTTAAGGAGGAGACCGGCATCGACGTGCTCGTTTTCGGTTTGGGTTCTTCCGCTGGCATCGAGGCCGTCAGCGCCGGCACGGCCGATATCGCCAGCTCCTCCCGTGGACTCAATGCCGACGAACAGGATCTGGGCCTGACTCCCATCGTCATTGCCCACGACGGTATCGCGGTCATCGTGAACGACGATAACCCCGTCGATAACCTCTCGACCGAGCAGCTCCGCGATATTTACGCCGGCAAGATCACCAACTGGAAAGAAGTCGGTGGCGAGGACCTGAGGATTCAGGTCATCAACCGAGATGAGGCGTCCGGCACGCGTGAGGCCTTTCGCACCATCGTGATGGACGGCACCCCGTTCGATCGCCGCTCGGCCGTTCTTTCGGGCACGGGCCAGGTGCGCGACGTGGTATCTCGTTCGCGCGGTGCCATTGGCTACATTTCGCTGGGCTTCGTCGATAGCCTCAACGCCAAGACCTCGGTCAAGGCCGTCTCGGTCAATCATGTTGAGGCGTCCGAGAAGACGGTCGCGAGCGGCGGCTATCCCATCTCACGCGACCTTTACTTCTTTGTGAAGGGTGCGCCTTCGCAGCAGGCGCAGGATTACATCGACTACGTGACGTCCGAAAAGATGGACAAGCAGATTCGTGAGGCGGGCTTTATCCCCGTCACCAACGACGAGAAGGGGAGTGAGTAGCATGGAAGCACAGGAAAACTCCCAGACTGAGCAGAATGTTCAGACGCCCAAGAAGCGCGAGCTGGCGCTCGTATCGCGCAGTACCTATATCAAGGAGAAGGCGCTGCAGTGGATCTTCTTTGCCTGCGCGTTCTTGGCGGTCGTTACCGTCATCCTGATTTTTGTCTTTACCACGTACTCGGCGCTGCCCGTCTTTACCGACATCGGTCTGGCGGACTTCTTTAGCTTTACGTGGGCGCCCTCTGAGGGCCACTACGGCATCATGTCGCTGCTTGCCGGCTCAGGTCTGGTGACCGTCGGTGCGCTCGCCATGGGCGTGCCGCTAGGTGTGGGTACGGCCGTATACCTGGTCGAGATCGCCGGCAAGCGCGTGCGCAAGCTCATCAGCCCTGCCGTCGACCTGCTGGCCGGCATCCCTTCTATCATCTACGGCTTTTTCGGCATGATCATCATCCGCCCGTTTATCGCACAACTGACCGGTGGTCTTGGTTTTGGTGCGCTGACAGCGTGGTTCGTGCTCGCCATCATGATCGTCCCTACCATCACGACGCTTACCATCGATGCCCTCAATTCCATTCCCATGGGCATTCGCGAGGCATCGTATGCCATGGGTGCTACTAAGTGGCAGACCATCTATAAGGTCGTGCTACCTGCCGCCAAACTGGGTATCGTTGATGCCATCGTGCTGGGTATGGGCCGTGCCATCGGTGAGACCATGGCCGTGCTCATGGTCGTGGGTAACGCTCCGGTTATTCCCGACAGCATTGCGAGCCCCATCTCGACGCTCACGAGCCAGATCGCGCTCGACATGAGCTATTCCTCGGGCCTGCACCGCTCGGCGCTGTTCGGCATGGGCGTGGTCCTGTTTATCATCTCCGCCATGCTGGTGGGCATCGTCCGTCTGATTTCCAAGAAGAAGAGGGGGTAGGCTATGTCCGATTCCGTTGACACGACGGTCGATACGACCTCGTCGCGCGGGCGCATCAAGCGTGCCCTTTCCCACGGTAAGAAGGGCCGTATCAACAAGGACCTGTCAAACAAGATCATGCTCGGCGTGTTCCGCGCCGCGGCCTACATCACCACGCTTGTGCTGGTCGCTATCATCGCCTACGTGGTTGTTAATGGCTTACCGCATATTTCGCTCGACTTTATCTTCGGTTGGCCCCAGGGTGTCAACGCCGAGGGCGGCATTTGGCCTACGATTGTCTCGACCGTCTACGTGACGGCGCTCGCCATGCTCATCTGTACGCCGGTCGCCGTGCTAGCGGCCGTCTATCTGGCCGAGTACGCCAAACAGGGCAAGGTCGTCGAGCTCATCCGTTATGCTGCTGACGCTTTGGCCTCGGTGCCCTCCATCGTTATGGGTCTCTTTGGCTACGCCTTGTTTGTCGAGGCCATGGGTCTGGGCCTTTCGATGGTCTCGGCTGCCCTGGCGCTGGCGCTTCTGATGCTGCCTATCGTTATGCGCACCACCGAGGAGGCTATTCGCGCCGTGCCGCGCTATATCCGTTGGGGCGCATATGGCTTGGGCGCCACTAAGTGGCAGGTCGTTTCCAAGATCGTGCTTCCTTCCGCCTTTGGCCGTATTGCCACGGGCATCGTCCTTGCCATCGGCCGTGCCATTGGCGAGACCGCGGTTGTACTTTACACCATGGGCCAGGCCATCAATCTACCTATTTCGCCGCTCGATTCCGGCCGCCCCATGACGGTCCACCTGTACCTGCTTGCCAACGACGGCATCAACATGAACGCAGCCTACGGCACCGCGCTCTTGCTGATGGTGATCATTTTGGCCTTCAACCTGTTTGCGCGCTTCCTGTCGCGCAAGCGTCGCTAGTTAAGGAGTCCCATGTCCGTTTATCAGTCCGCTCCCACGTTGGAGCAAGCGGCCATTACGGCCAAGGATTTCAACTTTTGGTACGGTGACTTTCATGCGCTGACGGGGCTTGACCTCAACATCGCCAAAAACGCCATCACCTCCTTCATTGGCCCTTCGGGCTGCGGCAAGTCGACGTTTTTGCGCTGCATCAACCGCATGAATGACCTGATCGAGGGCACGCGCGTCGAGGGCACCATGACGCTCGACGGCAACGATATCTATGCCGAGGGTGTCGACCCGGTCGACCTCCGTCGCCGCGTGGGCATGATCTTTCAGCAGCCCAACCCGTTTCCCAAATCCATCTACGAGAATGTCGCCTTTGGCCCTCGTCTGCAGGGCGTGACTAGCAAAAGCGACCTCGATGACATCGTCGAAGAATCGCTCAAGCGCGCCAACCTCTGGAAAGAGGTATCCAATCAGCTCAACAAGGATGGTTTGGCGCTCTCGGGCGGTCAGCAGCAGCGTCTGTGCATCGCGCGCGTGCTTGCGGTGCAACCCGATGTCCTTCTGATGGACGAGCCCTGCTCCGCCATCGACCCCACGTCCGTCTCTAAGGTCGAGGATCTGATGGCCGAGCTGGCGCCCGAGATGACGATCATCATCGTCACGCATTCAATGCAGCAGGCAGCTCGTATTAGCGACTACACCGCATTCTTCTTGCAGGAAGTTGCCGGCGAGCCCGCCACGCTCATCGAGTATGGTCAAACCGACGCGATCTTCACCAGCCCGGTGGACTCGCGGACGGAAGACTATATCACCGGCCGCTTTGGCTGATCGGTGCGACTAGTCCCAAGCCGATCGGATCTGGTCCGGTGCGTATTCACTGTGCGGGCGGCATGACCGCACCCAACTGATTGGAGTGAACCATGCGTAAACTGTTTTCCCGTCAGCTCATCGAGGCCCGCCACGAGATGCTGAGCATCTACGAGGCCGTCGATCTGGCCCTCCACGATGCCGTTAAGGCCTATGTGACCGACGACCGCAAGCTCGCCACCAAGACCAAGAAGCGCACGCTTTCGATTGACGCGCGCTGCGCCAACCTGGAGGCCGTGTGCTACAACCTGATCGCCACGCAGTCGCCGGTCGCCTCCGACTTCCGCCTGCTTCAGACGATCATCTACGTCGACTTTAACCTGCAGCGCATGACCGATAAGGTCCGCCAGATCTGCCGCGCCACGCGTCATATGATCAAGGCCGACATCTCGCTGCCCAAGGAGCTTGTCGGCACGGTCGAGGCTGAGGCTGAGGCTGTCTACCAGGTGCTGGGCTCTTCGCTTTCTGCGCTCGTCACCAATGACATGTCCATCATCTGCAACCTGGCCGTCGAGGACGAGCCAGTGCACGCCGCCTACGAGAAGTTCTTCCGCACCTTTAACCGTATGGATACGGGCGATTTTATGGACGATGACAGCAACTATGACGACCTGCGCCGCGCCATCATGGTTTCGCGCTACCTCGATCGCATCGCCTCGATTTCCATCGATGTCGCCTGCCGTCTGACCTTCCTGTTGACCGGACAGCGTATGACTGCCGGTGATATCGCCCGTACGGATGAGGATGAGCTCGAGAGCATGCGCGTGCCTTCGGGCGAGGGCGTCATCATGAGGCCCGCCGTCGACGCGCGTTACGTTGCCAAGGTGCCCGCTAACGAGGTCAGCGAGGGTCTTCGCTACCTGCTCGATCATCTTGAGGATGAGGACGATGGCGAGGACGACGAGGAGTAAGTAACCCCGTTCGTCGAAAGATTGTAAATACCTAAGTGAGCGCGGCCTTGCACATGCGGGGCCGCGCTCTTGCGTTAGCATGGGACTACTTGTTTGGCTGTCAGCGGAGGCGATTGGCAATGGATAACTATTTGGACTTGATGCGCGCTCGCCGCGAGCAGATTCTGGAACGTTTTTATGCGGCGCTCGATCGCGCAGGCCGCCCCCACGACGCCGCGCGCCTCATTGCCGTGTCAAAGACCGTTGGTGTCGATGAGACCGTTGCCGCCATCCAGACGGGGTATCGCCATTTTGCCGAGAACCGCCCGCAGGAGCTGGTTCGCAAGCTCACGGGTCTGGCGGAGCATCCGGAGCTGCCCGAGGTGCGCTTCGATATGATCGGGAACCTGCAGACCAATAAGATCAATGCGGTGCTGGGCTCAGCCGAGCTGATTCACTCGGTGGGTTCGCTGCATCTGGCGCAGGCGATCTCGAGCCGTGCTGCCCGCAAGATTGAGGCAGGCGAGCTCGCCGGCCCTCAGCGTGTGCTCATTGAGGTCAATGTGAGTGGTGAGGAGTCGAAGGGAGGCTTTTCGCCCGATGAGATTCGCGCCGCCGCGGGCGAGCTTGCGGAACTTGAGGGAATTTGCGTACAGGGGCTTATGACTATGGCGCCCCGGGGGAATAAGGATGTGGCACGCCGCACCTTTGCGGGGCTTCGTGAGCTGAGGGATGAGCTGGAGGCGGCGCATCCCGATTTGAACCTGCCTGAGCTTTCCTGCGGCATGAGCGAAGACTTTGAGCCTGCCCTTGAGGAGGGCTCTACGCTCGTTCGCCTGGGCAGGGTAGTATTTAGCCCGGAGTTTGCAGTAAAATAAGGCTCTGAAGTGCGCACTGATTATCGGGGCGCCTGCACTAAACCGCGAGAGGACACAACCATGGGCTTCCTTGACGAGATTAAAAATAAGATGCACCTGGGCGGCCAGCAGGGTTACGACCAGGGTTATGGCCAGGACGACGACTACGGCTACGATGATGGCTATGACGATGGCTATCAGGGCAACGGCTACAGCGGTGCTTCGGGCGAGGGCTTCTACACCCAAGACGAGCCGAGCAACGGCCTGCTTGGTCAGACGCGCCGTGGTGAAGCTGAGTCGGTTGCCGTGTATACACGCTCCGGGCAGCTGGTCGGCGATGACTCCCGCCATGCCACGACGTATAACCCGCCTTCGCGCTCGCAGGACAGTGTTGCGAGCGGTTATCGTCCTGGTGCCTATGACACGCCGTCGAGCTACGCCGAGAACACCCGCGCCCGTGCCGCCGCTGCGCCCGCGTCTGCACCGAGCGATGCCTCGGCCTATGCGAGCAATATCATCAACGCCACGCCGCAGCTGCCGGCCTATGTCCTGCGCCCCGAGAGCTATGACGACGTGGAGACCGTGGTTCGCCGCGTTCGCACCAAGCAGCCTGTCGCACTGATTTTTGTGGGCGTACGCACCGAAGTTGCCAAGCGCGTCTTGGACTTCTCTTACGGCTTTGCCTGCGGTCTGGGCGCCACGGTCAAGGAGGTGGGCGACCGCGTGTTCATGGTGTTGCCCGCCGGCTGCGAGGTCAAAGATTCGGACCTCAAGAAGCTTCGTGCCGACGGCTACCTTAAGTAAAGACAAGACGAGGAGATTCCCATCAACATCTACACTATCGTCCAGCTGGTCAACACGCTGTTCAACTTCTATTCCACGCTTATTGTCGTCTACTGCTTTATGACGTGGATTCCGATGAAGCAGGGTGGTTTGCTTCAGGATATTGCCGCGGTGCTCGATAGCGTGTGCGGTCCGTGGCTCAACCTGTTCCGTCGTTTCATCCCGCCAATGGGCGGTATCGATTTTTCGCCGGTCGTTGCGATTATTGCGTTGCAGTTGGTGCAGAGGCTGGTTCTGCAGCTTCTTATAGGTATACTCGTGAAGAACTGACTTAGTAACTTACGTCGGGCGTGTAGCGCCGAGGCGATGAAAAAGGAGACTTGTTATGGCTATTACCCCTGCAGACATCCAGGCTCAGACTTTCTCTGAGGCCAAGCGTGGCTACGATCCTGCCGAGGTCGACGTCTTCTTGGAGACGCTGTCCTCCGAGGTTGACGCTATGCTCGCTAAGATCGTCGACCTTAAGGGTCGTCTGACTGCTACCGAGCAGCAGCTTGCCGATGCGCAGGCTCAGCTTGCCCAGGCTCAGGATGCCCCCGCCCAGGCCGTTCCTGCCGCCCCCGTGGCTGCTCCCGCCCCTGATTTCTCCGCTCAGGAGCGCCAGATTTCCGCTGCCCTGATCGCTGCCCAGCAGACCGCTGAGACCATCGTCAACGATGCCAATGAGAACGCTGAACGTATCCGCAACGAGGCTGACGCCAAGGCACGCGAGGTTATCCGCCAGGCTCTGACCGAGAAGCAGGCCGAGCTCGAGGAGATCGATCGTCTCAAGGCTTCCCGTGAGGAGTTCAAGGCCGAGTACCTCAAGCTCATCCAGCACTTCATGGACGATGCCCAAAACTCCTTCCCGGGCGACCTCATGGCCTCCACGCCGGTCGGTTCCGCCGCTTCTCCTGCGGTGACTGTTCCCGCCGAGCCGCTGCCCGTCGCTGACCCGGTTGTCCCTGTGGCCGATCCCTTCGCCCCGATCGACAACTTCGCTGCCGACGACCTGGACTAACATTCGGCCTACAATTTAGTGCCTAGAAAGGACCCGCAGCTTGCGGGTCCTTTTTTATGACTGTACCGGGGCGCGCAACATAAAAAACCGAGCCCTGCACATAGTGGCGCAGAACTCGGCGAACCGGTGAGCGGTCAAGGATAGGTTTTAGGGCATGTCCCAAAATCTACTTGAGGAGGAAGTCGGAGAGGGGAATGGTACGGGCCTCGCGATGCTCGGGATCGGCGATGTGGTCGGCAGGATATCCGCAGACGAGCATGTGATAGGGATAGACGCCCTCGGGCAGGTTGAACTGCTCCTGTGCCACCTCGGGCTTAAAATGGCATACCCAGCACGTTCCCAGGCCCTGTTCGGTGGCCTCCATCATCATCTGATCACACACGATGGACGTATCGATTTCACTGGAATTCATCTGGTCATACGGGCGCACCCAAGCGTCTTCGGTAACGCTACAAATAAGGAAGATGAGCGGAGCGCCAAAGATAGATCCATCACGAGCAAACCGAGGCTGACAAGCAGCAGCCTTCTCCAGAAGCTCAGGCGTATCCAACACCATCACACGGGTTGGATGATTATTACAAGCAGAAGGAGCAATACGCCCAGCCTCAACAACGGCATCCACCACAGCCTGCTCCACAGCCCGATCTTCAAACTCACGACAAGAATACCGACCCCGAGCCAGATCCAAATAAGACATACAAGCCCTCCAACAATTAAAAATCAAACAAACCCAAAGTAACCCAAACAGTACCCAAAGCAGCAATCAGCCAAACGCTCATCAAGGGCCAAAGTATCCGAACGGGTACCAAAGGTCCCTTCAGCCAAACCCCATTGCGCTAAAACTATCAGCCAAAGTTCCAATGGTGATACGTAAGGCGAAGGGCCGGCACCTGTTTGCTTTCGAACGACTCTGCTACGCAGCCGGAGTGAGA